>JAEEGF011560305.1_pt1 | contig 16094 bp, 15 predicted proteins | sample 9134171 | NCBI WGS metagenome assembly JAEEGF01 (sample SAMN16246542, study PRJNA631951) | gut metagenome | biome: gut microbiome; feature: rumen; material: AP-attached | host: Bos | place: Iran: Karaj | collected 2018-10
GCCCGCGGAAGTCGTTGTGGCGCTTGGGGTCAATACTGTCGATGCTGATGCCCATCGCCATCGCGCCCGCCTTCTTGAGTTCAAAGGCCAAGTCGTGCGTAATGAGCGTGCCGTTGGTGCCGAACACCGGGCGGAGTCCCTTGCTCGAGGCATGCGCCACCAGTTCCACGATGTCTGGGCGGGTCATGGGTTCGCCACCGCTAAAGATCATGATCTTGAACCCCGCCTTCGCGATTTCGTCAATCAGCTTCATGGCCTCGGCAGTCGTGAGTTCGGCCGACTTGTTCTCGCCCGCGTCCTGGTAGCAGTGCTTGCAGGTCAGGTTACACTTGTTGGTGGTCATCCAAGATACAATCATTCAAAACCTCTATCGGAAGTGTGACAAAGATAGCAATCCGCCCCTCCCCAAAAAATAAAAAAGGCCTCGCCATCCCCCCATTCTCCAAAAAAGAGATATATTAGAAACATGACCTACAAGAAGATTTTCATCATCGTCCTTGTCGCCATCGCCGCCTTCTACGTATTCAAGGTGAAGGGATACAACCCCTTCGAGACGAAAATCCGGGGCGATATCACGCTCTGCCAGCTCAACGGGCAAAAAAAGACGCTCGACGAGTATGCGGGCGAGAACGGGACTCTCATATTCTTCATGAGTACCTGGTGTCCGCATTGTGCCGAGGAAATCGAGCGAGCCAAGCCGCTGGCAAAATTCTTCCGTCTGCGCAAGATCAATGTCCTCGTCGGCATGTACGGTCCGGACCGCGACGTCATCCACGGCTGGGTCGCCAAGCAGGACATCCCCTGGGACTGGAAAACCTTCTACTGGGAAAAAAGTTTCGAATCCGAATTCCACCTGAAGAAGTACGCCACCCCCTACCTCACGGCCCGGAACAAGAACGGAATCGTCACGTTCAGCGAGAGCGGGGCTTTCTATTCGGACAGGATTTCGGAGGCCGCCGTAGAAATGCTGAAAAGCAACCAGTAGAAACCTCCCGGAAATCCGGCCAAAAGTGTGATTTAGAACAGAAAAGCGCGAAAACGGGGCGATTTCGGCATGTCAAACAGCGATATTTTGCAATTTCGTGACACTTTCCCGCGTTTTTTTTGATATTTTACAAGCCAAACGGAGCGGCAACGTTCCCACCACGATTTCAGGAGTCCCTATGCGCCTTTTTGCACGAATTTTGAGCATTGCAGCAGTAGCCTCGGGCATTGCGTTTGCCCAGCTCGCCCCCCAGCCTCCGCAGGCCAACATCACGCCGATGACCGATTCCACCGGCGCTACCATGAAGATGGACTTCAGCCTTCCCCTAAGCGGAGTGAGCGACCCGGGCATCCTGTTCAGCCACTTTTCCAAGCGTCCGCTGCTCATCTACTACTTCAGCCCCAAGTGCCCGCATTGCCAGAAGCACTTCCCCGAAGTCCAGGGAATCATGAAGGAGTACGAGAAGTCCGGTGCCACGGGAATCGCCATCGCCCTTGGCGGTAGCATCAAGAAGAACGACATTCGCATGTTCATCGACCAGTTCAAGGTCGTAGTTCCCGTTTTCCAGGACGGCAACCAGAAGTTCGGGCACGGCTACGGCAACGGCTACGTCCCCGTGCTCTATCTGGTACTCGAGGACGGGACCATCTACCGCTACGAGTCGCTCGACGAGGCGAACATCAACCACCTCCGCGCCACGCTGAACAAGGTGTTGAAGAAATAGAGTTTCGAATTACAATGTATGAAAAGGAGCCCCTTCAAAGGGGCTTTTTTGCGCTGTCACGGCGGGAGGAGGGTTTAGCACATTCACGGCGGGAGGCTGCTCTAGCGCAGTCACGGCGGGAGGAAAGTTTAGTCTCATTCACGGCGGGAGGCTGCTCGGCAGAGCCGAGCAGTTATTGCTGGGGCTCGGCAATGCCCGAGCGAGCTCGGGCGCTGCACTCGCCCTGCGCAATAATCGAACCCACTGACTTCGTCGTGGGTTCGACCTACAGTAAACATAAAAACCTTGGACGCCGGATGGCGTCCAAGGTTTTTATACTCACGGCGGGAGTCGAACCCACGACCCGCTGCTTAGAAGGCAGCTGCTCTATCCAACTGAGCTACGCGAGCAAGTCGGGGGCTAATATAGCAATTTATCAAACATCATTCAAAACCTTCCCGAAAAAAACTTTTTCCGTTGCCACCGCCCTGACTTTTATCTATATTTATGCACGTATCGACATATTTGCATAAACCAGGACTGCCAGTCCGGTCCAAAAATTTGAGTTCCACGAGGTTAACGTGAAGATTATCGACATCCTGAAGCAAGACAAGATGAGCCTGTCCTTTGAAGTGTTCCCGCCCAAGAAGGAAACCAGCTTCGAGAACGTGAAGGCTGCCACCGAATCCATCGCGGCACTCGGCCCCGCATTCATGAGCGTCACCTACGGCGCCGGCGGCGGCGTAAGCCACTACACGCTCGATATCGCGAAGAACCTCAAGGAAAAGTTCAACATCCCGATGCTCGCCCATCTCACCTGCGTCTCGAGCAGCAAGGATACCGTGCACCAGCGCATCGAAGAAATGAAGGCGGCAGGCATCAAGAACGTGATGGCGCTCCGCGGCGACCTGACCCCGGAACTCATCGAGAAGGGCCGCGACAACTGCGACTACCACTACGCCGTCGAGCTCATCCGTGAACTCAAGGCATCTGACTCCGATTTTTGCATCGGTGCGGCCTGCTACCCCGAAAAGCACCCCGAGAGCGCGAACCAGAAAGAAGACATCCAGCACCTCAAGGAGAAGGTCGACGCGGGCGCGGACTTCCTCACCACGCAGATGGTCTTTGACAACAACCTGTTCCTAAACTTCATGTACAAGCTGCGCGAAGCGGGCGTCACCTGCCCGGTACTCCCCGGCATCATGCCCATCACGAACGCAAACCAGGTGGAACGCGCCATCAAGCTTTCAGGCTCGTTCATGCCGCAGCGCTTCAAGTCGCTCGTCGACAAGTTCGGGAGCGACCCCGAGGCCATGAAGCAGGCGGGCATCATCTATGCGAGCGACCAGATTATCGACCTATACGCGAACGGCATCACGAACGTTCACGTGTACTCGATGAACAAGCCCGACGTGGCCGAAGGAATCCTGAAGAACGTTTCCGCGATTCTCGGGAAGAACTTTAATCCTTGACGCAGCGGGCGCAGAAAGCGTCATCTCTATTCGCTTGCGTAAGGAGTGCATAGCCCTCGACAAAACTCATGTACACCCTTCCGTAACTCTTGCCTACAGAAGAGCTCCAGAATGCGGTTCCGAAAGCAAAGTCCATATAAATCGCTTCATCGCGGCCTGAACCCATCGGGCCGTCACGGTATCCGGAAGGCAATGCCGCAAATCCAAATTCATCGGTACCGTTTTTCCCTTCAGGCCAACCGCTAGTCGACTTCAACTTTTCCCTTGCGACATCTTCCCCACCCACGGCCTCGATCAGCGCGACAAATTCCAGGGAATCCGGCAAATGCCACCCATTCGGACAGGCTGCTATAGCGGCCAACGCTTGATACAGGCGGCCATATTTGTCGCAGTATTCTTCGTCATTGCGGTAGCAGTAGCTGTGGTCCTGCCAGCTATCATAATCGTAGTTCAGGTTCTCCGCCATCCACACCTGGTCGCCAATCGTCACCGTCCTGTAGGTCTGGCCGTCGCGCAAGTCCGTAAGCGTGTGGGTAGCCTCGTCGTACTCGCTTTCTTTTTCCGCGGAGCTCGACGTGGCGGTCGAACTGCTGGATGTCGGTCGGTCGTCTTTCGCCTTGAAGCTGTTGTCGTCATCGCCACAGGCGGCAAGGAGCATCGCGAAAGAGAGCATGCCCCCAAGTAAACTGATCTTCTTCATAAGAAATCCCCCCAGATTATGATTTTTTTCACTCTTTCAGAAAGATAACAAAAATATTTTTCCTGACACCCGCTTTTATGCTATATTAATGAAGGATAATTCCTCAAAAAGGACAAAGCATGACAGACGAACAATTCTCCATTTTCATGGATGCGATGAAGGCCCAGACAGATGCCATCAAGGCCCAGACCCAGGCGTTCAACCAGCTCAGGAGCGTTTTGGTCCTGAATACGGCGCTCGGGCTCTGCAAGACGCGCTCCACGGAAAACATTCCCCTACAGGAAGAAGGCGGCCTCGCCGGCGCCATCGAGGATATCGGCAAGTTCATTGACGGAGCCAAGGTGCCCGAGAACTGGAATGACAGCGTCACGAACGAGATCTACGTGAAGACCTTCTCGGGAAAACCGCTCAAAGTGGACCAAATCTGACAAACATTCCATTTTGGACGATAAAAAAGCGAACTCGCTGCCGTATTTTATATATATTGTGCTAGAGCCCTCCGGGCAAACAAGTTTTTAATCACAAGGAAAAAAAATGCTCTCTTACGCAGACGCCTACAAGATTGCCGCCGACATCCACAAGAACCAGAAGGACAAGGCCGGTGGCCCCTACATCGACTTTCTCCAGAACGTAGCGGACTACCTCAAGAACAAGGGGGAATCCGAAGAGGTTCAGACACTCGCCATCTTGCAGGATTCTATCACGGCAGCCACCCAGAAGACCCCGGACGACATGGTCAAGATGGGCGTTCCGGCAGACATGGTCGAACTCATCCAGAAGATGACTTACCACAAGAATCAATCCTGGATTGACGAATACAGCTGCAAGCTGATGGCGAAGGGAGTCCCTGCCGAAGATGCGACTTACGATGCCCGCGAAAAGGATTTCGTCCGCTTTGTCGAAACACTCAAGGATAATCCGACAGCAGCCAAGGCAAAGAGCGCCATCTTGAATGTACTCCTCGAAGACAAGTACATTCACCGCCAGGAACGCCGCGAACTCAAGACGAAGTTCCGTCTCAAGAAGTACAAAGCCGCGATTCAAGCGCTTGGAGTTTAAAAAAATGCCCGCCGCGAGCGGGCTTTTTTTATTGCCACTTCACCGCCTATTTACTAATTTTACACCGTAATTTTTTTAGCCCTAACGGGCACAAACCCCTAAAAAGGAACACAACAATGGCAAACAAAGTCTATAACTTTAGCGCAGGACCGTCTGTCCTGCCGGAACAGGCACTCAAGGAAGCATCTGCTGCATGCATCGACTACGCAAATAGCGGCATCAGTATTCTCTCCATGAGTCACCGTTCAAAGCCGATTGAGAATATGTTTGCGGAAACGGAACAGTTCCTCCGCGACTTGATGGGCATTCCTGAAAACTACGATATCGTGTTCCTCGGTGGTGGTTGCTCACTTTTGTTCTGCATGCTCCCGATGAACTTCCTCGACCAGAACGCTACGGCTGACTACGCTTTGACTGGCGTGTGGGCAAACAAAGCTTACAAGGAAGCCAAGCAGTTCGGTAACGCTCTCGTCGCTTGCGACACGAAAGCCGATGTCTATAACCACATCGACAAGAACTTGAAGCTCAGCGACAACGCGACCTACCTCCACGTTACCGCTAACAACACCATCTACGGTACGGAATGGCAGAACTTCCCGAAGCCGAAGTCCGGCTTCCTCATGGCAGACGTGAGCTCCGACTTCCTCGCAAGGAAGATCAACGTCTCTGACTTCGGTGTCGTCTATGGCGGCGCACAGAAGAACATCAGCTGCGCTGGCGTGACAGTTACCATCATCCGCAAGGACTTGCTCGGCAAGGTAAACCGCACTATTCCTACCATGCTGAACTTCCAGACCCACATCGACGCAAAGAACATGTTCAATACGCCTCCGGTTTTCGCTGTGTATGTGATGAACCGTACTCTCAAGTGGCTCAAGGAATTCGGCGGTGTCGAAGCTATCGAAAAGGTGAACCGTTCCAAGGCCGCCCTCCTCTACAGCGCCCTCGACGCTTCCAAAGTGTTCGTCGGTACCGCTGCCAAGGAAGACCGCTCCATCATGAACGTTCCGTTCGTGTTCAACAAGGACGTGGTTGCCGCTGACAAGGCTGACGATCTCGCCAAGGAATTCCTCGAATTTGCGAAGGAACGCGGTCTGCAGCAGCTCAAGGGTCACCGTTCCGTGGGTGGCTTCCGCGCATCCATCTACAACGCAATGCCGGTCGAAGGCGTTCAGGCCCTCGTCGATTGCCTCGGCGACTTCGAAAAGAAAGTGCTCGGCTAAGAATTAGCCGAAACTTGGACTTGAGCGTAGCGAAAGTCCAACGTTCAAGGGCTAAGTCCCATGTTCAAAGGCTAATGTCGTGGTTTGGGTTCACGCGAAAGCGGGAGGCCCATGTGCAAAGGTTAGTGAACCGAGAACTTGGCCTCACGCGAATGCGGAAACCCAGAAGCTAAAAGAAGCCGTGCGAACTCAAATTTGTGGCGACCCCATCCGGGGCCGCCCTTTTTGCAAGGCGAAGGCCGCCACGAGCTCCATTTTCGCAAAGCGGAGGGCATCCAAACCTCATTTTCGCGTTTTTTACATACTGGAAGCAAAAAAGTCTTGCATCAGTATGTAAAAAAATTATTTTATTTACATTTTTATAGTCAATTTTTGTCAAACCATAGCCCAAAAAGAACAAAACAGCCCCAAAAATCCCATAAACACGTTCATTTCGCCATCAAAAATGAATACTTTGTCTATAAAATTACATACTGCGACCATAAAAAACGCCACTTAGTATGTAAAAAAAGCCGAATTCAGCTTTTTAAAACGCTAAAAAATTAAAATGACGTAAAAAACAAAGCACAAAAAGAAGAACCTCCTCATTATTCACGAGGAGGTCCTATTTTTTTGTGTTAGGAGTACGCCATTACGGCGCCTTGGAGGAGGATCCTTTGGCACGTATATCCCCGTGCCGGGCGCTTTACAAGTTCACATGACCAAGCAAAGAACTTGTAAAACCACCGAGAATAATTTAGAGCCTTTTTTTGTTCTCAAATTTACTAACCCATATACACCCAAAGGCTTTATCTTTCTCGTTTTTACATGATTAAAGATACTCTATTTTTCATCGAATGTCAATAGAAAATGCATTTTTTTTCAAAAAAATTTGATTTTCATCACACTTTAATCTTTAAAAAAATGTTCTCAAAAAAACATCTCACTTTACAATATTTTTCTTCAAGATAAAATGACCGACAATACCCACTTTTCAACCAATTCGGTATCAAAAAATACCCCAAACCTTACGTTTGGAGCATTTGAATTACTCAAAGCTCTTATTTTTGCACTTCGACCAGAACCCCTAATCAAAGAAAACGACCTGAGCAACGAAGATTCGCGGACTTATTAATCAATCAGTTCCCTGAGCGTTTTTTCCTGTAAATTTGTTCATAACGTCCGGCACGATGTCCATGATTTTCGACACAAGCGAACTGTCTTTCGTGATAGGCATTATGCGAACGTCATCGCCCCTGATGACAAGAAACGCCACCGGTTCGACCGAAGCTCCACCGCCAGACGCAGATGTATCGCCTTTGTTCTGGTGTCCGCCAAACCCAAAGCCGACAGATACGCGGCTCACAGGAATAACCGTAGATTCGCCAGCCTGTATTGGTTCACCGATAACAGTTTCCGCTTTCGTGATGTAGCGGAGCTTTTCTAAAAGAGTTTCAGCAAGTTTTTCAATAGCCATGGTTTGAATATAGTAATTAGTAGGAAGTAGGAAGTAGGAAGTGGTTAGTAAACAGTGGTTAGTTTTTATAATCGCGGCGAAGCCGCCAAACTATCCTGTCTACCGCCTACTTCCTACTGTCTACTGCGAAACCGCTAATACCTAGCACTATAGACGCGGTCACTTGCGGTAAAGAACTTGCGTTCCAAATCGGACCAGTCGAGGTAGCCCCATGCAGCGACGACTCGCCCACCTGGAAGCCTTGTCGCCATGCCATTCACGCCCTCGCCTGCCGTGAAATAAAGCGTCGAAGTTTCGCGATGGATGCCCCTAGGTTGCACAATATTTAACTGTCGGCCCCAAGAAACAAAGTCGTTCTCATCGACAAGATCCCAACTGCGAGCGATGTTCCACTGCAAATGAGAGTCCCTGTAGCTCTGCGCCAACACTGGGAAATAAGCCTTAACCCCAATAAAATATTTTGTTTGAATCGATGTATGTCCCGGCTCGCGGTATTCAAACGGCAAACTCAAAAATTCTTGCGGGAATCCACCATGTCGCGAATGCGAGAACTGATGTACATAATTTTCCAAATCACTTCGTTCGTACCGACGGAAACTGTCGTGCTTGAAAATGAAAATGCGGGCCGCCGAGCGAATACTTTGTTCTAAGAACGAACCTCGCAAGATAGGAACAATTCCTTGGAATCGCCCACTATTGATGTAATAATCGAGAGCATACACGTCACTTTTGAATTCCAGGATAGTTACATCTAACGTATCGCCAAGCATCATCGGATAACGTAAATCTATTCGTTTCACCAACGCTTTGATGTCGTCATCCGGGTTTTCGTCTATACGAATATCGTCCATCGGCCAGACATCGTTGTAGCACATCAGCGTATAATCGACAGGTTCCTCGACTTTTTTTTCACAAGCCACCAACATCGCACAAAGTACTGCACCGAAAAAAGCACCTCTCAGTGCAGCAAATCCGGTTATGAGCATCTTGGCGGAAGTTCGATTCATACGGATAAAATTTAGCATACATCCGATTTTCAATTGTGAGCCTCGGCGTAATTACAGTACTCATAAAGGGGACATTTGGCACAACGGTTTGTCAGTTCGCGGCAAATGAAGCCGTTCGTTCCATTTTCAAGAAAAAACTGGAGCGAATGAGCCGCAAAATACGGATTTTCGGGAGCAAGAGCTTTAAAATATTCATTCGCCAATTTCTGTTTCTCTTGCGGTTCAAGTCGAGAAAACGAGCCGTCGTTTGCAGGCCCAAGCATCGACAAAAAACGACGAGCCCCCATCGTAAGCGGAAGCGGCGGCATCTTGAAACCGCTTTTGGAACCGCCCGCGCAAGAAGTGCCGTCCGCGTCTTTTTCACCATTCAAACCACCGCCGCACTCCAAACCCAAGCCCAGCGGAGAGGGGGCAATCAAACGATAAATCGCAGCGCACGCCTTCGGACGTGGTTTAGAACGGCCCATAAAATAAATTTCACCCAAATCATTCCACAACTCTTCGGGAGTCCGCTCATGCACCCAAGCAACCAAATCAGGATGGCGACGGACAAAAAGCCCAACACTCCAAAAAATTCCGGCAACATGTTCAAAAAAAGTCCAGTTGCGGCTGTTGAAAGTTCGTTCAACAACATCTTCAATTTCAGCGGCCTTAGGCACTGGCAATGACCAAAGCTTATCGTCTGGAAACTTTTCATGCAAAGCCAAAAGCAATCGTAAAATGTCAGGATAAGTGCGGTCTTGAAAAAGAGAGCTTCCTAACAAAGTCCATGCAATTTGTTCATTTTTTTTCGGCAGCCTGCATGCAACATAAACAACCGGATCTGCACACCGGAACAGCATAGCCACAAAGGCTTTCGAAGCCTTGAAAAGCAAAGGCTCGTCGTGAATGAACCGTTTTACAGAAACCATCGCGACTTACCGCAAACAAAAGAAGTGCGAAACCCGTTAAAGAGCCTCGCCCACCTTCACCGCCTGTCCAACGCGGGACTTGAACAAGTCCGGATGACGTTCGCGTATCTTTTTATCGACCACGAGAATCACCGTGCTGCCCATTTCGAATCGCCCCAGTTCGCCGCCCTTTTCAAACGAGTACGGCTGATTCGGAATCCAGTCCATGCGTTTGTTATCACGCGGAAGCTTGCCCGCATTCGTCAAAAGCGTATCGCTATACACAACACCAATGCGACCGACGTTTGTAGCACCGACCTTCACAACGAGAACTTCGGAACCGTCCTCCAAGCGGATTTGGCTCGTAAGGCGTTCGTTGATGCAAAAAAGCCCTTCGACGCGTTCGACGCTACCGGCGTTCACCGGCCAAAGCGTTCCCGGACAATAGCTCGAAAGCACAAGGTCGCCCTTGACGGGGCTGTGGATGCGGTGGTAATTGAAAGGAGCCAAGTAAATTGTCGCAAAAGCACCGCCCTTGAAGCGTTCGGCAAGTTCTTCGCTACGCAAAAGGCTCTTAAGCGTGTAAGTCTTGCCCTTCGCCTGGATTAAATTCTGCTCGTCGCCATCGAACGTGCCCGTCTGCGAAAGGACGCCATCGACCGGGCTTACGATTTCGGCATCGGCAACAGGGCGCATGCCCGGCTTGAGCCTGCGGATAAAAAGTTCGCCAATGTTCTTGTAATGGCTCAGCGGATACTCCGCCTCGGCCATGTCCAGTTTGTAGTAGCTAGCAAAAGCGTTGCGAGCGATTTTGCTCAAAAACGGGATACGCAAACGCGTAAACGCACCGAAGAGGCGGCTTGCGGCGTTCTTCGGCAAAAGCTTCATAAAAACGTAAAATGGAGTATTCATGACTGCGAATATAGCAATTCGCAAGAAAGCATCTGCTAGCAATATCAAAGGTTTCTAACTTTCCAAACAAGAATGGCAAGTTTTGGATATAGTTTTCTACTTGTTTTGGCGGCATTCCTCTGGGGTTCCACCTTTGTTGCACAAATCGAAGGGAACGACGTGGGGCCGTTTACCTTTGTGTGCATGCGAAATTTCATTGCGACGGGAGTCCTTTTCGCACTCGCCAACATTTTGGACAAACTTGGTAAAAATCCAAGGCGCCCCAAGAACAAGGGAGACCGCCGAAAGCTTTGGAAGGCTGGCGTGCTCTGCGGAATTGCTCTTTTCTTTGCGATGAACTTACAGCAGACAGGGCTTTTCCTCGGCTGTTCCGCCGGGAAGGCAGGTTTCCTCACGACTTGCTATATCATTTTCGTTCCTATCTTAAGTCTGTTTTTCGGCAAGAAGATTTCGACTAAGATTTGGCTTTGCGTTGCCATTACGGTCGTAGGGCTTTACTTGCTCTGCATCAAGGGTGATTTTTCCATTGAAACTTCCGACATTATTTTGCTTTTGTGCGCGCTCGCTTTTGCAAGCCACATCTTGGTCATTGATAGGTTCGGCACTCACGTTGATAACATTAGGCTTTCAGCGATTCAATTCCTCGTGGTGGCAACGCTTTCCATTTTTCCGATGTTTTTCGTAGATTTGAAAGGGTGCGTCGCAGGATTTGCGACAATTGCCGAAGTTTATTCGCATTTCAAGCCGTGGATTCCGCTTTTGTATGCCGCAATCCTTTCGAGCGGAGTCGCTTTCACGCTGCAAATTGTCGCGCAAAACAAAATAAGGCCCACCCTAGCATCGCTATTGATGAGCCTTGAATCTGTATTTTCCGTGATTTCTGGATGGGCTGTTCTGGGAGAACGCTTCACAATTCAAGAAGGAATCGGTTGCATTTTAATGTTTACCGCAGTCATCCTCGCCCAAATCGATTTTAAGCATCGTGATATAATCAAAAAAAACTGAATATAAATTTTCTCATCACCCTTCGTCTAAATCAATCCTTCACGCAGCGGACTGAAAATCCATTCGACTTTTGAAATGCTTTCACATAGGGGCCTTCATTATCCATATTCATAAAACTATCGTATTTCAAATAAGTCGCATAAGCATTACCCAAGATGTACTCCGTAGATCCATTACCAGAGCTATACGCCTCCGATGTCCAAAAAAACGCCTCATCGTGTAGGTATTCAAAACTTCCAAACCATCGTCCTGCAGGTAGCATAGTAAATCCATAATCATCTGTACCATTGCCACTTTCAGACGTTTTACAAGAAAATCTGCCTGCCCAACGGCAGGTGGACCAACCGGACCAATCGCTTCTAGACTTAAGTCTTTTTCCAGCCGAATGTTCTCCTCCGGCAAAGGCATACAAAGTTTTAAATTCTTCAGCCGTTGGAAGATGAAATCCTTCAGGGCATATACCTCGCACCGGGTAAGACGGGTTACAGGATTTACCATCACCACAACCCTTACCATGTTGAGAAAAATCGCCAATACTATCCATCGCAGCTGACCATGTATAAAGGCGGCCGTATGTTGCGCAATTGTCAGGATTATCCTTGTAACAATAACTGTTTGCCGCTTGAAAATTCAAATTTTCAGACATCCAAGTCTGATAACCTATAGTCACAATGCCATAGATTTTTCCATCGCGAGAGTCCGTAAAGGTTTCTTTGGGCAAAGACGACAAGAACAAGGATATATCTGAAGATGCAAAAGACGACGAGTCTCCAATACCAGAAATTTCCGATGCCTCATCTTTAACACAACGGACAGACATGGCCTCATTTCTCTTAACAAAACCTTGGTAAATATTTTCTTGTCCGAAATACAAATTTAGGTAATACGAATCTTTACCATTAAACCCTGTGGCACCCCAGAAATACGCATCATAGCTTTCGCCAACGTATTTTCCATTTTCATCTTTTTTACCAGCAGGAAGTGCCGAAAAGTCATAATCATCCGTACCCAGTTTTGCATCGGGCCAATAATTCGCCCAACCAGAAACAGCTTTAAGTTTTCTACCCGCTAAAACAATGCCTCCAACAGAAGCGACCAATGCTCGCCATTCTGTTTGCGTTGGCAAGTGCCAACCAGCAGGGCATACACCTTGTATCGGATAAATCAGAAAACTATCCTCACCTCCCATTGCCTCAGTCCACGTGTAAAGACGACCATATTTAGCACAATTAAATGGTTTATCTTCGTAACAATAACTATTAGGAGTCTTGAATTTTAAATTTTCAGCCATCCAAACCTGATTGCCAATAGACACTGTCCTGTAAGTTCGATTGTCACGAGAATCTGTAAAAACATTCTTCCTATTCTGTGCCGGGCTTTTTTCCTGAGAACTAGTTCGAGTAAAGCGAGACGATTTGGATTTCGCATTCTTGATACAACGAACCGGAGCCGCATTGATTTTATAATCGTAAACTAGTTTTACACGTTCACTAGAGTAATATGAAACAAAACCAGTCACTCCTTTTTCTCTGACATAATCATCATCATAATCGCCATAGTAGTACAAATTAAGTCCATACGCTTCATTATCACCATGCTCTGTAGAACTCCAAAAATACGTGTGACGTCCAAAAATATCGAAAGCCCCATAACTAAACCGGATGCCAACGGGTAAAGCAGAAAAGCCATAACCATCAACACCATTCCCGTGCCCATACCAGCCCTCCGTTGATTTAAGCACTTTCCCAGCAGTCAAAGCCCCTCCCACAGAATAAACTAAAGTATCCCATTCGGTAAGTGAAGGAAGATGCCAACCAACCGGGCACGCTTTCTCAGCACTAGCCCATGTGTAAAGGCGACCATATTTAGCGCAATTTTCAAGAGAATCGTTGTAGCAGTGACTTTCTGATGAATTATAGTTGAGATTTTCGGCCATCCAAGTTTGGTCACCAATCGTCACAGTCTTGTAAGTTAGTCCGTCACGAGTATCTGTTAGGAGATTCCCTGCCATCCCCGTCGAACTACGACTATCATCGGGAACAACAGCAGTCTGGGGCGACTGTACCGAATCAGGAATTACAGGCTTTTGAACAGAAAATGCCGAAGGAGAGACTATAGAATCCAAGATGCAGCGAACAGAAAAGCCTTTACTTTTTTCATAATCACTGAACTCTATGTCGTTGTCATCACCAGACAAGATTACGCTTACCGCGTTGTCTGTTCCATGTTCCGTAGCACTCCAAAAGAACGTTGTATACCCTTCTGCATTCCATCGCGAGTCATCCCATGAGCTTGCAGGGAGCACGGAGAATCCGTATAAATCAGTCCCATTTGTATGACAACAGCTGTTTTCGCACCGAAAATCAATCGTAGATTCCCCATAAATAGTTTCAGTAATTCCATGATTACACCAACCACTAGATGTCCTAAATATCAATCCCGCCAAAGAAGGACCTCCTATTGACGAAACAAGAATATTCCATTCCTTTTTCGTTGGTAAACGCCAGCCTGCAGGGCAAGCATTTCTCGCCGCAGCCCATTCATAAAGGCGACCATATTTTTCGCACTTACGTGCTTTATCATCAAGGCAATGACTATTTTCCATTTTGTAGTTGAGATTTTCCGCCATCCAAGTCTGTGAGCCGATCGTCACCGTCTTATATTTTTTTCCATCTCGAGAATCCGTAAATAAGCCTTTAACCGTATTCGATGCAGGAATAACAATCAAAGAAGGTTCCCCATCAAATTTGCCAGCAGATTTGATCAAGCTATCAGATTCCATGGATTCATCTTGAACACAACGAACAGAATACGCATAATTCTTTTCGTAGGTGCCAATGCTCGTTTCCCAGTTCCGACGCCCCAATTTCGTGTAATATGCTTTACCGGCATCATGCTCTGCAGAAGTCCAATAATATGCATTTTTATTTGAAAAAATATAACCACCATCAAAATGCCGAAAGCCGCCATAACTCGCTTCAAAACCAGAAGAATCTACAAAAATTTGATAACCCGCAGAAATCAAAGTATTCCATTCTGTTTGAGTCGGCAAATGAAAGCCATCGGGACAAATTCCTCGCACCGGATAAATCATGGAATGGCAATCCTTGTCTTTTCCGCATTCCTTACCTGTTGAGGCATAAATTCCCACGCTGTCCATTGCGGCTGACCACGTGTAAAGCCGCCCATACTTGGCACAATTTTCAGTAGAATCTTTGTAGCAATAACTATTTGGAGTTTCGTAGTTAAGATTTTGGGCCATCCATTTTTGCGAACCGATTTGAACGGTTTTGTAAGTTTGACCGTCACGAGAGTCTGTGATAAAATCATTTTGCTGAGGTTCAGAGGGATTTTCACTAGAACTAACCCGAGGCAAGCTTATCGTGTCGGGAATTTCATCCTTGATACAACGGACTGAAAGTGCACGATTTTTGTTGTCACCAAATAAATCGACATTGTCGGCATTGCAATACATGTACATGCTGTAAGCACTGTCAAGAGTATTTTCCGTAGAACTCCAGAAAAAACCGTAATAGCCCTCAATATTATAATCGTCATCCCTATACCTAATTCCTGCAGGAAGAGCCGCAAAGCCATAACTATCCAACCCATTTCCAACTTTGTTTTCACAATTATTCCAACCACCTGAAGACTTCAACTTTCTACCCGCGGACATTTGGCCACCCGACGTATAGAATAAAGTAACCAGTTCTGTTTGAGACGGTAAATGCCAACCAGCCGGGCAAGCCTCTTTTGCAGCGTCCCACGTATAAAGTCGCCCATACTTTACGCAATTTTCTGCATTTTCTCCATAGCAATAACTATTTGGCATCTTATAATTCAGATTCTCGGCCATCCAAGTTTGCTTGCCAATTTTTACGGTCTTGTACTTTTGGCAATCGCGAGAATCAAACAGGACATTTTTACTCTTTGCAGATTCTAAAGCAAAAGCATCCGCTGTACAAATACAATTAGAGGCTTGGTCACGGCCAGTCATACTGCACGCGACAATCATTGCGAGCAGCAAAAAACAAATCAGGGATAAAAGGGGAATTCGTTTACGCATAAACATTGCTCAATATACAAATTTAAGTTCTTCGACTTCATACTACACCAAAGTTTACTTTGAGCCTATAGAAACTTGAAACTTGGCATCACTTCACCTTAGTTGAATTCTACTAATCACGAACCACTAACCACTTCCTACTGTTTACTAACCACTAACCACCAACCACTAATCACTATATTATCTATATTATCTGCGGGGTGCCGTACCCATCGTCGGCTGAGATTATACCCCTTGAACTTGGTTCGTAATTGAACAAAAGGAACGTTTATGTCTGAAACCAATGGCTTTTTCAAGCCGTTTCCGCAGTCTCGCAAGATTTATGTACCCGGTAAGCTTTTCCCGGACTTGAAAGTCGCCATGCGCGAAATTTCGCTCGACGACCCGAAATGCCCCGTGCTCCCTGTTTACGATACGAGTGGCGCTTATGGCGACCCCGACAAGACGATTGATGTAAAGAAAGGACTTGAACGCATTCGTGAACCGTGGATTCGCGAACGCCAAGAAAAAGACGGCGGACACAAGACGCAGATGCAGTATGCCCGCGAAGGCGTCATCACGCGCGAAATGGAATACGTGGCCATCCGCGAAAACCAGAAGATGGATGAAATCTTCG
>JAEEGF010075788.1_pt1 | contig 16092 bp, 10 predicted proteins | sample 9134171 | NCBI WGS metagenome assembly JAEEGF01 (sample SAMN16246542, study PRJNA631951) | gut metagenome | biome: gut microbiome; feature: rumen; material: AP-attached | host: Bos | place: Iran: Karaj | collected 2018-10
CAGTAAAGAAAGTTTTCCCTGATTGCAAGGTCATTCTTCATCTTGCAACTGGACAACATCCTAAATGGGTAATGCCTTTTCTTGAAAACTTTTTCGAAAACAACGGAAAGACAGACATTCTTGGCTTCTCTGATTATCCTTACTGGTGTGATCTGATCAACAAGGAAGATCCGGATGAGGCTATTGACTCAAGCATGGCACATTGGAAACAATGTATAAACATGTACAGGGAGAGATTTCATAAGCCTGTTATGATCGTAGAAATAGGCGGACCGGAATATGAAGCAGAAGAGACCAGAGAAATGATCGGAAATACCATAAAAATGCTTCAAAGCATTCCTGATGGAGAAGGCCTTGGTGTATTTTACTGGGAGCCTGAGGTGTGTTCAGAGGTCCTACCTGATGCATATCCTCTGGGAGCATCAAGACTTGTAAAAAATTACACTTTGCAGCTTACGGATGCCCTTGCAGCATATAAAGACTGTATTTTAAGTGGAGCGTTATGAAAAAGAGCACTTTGAAATTCACTATTTGTTTTATAATGGCGTCATCACTCTTTTTAGCAGGATGTATGCAAAAGGAAGCGGAAACTAATATTTCTGAAGATAAATTAGAAGAAAGCATTTCATATGAAAGCTCAGATGAGAATGCGTCAGATACTATATCAGAAGCGGAAGTGGCACAGAAAGAGACAAAGACCTGGAAAACACCAATAGAAGGACTTCCGGAAGATTTTATCCTTGGAATGGATGCATCCTCATTGCTTGTAGAAGAAAATAGCGGAGTGAAGTTTTATAACGAAGAAGGTGACGAGCAGGATGCTTTGAAAACCTTTGCAGATGCAGGTATAAACTATATCAGACTTCGTGTATGGAATGATCCCTATGATGCTAATGGAAATGGTTATGGCGGTGGAAATAATGACCTTCCTACTGCGATAGAGCTAGGTAAAAGAGCGACAGAATATGGAATGAAGGTCTGCATAGACTTCCATTATTCCGATTTCTGGGCAGATCCTAAAAGACAGCATGTGCCTAAAGAATGGGAAGGGATGAGCGTGGAGGAGAAGAGTACTGCGCTTTATGATTTTACTAAGGATAGTCTCAAGCAGCTTCTTGACGTAGGTGTTGATGTTGGCATGATACAGATAGGCAATGAAATAAATTATGGTATGTCCGGAGAAACCAAGCTGGAAAACGTCATTACACTATTAAAAGCCGGAAGTAAAGCTATACGTGAAGTTTCTACCGCGTACGGGAAGAATATAAATATAGTAGTCCATTACACGCGAATAACTGATAAAGCGGATGTGCTTAATCTTGTATCAAAACTTGTTGATAATGATCTTGATTTTGACATGATCGGAATGTCCTATTACCCATTCTGGGATGGTGGAATGGACAACATGAGCCGTGTTCTGGAATTGATACAGGAACGATATGGAAAGAAAGTTTTTCTTGCGGAGACCTCATACGCATACACCACAGAAGATGGTGATGGCTCTGGAAACAGTTTTTCTGCGGGGGATGAAATCGCAGGATATGAAGCATCTGTTGAAGGGCAGGCCAGCGCTATTCATGACATCTGTGAATGTGTAAATAACGTTGGAGGACATGGGGTGTTCTATTGGGAGGGCGCGTGGATACCTGTTGGGCCTGCTACCGCAGACAACTCCGCTATTTGGGAAAAGTATGGTAGTGGATGGGCAAGCAGCTATGCATCAGACTATGATCCGGAAGACGCAGGCCTTTATTATGGCGGTAGTTCCTGGGATAATCAGGCTTTCTTTGATTTTGAGGGTCATCCATTGGAATCTATAAATGTTTTCAAGTACATGAGATATGGAGAATGATTGAAATCAAATCCACACTCTGATTATGTTATTTTTGAATATATATGTTTAATTGGTGCATTATGAATTTCTGGAACGAGTCCCTGTTTGCGCTCCAAACAGATATCAGTAAATATGCGGGATTGCAGTTTCATGCGGGGTTCTTTTTGTATGTTATTTCTTAAGAAAGCCGGGATAAAGACGGCAAATGTTGAGAAGAAATATTAAAATCGTCTCACCAAAACTCCTTCTGCGCTGCCAACACAGCCGCTGCTTAGAAGGAGTTTTTTTATGCCTCGCTGTAGGGAAGTATCCTCGGGAAGATCTGCGAACACAACTGTATTCCTTTGTCCGCCTGCGATGTGGAAAACCCACTCAAGAAAATCCATGGCATCAGGAAATTCTTCCTCAATATCAAAGGCATTCTGAAAACGGATAATATTGGAATCCTCTTTTAAAAGTGTCTTAAGCTTTGGCGCCAAAAGCCAGCTCTCACAGCGGATGGTGCTGTTTTCTTTCTCCGGAAAATACTTAGCAAAAAACTCCTTAGCCATATCCAGTGACATATTCAAGGGGGCGGATTTCATGACCGCATCAGAGGGAATGTGGAGGTAAAGATTTTCATTACCATCTATGATTTCGTATTCCAGTTCGCCGATTCTAAACAGTTTGGCGTTCACCTGCCTGGTGGTCCAAAAATCTCTGTCGAAGCCGTAGTACCCGTAGGATACGAAGTGCTCACGGACAAATCTTGAAAAGCATCCCATGGTAGCTATGAAAATATCCTCAGGGAACCTCTGCCAGGAGCCGTTCAATCTATTCTCCACGGAATTTACAAGGTGATCGGTTAAAATTTCAAGCCCTGGAATTGATGCAGATGCATTATCATCTCCAGCATTTTCAAAGCATAACAAAACAGCATCAGTAACCTCGCCCGGCATACTGATGTCCTCCAGCAGCTTTCTTAATGAATTTTCTAAATTATATTCTTCGCTCATGCTCTTATGGTAAGATATGGATAGAGCTAAGTCAAACGACGAAACTTCAGTAATAGCAAGATTTTTCTAATATGACATAGATAACACAGGGGGAGAAAAAGTGAGTATACAAAGGCTTCGCGAACTTGGAGTTATGATCGACTGTTCCAGAAATGCAGTTGTTAAGCTTTCTGCTTTGAAGTACTTTATAAAAATATGTGCTGATTTTGGCTATGACTATGTTGGGCTCTACACTGAGGATACCTTCGAGGTTCCGGGAGAGCCATATTTTGGATATCAGAGGGGACGCTATACAGAGGCTGAGATAAGGGAAGCGGATGAGTATGCAAAGAGTCTTGGACTTGAGCTTCGGCCTTACATTCAGACCCTTGCCCACATAAATCAGATAGTCGACTACGCCGATTATATTGATCACATCGATCTTGAGGATATTCTGCTGGCGGGGGATCCGCGAACGGAGCGGCTTCTTGACCATATCCTCTCTACAGTTTCCAAGACCTATTCTACGCGAAAAGTGAATATCGGAATGGATGAAGCCCACATGGTGGGACTTGGAAAATATCTCGACCTTCACGGATATCAGAACCGCGTCGAGATATTACTTCAGCACCTCGACATGGTGGTTAAGCTATGTAAAAAGCATGGTCTTCAGCCGCAGATGTGGAGCGATATGTTTTTCAGACTTTTATCACAGGGTGGTTATGGCGCGGAGGATGAGGAGTCTGCAAAGAAGCTGACGGAAAGCTTTGCAAAAGAGGTGAAGATCCCTGAGGGACTGGAACTGGTTTACTGGGATTATTATAGTACAGCACCCGACCACTACAAGAGAATCCTGTCTCAGCACAAGGTGATGACTGATAACATTTCCTTTGCTGGTGGTGCGTGGCGCTGGATGGGATTTACGCCCTACAACGATTACAGTATTCACGCCACAAAGGCAGCTATAAACGCATGCCTTGAAATGGATGTGGATTCCTGCGTTATGACAATGTGGGGAGATGACGGGACAGAGTGCAGCATGTATGCTGTTTTACCTGTTCTGTACGAGGCAGCAAGGCTTGGCGGAAAACTCCCGGATAAAGGAGCCCCGGAGGAACTTTTCGAAAACGTAACCGGCTACACCACCGAGGATTTCATGCTTCTTGATATCGCGAACCCTGGCAGCAGGGGAGAGAAACGAAACCAGCTATCGAAGATACTTTTGTTCAACGATCCGCTTCTTGGAATATATGACAGCCTTGTTCCAGATGCTGTTTCGGATTATTATAATAGAGCTGCAGATAAGCTTTTTGCAGTTATGAAAAATGGCAGCAGAAGGTTTGACCAGGTTTTCGAAATGCAGGCGCAGCTTTGCAGCGTCCTTTCTTTGAAGGCAGACCTTGGAATAAGACTTAGAGACGCATATCAAAATAGGAAAACAGACACTCTGACAGATATCTGTAATAACGTCATTCCTGAACTCATCAAAAGGCTTGACGCTTTTTATGAAGCATTTAAGAGTCAGTGGATGCTGGAAAATAAGTCCTTCGGCTTCGAGGTGCAGACCATAAGAATCGGCGGACTGAAGCAGAGGCTGATCGACATTCAAAGTTATCTTGAGGATTATTTAAGCGGAAAGCTGCAGACCATAGAAGAGCTTGAAACCAAGGCACTTCCTGTGGGCTATTCCATGTGGGGTGTGAGTGATGATATGCCTGAATACAACAGATACCAGAAGCTTGTGACCACGTCCAGGCTGACCTGGTGATAACCACAAGTAGTTTACGCTATACGCGTGGCTAATATGAATAGGTAATATTTTTTTGGAGGTTTTAGTAACATGTTTTTAAAGGATTACTTCGTAAAAGCCGGAGTAAAGAGACCGCTTATCGGAGTTATAATCGGCAACATTTTTATTGGACTTGGAGTTGGAATATTCAAGCTGTCTATGATGGGAAATGATCCCTTCGACGGCATGAATATGGCACTTGCAGATGTGACGGGTATTTATTATCCGGTTTTACAGATAATAGTGAACCTGCTTCTCTTCGTGATTCAACTTTTATGGGGAAGAAAGCTCATCGGCTTCGGAACTGTGATCAACGCATTTTTACTTGGATACATCGCTACATTCTTCTACAATCTGCTGTTTGGATTTGTAGGAGAACCTCAGGGCTTTGTGCTCAGACTTTTCATAGTGTTCCTGGGAGTTCTGGCTATATCTCTTGGACTTTCATTGTATCAGACAGCTGACCTTGGAGTGGCGCCCTACGATGCGCTGGCGCTTATTATTCACGAGCGTGCACCAAAGATTCAGTACTTCTTTGCCAGAATCATGTGCGATGCATGCTGTGCGCTGATCTGCTTCCTGGCAGGCGGTATTGTGGGAATCGGAACCCTGGTTTCCGCATTTGGATTTGGTCCATTTATCCAGTTTTTCAATAAGACAGTGTCTGAAAAAATTCTGGACAGTAAACAGGCATAATATATACATATCTACAAGAAATAAGCGACCTGCATCAAAGCAGATCGCTTAATTTTTTACCATAGAAAAAGTCTTTTTCCATTTCATAGAACTCTGACCACATTGAAAGAGTTCTGCATTTATCCTTACGCTCGCATTCGTTGGCATTTTTCTCCAGGCAGACTACGGGAGAAAAGGTGCCTTCCATAAGCTCAATTATCTCACCAACTGAATATTCGGAAGGGTCTCGAAGAAGCTTGTAGCCGCCGTGCTTACCGCTGGCTCCTATAATAAGCCCGCCCTTAACCATTTCTTTTGCAATGATCTCCAGGTACTTTTTGGAAATAACCTGTCTTTCTGCAATATCTTTAAGAGGTATATAATCATCGCTGTTCTGCTGGGCCAGATCAATCATGACTCTGAGCGCATATCTTCCTTTTGTTGAAAACATAAATCTCCTCCTTATACATTTGACCTTTATATAAATAATAAGTTATAAGGCATATTCCTGTGGATTATGCTTTGCTTATAGCAGGTGAAAACTAAAGCTTATATTAAAACATATTGATACAGTAGGTAAATAGATTGTATCATCATTTTCAACAAAAGCAAACAGCAAGCAGAAACAACAATAGCAGAGGAAGAGACCCTCAAACCAGACCCTCACGATAGACCCTCAAAATGATTGACCCTCAAAAACTTTGAATACCCCAATTATTTATGGTTTATCTGATTCCACCACACCGGATAGTTAACCTGCATACCGGCTTGCCTGCGCTTTCTTTCCTGATTCCCGTTCTCTGTAAAGGTCATGAAGAATCAGGACAACACATGGACAGAAGTAGACCCTGAGTAGTAGCTTTCATCTATATGTGCTTTACTATCGCTTTTTTTAGCGACTTTTGATATATAAAATCATTGGGATACTGATTTTATAGGGAGTTTATGGCTTCGTAATTCTCGTGTTTCTATAATTGAAGATAGATAACTTTTGTAGTTTTACAGTACTCGAATGGGGGATTATCTGTTGGAGTACAATTCCAAGGAGGGCATTTAATATGACTATTAATAAAAAATTAGTAGCAACTTCAGCATTGGCTATCATGATGTCACTGGTTCTTGCACCTACAGTAAAAGCATATGCAATAGATGGCAGTATCAGTGGTAGCTCTGAAGAAAGCAGTGAGCCTGTAACGGGTATAGTGACAGAGGAAGAGAGCTCTACTTTGGATAATTTAGATGATTTAGACATGGAGAATTTGACTCTTGATCAAGTCAAGGAAATTACCAGGGAAAGTCTTAAGAGTGATGAGACTGCTGATTGCGAAGTCACTTTTGGCGAGGACTTTGTTAATATCGATGTTGCATTTGATGATATGGCGATGTTGGCCGATATGGTAAAGGAAGATAGTGCTACATATAAAGAAACCTGGGATTATATTGTTGATACAATGGTAGCGACTAATGAAGTTTACTATAATATGTATAAGAAATTTGGGATAGATGTAAATCTATATGTTTTCGATAAAAAAGATACAGAAAAGATTATCATCTATTGCAAAAACGGACAGAAGGTTTATGACTGCGTGAATGATTCTGATATGGATGCAGATATGCTTTACAAGGCAAGAAGAAAATAGTGAAGCAGAAGTGACTCATAATTACTGTATAGATATCGGAATTATTAAATTTCTATGAAGGTAGTGTTTATGCTTGTCAAACAGAATGGCGTATCATATCATTTAATTAGAAGAGATTGACAATTAGGTGCTTATGAAGTAAGATTATATTCTATTTTTTAGAAGTTATGCAGGCTCACTTGCTGAGGGATTCATGTCGGCTGAACCGGGCACTCCCCTGCTAAAAAAATAATCGTGAACGATTGCCGATAGTAAAGCTTTTGGCGTATGCCAAGAGCTTTACTTTTTTTTGGAGATAATATATGGATATAAACGATATTAGGCAATGCTAGCAGGCTTTTAATGCTAATTATCTTGAAAACTTTTATATTGTAGTGACCTACAACGGGAATGGATTTATTTTGATAGGTGAAACCGACAATTTTCCTCATTTGATGGGAATATCAAAGCCTACATACAAATCCAATGGATATAATAATCCGAAACGACTTTTTCGTGATATCATTTCAGGAAAGCCGATTAGCACTCGAATTATACCAAAGGTAATTGCTACTACTTCTAAGATGTATAAGAAAGCTCGTAACTTTGTTAACAGTAAAGATGTACTAATAAGTAATAGTTGTCCTGTTATTCTTAGATATGATCCTAAAAAATCAAATCTGAACCTTAACAATGTTGATGTTCTTATTTCAGATTTAAACAGAGGCTACATGCTTGGATGGGTGTATAATGCAAAGGTGCGTGTGAACTCTGATATAGATATTATGAAGTATTGCATAAGTACTTGGATAGATGAATCAGATGGTAATGTCCAGAGCAAAGAAAAATATATGCCAGGGCAGGATGTAGAACTTATAAAATCAGTGTTGATATTTGATAAGAATTCAGAGCTGTTACGTCAAAAAGAGTATAAGTATAGTGAAAAGCAGAAGCTTCAGATACTTGATGCTTGCTGTGGAAATAATTGTAACCTGATGCTTGATGACAATAATGCTCGGAATTACATTAAGTTAGCCAAAGAAAAAAACATACATTGTTCCATAAACGGAGTTGTGCATACGTGATTATAGTACACAATTCCTATCTGTTTATTCATATTGCACTATTTATCAGTAAAATAATGCTTTCTTTACGTGGTTTTTAGAATTATATGAGACAATATACTTACTAGTATGGGCATGGGGAATATGTTTCCCCATGCCCATTTTTTCTTAAGGAAAGGAGGCCTGTATGAAAATACGAATTCACAGTCAGATAGCGATACTTATTACCATTATTCTTTGTACAATGGCTTTTTTGTCACAATTTAGCATGCGAAGTCTGGCAGGCCCCTCTGAGGATGCCGGATATGGTACACCCGGAATGAATGGGAATGCAGACGATTCTATTACTGAAACAGAGGTTCAGATTTCTGATTTTGACTGGTTTTTGGATAACCTTTCATATAACGATTTTGAGAAGGTATATGACTACAGTATGTATCCCCTTGCTCAGGTAGTTACTGATAAGAGTAAGCTGGAGGGAACTTGGGATATGGTTATCTATCATCATCCTGATCCAACGGATTTTGCTCCGGTACCTCTTTTTCTTGGGAAGGAAATTGGAAAGTTGTACATAGAGAACATCGGGGATGACAAACTTAAAATCTCTATGAAAATTACTGAAGCTTATCCTGACAGACCCGGTGATATCAATCCAATTAATGAAAACAATTTAGTTATAGATGGCTTTTGGAATATTAGCGATATTATTAACGCAAATATTGAGGGCGGCGGTTCACTTGATATTTATAACTTTTTCACGCTTCCAGATGAAAGAATACATGCCACCGGAAATATTAATCTGATGGATGCCAACAGGAACATCTATTGGGCATATCTTGGGCTTAACAAGTGCGATGAGAGGCAGCTGCGAGGAGATGCAGCAAATGACCTTTCTGGGAACGGACAGACTCCGGGAGGATCAAATTCGGGACAGGGCTATAAACCTGGCAATGATGAGATTGTTGAGCTGGCGAAAAAACACAGTAGAGCACCATTTGCAGATCTCGATAGTATAGATCCTGACGGTACTCTTAACATTCATTGTTATGAGCAAACCGGTGGACATTTAGCAACCTGGGATTGGTACTATATTAATCCGGATACCTTGAAGGGGACCAACCTCTTTGGAGATGAGATAGACCTTAACAAAGTAAGATAATTGATGTCTGTCTAATTACAGATGCATCTATGGAGGGATCTTATATGGCTATAAAATGTAGTAAATGTGGTACAGAATTACCAGATGGAGCGGTATTTTGTTATAACTGCGGACAATCTGTTCAGATGACTCCGAAATCAAATACACCGAAGACAGAGACATCTATTCCTGTGCCTGCTCCGATTCCACCGAAGGCTACTGCAGATACATCTAATTCATCTGAAAAAAAGGAAGCAGAGGCAACACAGGTTTCATCTGAGAATCCATACTATTCTAAGGAAAAGAAAAAGATTCCGATTATTCCAATTGCAATTGCTGCAGCTGCAGTCCTTGTGATAGGGATAGGCGTAGGCGCATTTTTTCTCATAAAAGGTAAAGGTGGAGATAATAAGCCTGGTGATAAGGTGGCAGAAGAGACAACGACTAAGAAAAAAGGTGGTCTTAATCTTTTTAGTAGTGGAGTGGATGTAACTCAGATAGATGGGGGCAAGGTTAAGTGGAAGGATAGGGATGAAGCCACGATGGATACCCTTAATTACTCCACTGAGGAAGATCCGCTTCCTGAGGATTACATGGTTGGAACATGGCTCAAATGCTATGAGAATATGGCAAAAGATCCTAACATGAACAGAGAAATGTCAGATAATCAGGATGAGTGGCGTACCAAAATGGGAGGGCGTATAACTTTTGCTGATGATGGAACATATATAGCCCAGAGATGGTATTTAGATAATCCGGATGCAGTAACTACATATTCAGGAAAATATTTTTATAGTGATACAAATAATTATGAAGAATGCAAAATAGATACATATATTCTTATTTTGGAAACATCGATAGATGAATATCATTCTGATCCCGGAGCGCCTGAATTATCAGAAGAAAGATTAAAGATAGGCTTTTATGCTACCGGTCTTGCTAAAAATAAAGAACTTGATGATGAGCTTTTACTGTCATCAAGTGGTAGTTGGGCAGATGAAGGAGAACCCGGGCAGTATTATAGAAAATTAACTAATGATTATCATCCGGAACTTTTTGATACTTCAAATCTTCAGGTTAATGCACTATCAGAGATGGAGAAGAATCTTAATCTCAATAATAAAAACGAAATAGATCTTCTTGCAAAGAATGATGGAACTGAGGGTAATGAAAAGGGTGAACTGGATATAGTTGATAATACCAGCACCAATAGTGGAATCACCTTTGGAGATCCCAGTGAAGATGAAAAACCTGAAAAGAAGGAAGAAGGAAGCACTAACGGTGGAATCACCTTTGGAGATCCCGGTGAGGAAGAAAAGCCTGAAAAGAAGGAAGAGGCAAACACAAATGGCGGAATCACCTTTGGAGATCCTAGTGAGGATGAAAAGTCTGAAAAGAAAGAAGAGGCTAATACTAACAGTGGGATAACCTTTGGAGATGACAATCCGGATCAAAGTATTTCCGAAAGCTCAACTGACAGCAATAGTTCAACCATCTCATCTACAGAACAGCCGAGCACATCTCCCAGCGCTCCTCCAAGTGGACCTGGTGCAACAAGTGGCCTGGGGGGACCCGGTAATAACGACAGTATTGCAAGTCCCGCAGGAGCAGATGCTTCGCCTGCATCAAAGGCTGTTACAGGTGGAAAATTTGACGTTCTTCAAAGCGGAGAGACAATTTACTATCTGATGAATGGACAGGAAGCTCAGGATGTCTGGATTAGAGAGGCAGACAAATATTATTACATCGGGTTCGATAAATGCCTTATGTACAACAACTATGCATCAGACGGATATTATGTTGGTGCTGATGGAGCTTGGGATAAATATATTCCAAGACTCACTACTACAGATAAGCTTATGAGTGGCACCTATGTATATGAGAATGGTTATGACAGCGTGACCTGGACCTTTAATATGACACCAAGTGGTACCTATGATGGAACGGCTGTTAGAACCTATAGCTTTGGTTATTCAGAGAACTATGGCGTCAGCTATAAAGGCGGATCCTGCTATTTCCTTGAGGGTAATGGAATTTATGGTTCAGGTCCTCAGATAACAGTTCTTGATACCGGGGAGAGATTTATCATAACCGATTATGGATATTCAGACAGATTCGTTATAAAGAAATAGCTATCAGGGCAAATAGCTTTTTGACAAGAGGAAAAAATACAAAACAATATCCTTATGAGAGGGAGGTAATCACCATGAGAGGTCACGGGAAAATTTATGCATCAGTTTTTCTTGCTGGAGCACTTGTGATTTCAGCATTTATTCCTGCGAAGGCAGCAACCTCTGATTCTGCAAAGGTGCTGAATGTAAGAAGCGGCGCTGAGCATGGATCTGAAAACCCGGCTATGTATGCAAGGGACGACGGAACATGGATAAAAAATGCGAATGATATCTGGACTTATGTTGATAGTTCTAACCAGCAGGTCAGAAACTGCTGGGTAAAGGATGGCGACATGCTTTTCTTTGTAGGTTATGATGGGTGTCTTGTTAAGGACAATTATTCCTCTGACGGTTTTTGGCTTGATGCTGATGGCAAGTGGGACAGCACAAAAACTCAGAGAACCTGGGATGTTGACCCTTACGAAGGCGCTTATGAGGGTGCCGGAAATATCTGGATTTTTTCACTTCCAAGAAATGGGAATATGGATTCCGTGAAGTTAGCATACATGCAGACCGGTGAAATTTATGCGACCTGTACGCTGACATCTGTAGGACATGGATGCTTCATGGCATGGCCTGAGGGCAGCAATAATGTGTATGAGCAGATGCTGATAAGTGTATCTGATGATAAGAATACTGTCAGGATCAGCTCTAATGGAAATACTGATGTTTGCACCTATACACCGAATTCATATTATTATGATCCTTCAGGACAGGGATATGGCCAGGGTTACAACAACCAGAGCTACAACAACCAGGGGTACAATAATCAAGGCTATAACAACCAGAATTACAACAATCAGGGTTATAACAATCAGGGATATAACAATTACAACTATAATAATGGATATAATTACGACTACAATGCCCAGGAAGACTATAACAGTCAGGCATACTACGAATTTGTATTTCCGTATTCCGGTATAGATGTCCTTGAAGATTGGGAGATAGCTAATCTTTCAGACTATGAACTTAGAATAGCAATCAACGAAATCTACGCAAGACATGGCAGACGTTTCAAGGACAAGGAACTACAGAGTTATTTCAACAGCCTTTCCTGGTATGCAGGAATATATGACCCTGAAGATTTTGACAAGATTCAGGACAGTTTGCTAAGTGAAACAGAGAAAAAGAACATAAACAAATTGGTGAAAGAGCGCAATAAACGTAAGTAAAAAGCCAGAGGGTGAGTCAATAGGATGGTTCTTTTGATTCATCAGGAAGGAAGCGCTATGAGAATGAAGAGATTTGGCAGCATGCGTATACCACGAGCGATTACGATAGTAGCACTGCTTCTATGTGTATTTATTGTGGGCAATTTACGGGGGAGTACTTCTGTAGCAAGTACGACGCCTGAATCTGCTGAGGAATACTTTGTTTTCCTTGCCGAGCAGGCCATGGCTGAAGGCGACCTAACTGCTGCTGATTATTACATTGATTCTCTCTACGCCAGTTGTGGGCAGACCGCGCAGGGCACTTTGTGCTGTGCGCGTCTTTGCGTTTTAAAAGAGGATTATGTTGGCGCTAAGCTTCTATATGAAAAATTAGAATCCACCGGAAATTCTTCCGCTATGACTGACGCAGATTCTGCGCTTTTATCCCAGATACAAAATAACCAGGTAATGGATATCTATACTGCATCAAATCTGGCTTCTCAGATTAAATATTTGCAGGAAAATGATGCTAATCCTGTAGACTATGGCTATACCCAAGAGCAGGTAGATGTTGCTAACAAGGTTCTGAACGGATCGCTTGATCCTGTTGCTGATATGACTCAGCTGATGAAGGACAACATCACAGAAAAAGCGAACTCGGATGCACATATAGAAGGTTTGGCAGAGGCTATTTTGGCAGCAGATGTCATAGCTACTGAATACAATAATTATATAGAGTACAATAACGCGGATATCTATTATATAAAACAGTACCTGGACAGCTTTGCTGATCTCTATGCCAACAGCAAGGATGCCTTCAAAATATCCAAAGTAGATGAAGCATATGTCCGTCTTCTTATTATTATGGGTGAAAGGGAGACTCTGGCAAAATATGCCGATGAATCAGGATCACAGCTGGCTCTCGTGGCGGTAGGACAGATGCTGGTTGATCATCATATGAAAAGAAGCGATCTGCCCAAGGGCTTTGCTTCTCTTGATGATGAGGAGGTTGAGGCTGTAAATAAACAGTGTGAACAGGCTCTAAAAAAGGTTAGAAAGAAAAAGGACGGTGTAGAACTTAGAAGCTATGAAAACAAGATTAAAAATGTCGGAAAAGCTTCTGAAAATGCTGCTCTCATTGAAATAGAAGAAAGAATCAAACCCGGCAAGGAGGATATAAAGGATCAGAGTGTTCTATACATGGGTAAAGCTGCAATAAACTATGCTCTTGGTAATTCTGACAAGGGTGATAAGTGCATGAACAAGAGCATGGACACCTCTCCCTACACTAACGATGGAGGCTATCAGGATGCATGCCGTGATATTAATGCCACACGTTATCGTACAGGGAATCCCAATGAGCTTGTTGATGTGGGAGATGCCATAGACAGGGCATATAAAAAGAAGGTTCCTCACGCAAATCCTGATGAACCTAAGGTTGAAGAAGATGAAGACGAGGAAAATCAGGAAATCGAACCAATAGAAGAAGGCGAATATCTTGATCCTGAGGATCCTGAGAACTTTGAAGAGCTTCTTAAAAAGGAAGATGATGCTGATCAGACAACCCAGCTTTCAGCAGCTCAGGAGCTTGCCTCTGCATATACAACCTGCATAGCAAAGGAAGATGCAGCCCTCAATATAGGTAAGATCGACACATCCAAATTCCCTGTTGTGTCCTTTAATCTTCAGACCTCAGAGCCTATTGAGGATCTTAATAATCCTCAGCTGGCTATCAATGACTGTAACATCGTAATAACAGATTATGAGATTGAGGAGGTAAAGTACGACAAGGCAATTCTGTTTGCAGTCTGTGATAAATCAGGCTCCATGAGCGGAAGTGAGAAGAGACTCCAGTCAGCTGTTAAAAGTCTTGCAAGAAGCTTATCTGACAAGGAGAGCTTAGGTGTTATCGGCTTTTCAGATGGCGTTGATTTTAATTCGCATATTCTACAGAGACCGGCTGATGTAATACCCTATCTGTCACAGCTTCGACCTGATGGCGGAACCAATATTGCATCCGGAACCTTTGCAGCACTCAGTGAAGTGGGAAAGCATGATGATACCATCAATGTAGTCATTGTAATGACAGATGGTGAGGACAGCTCCTTTGACGATGAAACACTGCGTAGACTTAAGAATATAACCAATGATGGACATACACTTGTATATACAGTAGGTATGGGTAGCTCTGTAAATGCTTCTTATCTTCAGACTGTGGCAAGGGCCGGAAACGGACGTTTTGTTTATTCATTTTCTGCATCTGAACTGAACAATATCTACGATTTTATACATGCCCAGATGGAGAATAACTACATAGTAAAATTCAAAGCGGTTGATACCAAGAAGAGACACCGCGTGCTGACCTGTGCAAACAAGGCAGATGGCAATGCCATGACCAAGGAATATTATCTTGGTGATGAGGATGAAATAGAAGAGGGACCTATTGTTGAAGATGATGTTTCCTTTGACTGCACAGGCTTTTCAACCAAGAAGATTTACCGCGAGGTTAAGGATGTTGAGGCGTTTATCCGAGGAAAAGGCTTTGATAGCGGCATGAGCTGCTTTGTAACTCTGGATGGAAAAAACTATCAGAACACCCTTGTTGGTAAATACGGCTCGGAGGAATCCTTCAGTGTGGTTATTCCGGGAAGTGTTGCGCCTGGTGAGTATGACGTAGTTATCTCATTAAACGGAAAAACCTTCATGGATAAAATAGAAATACTTGATGGCACTGAGCAGGTATTTCAGTATGGAGCATATGTTTTCTTTGGAAACAGAGTTATAAGGGATGAGGAACATGGAAAGGTTACTATCACCGGAGATGTAAGAATGAACGGCTTCCTTCATTTTGATGGTGATGTTCTGATCGAGGGTGATATAAAGGATACTTCCGTAACAATGACCAGTACCGAAGGAAGCTATATTATCAGCAGCAGACCGCTGCTTGGTATGATGATGCTTCTGGGAAATAAGACTGATGTAGGAAAATGGAACAGATATCCGCTACATAAAGATGAAGCTCATTTGAAGGATTTTGATAATTATAAGGTTGAAACCGTAAGGTGGGCTGATGCAAATTCCTGGAAGGCAGGCGTGTTTATTATTGGTAGTCCGGAATATACTTTGTATCCCAATAAGTACGCATTTAAGGCGGGAGAGGTTTGCTGGAACTTCCCTTGCGTCAGCGGACTATTCCAAAAAATGACGGGTAAGGAAAATCCCCTTAAATTTGCAGCTTCTCTAGAAGGCTTTGTAGACAACGGTGGACTATTTACCCAAGGTGCTGTGAATGCAGAGGATGTCACTTTTAAGCTTAAGATGATGGGAGGAGAGTATGGTCTGAAAAAGTTTGATTTTAAATGGGATACTTATAAAGATAATTATGACCTTGTGCTGCTGATAAACGGATCTATATTCCCCAAATGGTGTGCAGCTGATGATGGTAAAAATAATTATGGATTTGAAATTGCGGCTGAAGGTGGGTATCTGAATAAATTCAGAATATATATAGATTTTCCTGTTACTATTCTGGTGGCTGAAGTGCCGGTGACCTTCGAGAATTATTTCTTGGGAATAGATAATTTCCAGGGTCAGGATAATGCCAGAAGCTTTAGCGAAAGAATTGCAGGTGCTACTCTTGAGGGCGGGACAGATATTAGTGTTGCATCACTTAA
>JAEEGF010636125.1_pt1 | contig 16089 bp, 9 predicted proteins | sample 9134171 | NCBI WGS metagenome assembly JAEEGF01 (sample SAMN16246542, study PRJNA631951) | gut metagenome | biome: gut microbiome; feature: rumen; material: AP-attached | host: Bos | place: Iran: Karaj | collected 2018-10
ATTCCTCCATTTCGACGGGGTTTACTCGGCCTTCTATGTCTGGGTCAATGGGAAGAAAGTAGGTTACAGCCAGGGCGCGAACAACGATTCCGAGTTCGACATCACAAAATATGTCGTAAAGGGCCGCAATGTTATCGCGGTGGAAGTCTACAAGTGGAGTGACGGCAGTTACTTGGAGGATCAGGACATGTTCCGCCTGGCGGGTATTCATAGGGATGTCTATCTTATCGCGCGGCCGAAAATGCATCTGTCAGACCTGGATCTCAAGAGCGGTTTCAATGAGGATTTGATGTCCGCCACGCTCGACGCCTCCGCTTTGCTCCGCAACGATGGTAAGGCTTCCGCGGCGAAGTTGAAGTCCACCTTGCTGGACGAGGAAGGTCGGGTGGTAGGCACGGCGGAGTCCGGGCTCAATACGGTCGCCTCCGGTAAAGAGTTGAAAACGGAGGCCTCCAGGATCGTGGTGAATGCTCCCAGACTCTGGTCAGCCGAGGATCCATATCTCTACACGGTCAAGATGGAACTTCTTGATAAAGAGGGGAAAACCCTTGAGTGTACCTTCCTCAGGCACGGCTTCCGCAAAGTGGAGTTCAAGAATAACAAGCTCTATGTCAACAATGTCCTCACTTATCTCAAAGGCACTGACAGGCATGACATAGACCCTGTCCACGGAAAGGCGGTCCCGGTCGAGACCATGCTCAAGGACATCCTTCTGATGAAGCGCCACAACATCAACACGGTCCGCACCAGCCACTATCCCAATGACCCCAAGATGTACGCCATGTATGACTATTACGGGTTGTACATAATCGACGAGGCCGACCAGGAGTGCCACGGCAACAACAGTATCAGCACCTTGCCTTCCTGGGAAGACGCTTATGTTGACAGGGCCGTGAGGATGGTCCGCAGGGACAGGTTGCACCCTTCTGTCATTTTCTGGTCACTGGGCAATGAGTCTGGCCCGGGAGCGAATATCGTGGCGGAACGGGATGCGGTCCGCCGTCTGGACAACCGTCCGATCCATTATGAGGGCCAGAACGCTATCGCCGACATGGATTCGCAGATGTATCCTTCTCTTGGCCAGATGGAAAAGATGGACCGAAACGGGGCGTCCAAACCCTACATTCTTTGTGAATATGTCCATGCGATGGGTAACGCTATAGGCAACCTGGCGGAGTACTGGGACTACATCGAGAACAAGTCCCAGAGGATGATCGGGGCCTGCGTCTGGGACTGGGTTGACCAGGGAATACATAAGTTCGGGGAGGAGAACGGCAATCTCTATTTCGGTGGTTCCTTTGGGGATATGCCAAATGACAATGATTTCTGTCTCAATGGGATAATTACCGCGGATCGGCGTGTCACCCCGAAGCTTCTCCAAATCAAGCAGGTTTACCAGTACATTAAGATCTCCCGTGGTTCGACTCCGCTCACCAACCGGTCCCTGAGCGGTGGTTCGGCAGGGCTCACCAACCGGTCCCTGAGCGGTGGTTCGGCTCCGCTCACCAACCGTGGGCAGGTGGGTTTGACCCTCGAGAACCGCTACACCACTTACAACCTCTCCCAGATGGAACTCATATTCAAGATCCTCCATGACGGAGAAGTCGTCTCAAGAGGGAAGGTTGACTTGCCGGACACTGGACCATGGCAGACTTGCCAGGTCGCGATTCCCCTTGATGAGAGCAAAGATGGGGACAAAGACGTTGACGTGACACTCCAGGTGGAAGTGGCTCTCCGTGAGGCCACCCGCTGGGCGGAGGCCGGTCATGTCGTGGCTTCCGGAGAGTTTATTCTTCGGGAAGGATTCCATGCCCTCGAATCTCAGAAAGCTGATGGTTCGGATCCCCTTAAGATCTACACGGAGGAGAATCGTTATCTATGCGTGTCCAACGGAAAGATATCCGCCAGGTTCGACAAACTGGAGGGAGACATCCGGAGTCTCTGTCTTGATGGCACCGAAATCCTTCATGTTCAAGGACTTCCTCTTTTCAACGGCTACAGGTACATCAGCAACGACGCCGCCCGCTTTATGGGAATCGAGTACCATGATCCTCTCAAGACAACCAGTCGCCTGATCTCATTCAACGCTGCCCCTTTTGACGGAGGTCTTAAGGTTGAAGCGTCTGCCGTGGCGACGGTCGGACAGACTTCTGTTCCATATACGGTGACTTATACCATAGCTGAGAAAGGATTCATTGATGTCGACGCGACTTTCTCGCCGGGTGCTGATTTCAATCTCCACCGTCTTGGGCTTCGTATCTTCCTTGACCCCTCTTTCGAGGATGTCACCTGGTACGGCCGCGGCCCTATGGAGAATTACATCGACAGGAAGGATGCCGCTTTCCTTGGAGTGTACACTTCCTCCGTCACCGGAATGACTGAGCGCTACACCCGTACGCAGTCGATGGGTGAAAGGACGGACACGAGGTGGATCAGGTTCTCTTCAACCGACGGCAAGGCTTTCAAGATCACTTCCGAAGGGGGAGGACTGTCCTTCTCCGCCCAGCATTTCACGGATGAGGATATATTCAGGGCCAAGTACTTCCATAATCTGGACAAGGTCTGCCGCTCCGAGGTGGTGCTCAATCTAGACTGCTTCATGGATGGCCTCGGGAACGGAAGCTGTGGTCCCAAAACGCTTGACAAATATAAGATCACTCCAGGAGCGAAATATTCCTTCAAGTTCAGGATCGAGAGCGATGATATTCCCGCGGCAAGCCAGGACGGAGTGTCCTCGGAATGGACAGACCGGAAGGATGGCTTCAGGGATAAATATTCCCTTGGAAAAGTCGTCGCTTTGAGCCGTCATAACATCCGCTCTCCTTTGTCGGGCAAAGGCTCTGTCACATCCAGAATAACCCCTCATGAGTGGTTTGATTGGACTTCCGCTCCGGGTGAACTCTCTCTTAAGGGAGGGGCCCTGGAAACACGTATGGGCCAGTTCTTCCGCAAATGGCTGATTTTCGAGGGCCTTATGAAGGAGAATGAGGTTCCTGTCGAGGGAAAGATGCGTTTCTATGCGAATTCGATGCAGAGGACGATCGCCACGGCCCAGTATTTCTCCAGCGGAATGCTTCCGATCGCCAACGTCAAGGTCGAGAGGCATTACCCTCTCGGTACCATGGATCCGGTCTTCAACCCCCAGCTTACGAATGTGACAGACGAGTTCCGTTCAGAGGCGATGCGTCAGATTGAGGCTATGGGAGGGGAGGATGGCCTTGTGGGAGTCGCCTCAAAAATGGAGGAGAATTTCAGGATCCTTGAGAATATGTTGGATATCAAGAAGTCCCCTGCGGCCGCCAATGATACTGTCCGGTTCCGGACGGATGATCTCGCCATCAAGCTCGAGAACAATAGGGAGCCGGCCATGACCGGCGGGTTCAAGATGGCCTGCACGGCTTCGGATGCCCTTGTCCTTCAGTATTACGAGGAACCGTCGCTTCTCAAGGCGGCCTTTGGACATGAGTTGTCAAATGAGGCGTGGACAAAGATCTCGGAGATCAAGGACTGGTACGGTGACGTGCTTTTCACCGCTCCGATTGTCGCGACCAATGTCGCTCACCCTCTTCTGGAGACTATGCTGTCGGAGATTGATGCTCCCGGCCGGGAATTCAGTTTCCTTTGCGGGCACGATTCCAACATCGGTAGCGTGCTTGCCGCCTTGGAAGCGGAGGAATATTCCCTTCCGGAAGCCATTGAGAGGAAAACACCTATCGGATCAAAACTGGTCGTGGCCATCTGGAACGGGAAAGACGGGAAACGTTATGCCGAGCTTTTCCTCACCTACGAGTCCCCTTCCAATCTCCGCTCGATGCCGATGCTGAGCCTGGAGAATCCGCCGGTCCGTTACCCTATTCATCTTAAAGGAATCGAGGCCAATCCTGATGGCTTATATCTGTTGGAGGATGTCCGGGAACGTTTCAGTAAGGCGATAAACTCCTATTGAGTTTTTTTACTATATTTGCCTTGTATAAACCGTTTTATAAACCTTAAAACCAATTGCGTCATGGCTAGACTTATTTTGATGACGGATTTATCTGAATCATATGCCAATAAGTTGCTGAAAGGCATTGTGCGTTTCTCCCATGAGCACGACCCATGGGTAGTCTGCAAGATGCCATTGTCCCTGAGGGACAGTGGTCGGATGGATGAGGTGGTCAAATTCGCGGTTGATTGGAAGGCAGATGCGATCATCGGGCAGTTCCTGCCAACTGATGATGTGGACGCGTTCAGACGCCACGGCATCATTGCCATCGCACAGGATTATCACCAGAAGTTCAACTCTATCTGCAACATCACAGGAGATTATGCGGCTTCTGGCCGTATCTGTGCCGATTATCTGATCAAGAAGAGAGTGAAGAATTTCGGATTCTTCGGCTTGAAGGGCATGGTGTGGTCCGACGAGAGGCGCGACAGTTTCGTTGACGAGATCCGTTCACGGGTTCCTGACGCCACCATTTCCGTCCAGGAAAAGTACGACATCAGCGAGACATGGTGGTACGATCTGAATGGCCTGGCTGAATGGCTCAAGAATCTCCCGAAGCCTGTCGCGATACTCGCTTGCGATGACAACAGGGCCTATTACATAATAGAGGCCTCGAAGCAAGTCGGAAGCGAGAACATGCGTATTCCGGAGGATATCATGGTTCTCGGAATCGACAATGACGAGTTCCTTTGCCAGTTATGCTCACCCCAGTTGTCTTCGCTCAATCAGGACACTGAAGAGGCCGGCTACAATGCCGCCGCCAGAATTGACGAGCTTCTGTCCCGTCCCCTGGAGGAGCGTTTCTCTTGGGTTGAGGACATAATCGTCAAGCCTTCTTTCGTCACTACCCGAAGGTCGACAGACGCGGTTCTGCATCCCAATCCTTATATTTCGAGAATTCTTTATTTCATCAACAACAATATTCACGACAGGATATCAGTGGACGATGTCGTGGCCTTGGTGCCCATGTCCAGACGCTTGCTGGAAAGCACTTTCCGTCGGGAGATGGGAATATCCATCTACCAATATATCATCAAAGTCAGGGTGGAGAAGATGAAAGACTTGATGGTCAATGGTTATGCCCCGCTTGTCGCCGCTGACATGCTTGGAATGGATTACAAGATTATTGCCCGAAGCTTCAAGAAGCTTGTTGGCCAGACTCCGGGTGAGTTCGCCGACTCATTAGAAGAATAACCGTAACAGAGAATGCGTAAAAAACACATATTACCCTTATTGCTGGCCGTTCTGGCCACCTTGTCATCATGCGGAAATTCTGAACAAAGGCTGGTCATAATGACCTTGGACGGACTGCGTTGGGAGGAGCTCTTCACGGGAGCCGACTCCAGCCTTGTGTCTGATCCCAGATTTGTAGACAGTCCCGGCGAACTGAAAGCGAAGTATTGGCGGGACACCCCGCAGGAGCGCCGCTCCGTTTTGATGCCTTTCACTTGGAGCTACATCCATTCTAATGGATATATTATAGGCAACAGGCTTAAAGACAGTTATTTCCAGGTGGCTAATTCCATGGGTTTCTCCTATCCTGGCTACAGCGAGATGTTCTGCGGCTGGGCGGATGACGAGAGAGTCAATAGCAATGACCCGGTTCCGAATCCGAACATCAGCGTGCTGGAAGTCATCAATAAAGACCCTCGCTACAAAGGCGGAGTGTTGGTCTACGGCTCCTGGGAGTCGATCCGTTATTCTGTCAACAATGACAGGGGAGGCTTCCCTGGGAGTGTCTCGTATGAGCCTGACGTGGCTAAAAAGAAGAGCCCTCGTCTGGACCTTATCAACCAGATGCAAGATGTCATGCCGCATTATTGGGGCGAGGAGCGTTTTGACGCTTTTACCTACGCCTACGCTATAGAGACCATGAAACAGGATCACCCGAAGGTGGTTTGGGTCGGATTTGGTGACACCGACGAGTGGGCTCATGCGGACAAGTACGACTTCTATCTTGATGCCGCTCACTGCACGGATGAGATGATCCGCCGCATTGTGGAATATTGCGAGAGCGATCCCTTCTACAAAGGCAAGACAACGTATCTGATGACGACTGACCATGGACGAGGAATAGGGGAGAGTTTCGGGGGCCACAGCGGTGATCTCGAGGGATCCCAGAACACATGGATGATAGCTTTCGGGAAAGGGATCGAGTCTTTGGGAGAGACCGAGTCCAACGGGCCTTTCTATACTAAGCAGTTCGCGTCGACAATAGCTGACATACTTGGCGTTGACTTCACCCCCGGTAACGGCGAGAAGCAGCCCCCGATCGATCCTCATTTTAAAGGAAATATAGATTGATAGTCCAAATCACTTAACAAATAATGAAAAGAATCTTTTTTATTCTCCTGGGCATCAGCGCCCTACTGGCCTCATGCGCCAAAGTTGACAATGATCCAAAGGTGGTTGTGATAACCTTCGATGGCCTGCGGTGGCAGGAGGTTTTCACCGGAGCGGACTCTTCCCTGGTGTCCGACCCCCGTTTTGTGAAAGATCCCGAGGCCTTGAAAGCCAAGTATTGGAGACCTACTCCTGAGGCTCGCCGTGAGGCGCTCATGCCATTCGTTTGGAGCCATATCGCTCAAAATGGCTACCTTCTTGGCAACCGTAACAAGAATAGCCTCATGCAGGTGTTCAACACCAAGTCGTTCTCTTATCCCGGCTACAGCGAGATGTTCTGCGGTTGGGCGGACGATGAGAGGATCATCGAGAACGACCCGATCCCGAATCCCAACGTCAGTGTCTTGGAGGTCGTGAACCAGGATCCCCGCTACAAGGGGCATGTCATGGTCTACGGCTCTTGGGAGTCGATCCGTTTCGCGGTCAACAACGAGAGGGGAGGCTTCCCTGGAAGCACCGCCTATGAGCAGAACGCGTCTCCGAATCCGAGCCCGAGGCTGAAGATGATAGATAGGATGATGGAAAGCATCTACGGGGGTCCCAGGGGAGGAGAGCGCCCCGACGCCTTCACCTACGCCTATGCTGTCGAGACAATCCGGAACGACCATCCGAAGCTTTTGTTTGTCTCATTCGGGGGCACGGACGAGTTCGGCCATGGAGGCGAATATGACAAGTATCTTGAGATAACCCGCCAGACGGACGCTTTCATTCAGGACATAGTCGAGACCTGCGAGTCCGATCCCTTCTACAAAGGCAAGACCACGTACCTCATCTCGACCGACCATGGGCGTGGCCGCGGTGAGAAATTCACGAATCACGGGGCTGATGTCAGGGGGGCTAACCATACCTGGCTGATGGCTTTGGGCCGGAATATCCCCGCCGCTGGAGAGACTACCAATAACGGTCCTTTCTACACCAAGCAGATCGCGGCGACTATCGCCGACCTTCTCGGAGTCGATTTCACTCCCGGCAACGGTGTCAAGAGCGAGCCCTTCGATCCCACTTATTACAAGGAGCCCGAGGCTCCCGTAGCATCGGCGAACTTCGCCGCGGTGAAAGCTACTCCCAAGGGCCATGGTGTACGCTACACCTATCACGAGGGTCCTTTCATGAGCGTGGGCGAGGCTCTCTCGAGCCCTGTCGTCGCCAAGGGTACCATTCCGTTCCTGTCCACCTCGGCGAAACGCCAGGAGGATCATTTCGGCTTCAATTTCAACACGCTGATGAAAATAGAAAAAACTGGCCTCTACCAGCTTTCGCTGGCATCGGATGACGGTTCCAAGCTGTTCCTGGATGGCCAGCTCCTGTTCGACATCGACAGGGATGGCGGCGGTTACGCTGAGGCATGGATACAGCTCGAAGCTGGCTTCCATCGCATTGAAGTCCCATATTTCGAGAATTATGGCAGTGAGAATATAGAAGTCGGTCTTATCGGAGAGGGCATCTCGGTCGAGCAGTTGCCTGCTTCGATGCTCTGGTATGATTGAAATAATTTTTGATTATATTAGCAGAAATCATTAATCTTTTTCAATTTATGCCTGATATTTTGGAATACGGACTACGTCTGCTCCTCGCCGTTTTCCTGGGCGGTCTCATCGGTTACGAGAGGGAGCTTCGCTCAAAGGAGGCGGGAGTTAGGACTCATATCCTTGTCGCCCTCGGCGCCTCACTTTTTATGATCATTTCCCAACACGGATTCGCAGGTGCGGCTCGTTTTGACGCTGCCCGTGTCGCGGCTGGTGTCGTGACCGGTGTAGGATTCCTCGGTGGTGGTCTCATCATAAAGAAAAGCCACGTCAGCGGGTTGACTACAGCTGCCGGACTATGGGTCACAGCGTCGATCGGACTTGGTGTCGGTGGCGGGCTTTACTGGGTCTCCGCTATTTGCGCGGTTCTCGTGCTGATCTGCATGGAGGTTTTGAGCCTCTATCACTTCAAGTTAGGAGACAAGGAAGTGGAAGTTGTCTTCTCGTCGGAAGACCGCATCGCCCTTGCCACCGCCATCGATTCTTTGGGAAAGAAGGTGAAAAACTACGCCCTGTCCAAGCAAGGAGGCTTGTACAGGGCATCAGTCAATATGGTTGTCTCAAAGAAAGAGTCCCACACCGATCTTTTCAAGCGACTTGGGGGATTCCCCGGAGTCGAGCTTGAGGGGATCGAGTAGAGCTATTTGATCACTCCAAGTTCTTTACCCACCTTGATGAATGCGGCAATCGCTTTGTCAAGGTGTTCTTTTTTGTGCGCCGCTGAAAGCTGCACCCTGATTCGGGCCTGTCCCTTCGGCACCACCGGATAATAGAAACCAGTCACGAATATTCCTTCTTCAGCCATCTTGGCCGCGAATTTCTGGGAGAGGGGAGCGTCATAGAGCATCACGGCGCAAATGGCGCTCTGCGTGGGTTTGATGTCGAATCCGGCTGCCATCATAGCGTCGCGGAAGTACTTCACGTTCTCCTGCTGGCGGTCGTGGAGCTCATTGCTCTCTCCGAGCATCTTGAACATCTCGATGCCTGCCGCAACGATCATCGGAGGCAGGGAGTTGGAGAAGAGGTAAGGACGGGAACGCTGGCGAAGCATGTCGATGATCTCTTTGCGGCCGGTCGTGAATCCGCCCACTGTGCCACCGAAGGCTTTACCGAGGGTTCCGGTGAAGATGTCGATACGGCCATAGCAACCAAACTGCTCGGCGACGCCGCGTCCGGTCTTTCCGACGACACCGGCGCTGTGGCTCTCGTCCACCATGACCAGGGCATCATATTTCTCGGCCAGATCGCAGATCTTGTCCATCGGGGCGACATTTCCGTCCATCGAGAAGACGCCGTCGGTGCAGATGATCCTGAACCTCTGGGCCTGGGCCTCCTTGAGGCAGCGCTCAAGGTCTTCCATGTCAGCGTTGGCGTAACGGTAGCGTACAGCTTTGCACAGGCGGACTCCGTCGATGATGGAGGCGTGGTTGAGGGAGTCGGAGATGATCGCGTCCTCGGCTGTCAGAAGCGGTTCGAAGACACCTCCGTTGGCGTCGAAGCAGGAAGCGTAGAGGATGGTGTCCTCAGTCTTGAAAAAGTCTGAGATGGCTTTTTCGAGCTCCTTGTGGAGATCCTGGGTGCCGCAGATGAAGCGCACCGAGCTCATTCCGAAACCTCTTTCGTCCATGGCCTTCTTAGCTGCCTCGATAAGCCTCGGGGAGTCGGCCAGGCCGAGATAGTTGTTGGCGCAGAAGTTAAGGGCCTTGCTGCCGTCCTGGAGTGTGATTTCCGCGGACTGTGCGGAGGCGATGTTCCTTTCGTTCTTGTACAGGCCGGCTTCCTGGATGGATGCGAGCTCTGCTTTCAAATAATCCTGAAATTTGCCGTACATGGTTATAATTGTTTAATTAGTTTCGTGTTTCAATGAAATTAATGTAACTTTGCGATGCTAATTTAGCGATTTATTCATAAACGGCAATGAAAAATGTACTTGTGATCGGGTCAACCGGACAGATCGGCTCCGAGCTTACGATGAAAATCAGGAGAATGATTCCTGAAGGCAATGTGGTAGCTGGTTTTATCAAGGGCGCTGAGCCCAAGGGCGAGCTTCTTGAAAGTGGCCCGTCAGCCGAGGCGGATGTCTGTAATGGTGAGCAGCTTCTGGATGTCGTCAAGAAATACAAGATCGACACCATCTACAATCTGGCAGCCCTTCTCTCCGCCGTGGCCGAGAGGAAGCCGCAGCTCGCGTGGCACATCCAGATCGACGGCCTCATGAATATCCTCGAGATCGCCAGGGAGAATGGCTGTGCCGTGTTCACCCCTTCCTCGATCGGATCATTCGGCCCTGAGACCCCTCGCCAGAACACTCCGCAAGACACGATCCAGAGGCCCCGTTCGATGTACGGTTGCACAAAGGTAGCCACGGAACTCCTGAGCGACTATTACTTCCACAAGTTCGGTGTCGACACCCGCTCGGTCCGTTTCCCTGGTTTGATTTCCAATGTGACACTCCCCGGAGGAGGTACCACTGATTATGCGGTCGAGATCTATTACGCTGCTGTCAAGGGCGAGGAGTTCGTCTGCCCGATCGCTCCCGGCACTTTCATGGACATGATGTACATGCCGGATGCCCTGAAGGCTGCCGTTGACATCATGAACGCTGATCCTTCTAGGCTTGTGCACCGTAACTCATTCAATATCGCCTCGATGAGTTTTGATCCAGAGATCCTCAGGGCGAAGATAACCGAGCATATTCCCGGATTCAAGATGCGCTATGAGGTTGATCCAGTCCGCCAGGCCATCGCCGAGTCATGGCCGGACAAGATGGATGACAGCTGCGCCCGTGAAGAGTGGGATTGGAAGCCGTCTTATGACCTTGAGGGTATGACCGTTGACATGATCGACGCACTTAAGAAGAAACTTTTATAATCCTATGAGACATATCCTTCTGGCGGTAGGACTGCCGCTGCTGCTTTCCGTCACGGCGATGGGAAGGGAATATCACGTTACCAAAGCCGGACCATTGAAAACAATCAACGCCGCTGCCAGTCTCGCTCTCCCCGGAGACACCGTGACTGTCCATCAAGGCGTGTACCGCGAGTGGGTTGACCCTCGGGTCGGGGGACGCGGTGAGAGCAGCCGTATCCTTTACCGGGCCGCCGAAGGAGAGAATGTCGAGATAAAAGGCTCCGAGATCATCAAGGGATGGAAAAAGGCTGGGAAAGATTTGTGGAGCGTGACAGTTCCCAACAGCATGTTCGGGGATTTCAATCCTTTCGCCGAGGAGTTCAAAGGAGATTGGCTGGACACAAAGTTTCCCATGCACCTTGGGGACGTCTATCTGAACGACGTGTCCCTTTATGAGGCGAAGAGCGTTGACTCGCTGCGTGTTGTGAGGAAAACCCTGAGGGATCCCCAGGGAGTATGCCTTAACTGGTTCGCCTCTGTTGGCGAGACCGCCACCACGATAACGGCATGTTTCGACGGGGCGGACCCGAACAAGGAAACTGTCGAAATCAATGTGCGCCCGACATGCTTCTACCCAACAAGGGAAGGAGTCAATTATATCACTGTGAGGGGGTTCCGAATCAGCCAGGCCGCCACTCAATGGGCCGCTCCTACCGCGGAGCAGATAGGGATGGTGGCTCCTCATTGGGGCAAAGGCTGGATCATCGAGGACAACATCCTGAAAAACTCCCATGCGAGCGGGATCACACTTGGGAAAGAAGCCGGCACCGGACAGGATGAGTGGAGTAAAGACGAACGTCACATCGATGGCTCCATCCACTACCTGGAGACCATCTTCAAGACTCTGAGAAAGGGCTGGGACAAAGAAAATATCGGCTCCCACATCGTCAGGAACAATATCATCTCCGATTGCGGGCAGGCAGGAATATGCGGAAGCATGGGTTGCGCCTTCAGCGAGATTTACGGAAACGAGATTTTCAATGTCTTTGTGAAAGGTACCGACCAGTATAACGGGGCCGAGCTCTCCGGAATCAAGTTCCACGGAGGGATTGACACTTATATCCATGATAACCGGATCCATGACTGCAACCAGGCCGTATGGCTCGATTGGATGGGGCAGGGGGCCAGGGTATCCTCCAACCTCTTCTACAACAACTGGCAGCAGGACCTCTTCATCGAGATGGTCCATGGCCCTTACATCGTGGACAACAACATCATGCTTTCTGAATATTCGTTATTGGATGCCGCTGAAGGCGGAGCCTATGTCCATAACTTCATCTACGGGAAGATCAGGGACATAAGCTGGGAGGATCTTCGTTTCGTCCCCTACAACCTGCCGCATTCGACCTCGATAAAAGGTATCAGCCGGATAGAGCATTCGGACTGCAGGTTCTTCAATAACATCTTCTGCTCCAACGACGGAGACACAAGCTGGGACTTGGAGCGGTACAAAGAATCAGACCATCCGGCAGTCGTCGAGGGCAATGTGATCCTGCGTGACCAGTCTTTTGAGCTGCATTCTGAAGGGGATGATGTTTTCCTGTCTTTCGGGCCCATGAATCTGCCCTCAAATCGCGGTCTGGTGGATAGCGGGAGGCTCGGAGTAACCTTCCTGTCTGATTGTGGGTATGAGAATCCTGACGGGACCCCGATCAGTTTCGACGAGGACTATTTCCACGAAAAAAGACCCGGAACCAGCATGGTCCCAGGTCCTTTCGCGACTTTCCCCGACAGCCGGATTAAAGTCTGGAAGTAGTTGATTGTCAGGACTCGCTGTAGAGAGTGATTATATTCAGAATCACCTCGGAAGCCTTCTCAATCGATTCTTGTGGGACGAATTCCATCTTGCCGTGGAAGTTCAGTCCTCCAGCGAATATATTCGGGCAGGGGAGACCTTTGAAGCTGAGGTTGGCCCCGTCGGTGCCGCCTCGGATCGGCTGGATCTTGGGCTTTATTCCGGCCATCTCCATCGCCTTGACAGCCTTCTCCACCACATGATAATGAGGTTCGACCTGCTCCCGCATGTTGAAATACTGGTCCTTGACCGCGGGAGTGGCGGTTCCATCCCCGTACTTCAGGTTGATGAAATCGCAACACTTCTGGATCGCTCTCTTTTTCTTCTCGAACAGACTCCTGTCGTGGTCCCGGATGATGTAGGTGATGTCGGCCTCCTCGACTGAGCCGCTGATGCCGACCAGGTGGAAGAACCCTTCGTAACCTTCTGTATATTCCGGCCTTTGCTCCACGGGCAGCAGGGAGTTGAGCTCCATGGCGATCAGTATGGCGTTCTTCATCTTGCCTTTCGCGTAGCCGGGATGGACATTGCGGCCCTGGATGTGGATCTTCGCTGATGCCGCGTTGAAGTTCTCGAACTCCAGTTCCCCGATCTCTCCTCCGTCCATTGTGTAGGCGTAGTCTGCCCCGAATTTCCCGACGTCGAACTTGACCACACCCCGGCCGATCTCCTCGTCTGGGGTGAACCCGATCTTTATGTCACCATGCTTGAAATCAGGATGTTCCACGATGTACTGGACAGCGTCCATTATCTCGGCGACTCCGGCCTTGTCATCGGCTCCGAGGAGAGTCGTCCCGTCGGTGGTGATGAGCGTCTGGCCCACATAGTGAAGCAGCTCCGGGAATTCGGATGGCTTGAGGGCCAGGCCAGGGACCCCTTTAAGGGGAATATCCCCTCCGTCATATTCTTTGATTATCTGTGGCTTGATGTCGGCCCCTGAGGCGTCAGGGGAGGTGTCCACGTGGGCGATGAAACCTATCGCCGGGACCTTCGCCTCAATGTTCGAAGGGATCGAGCCCATCACGTAGCCATGTTCGTCCAGAACAGCCTCCACGCCCATGGCGGTGAGCTCATCCTTGAGCATCCGCAGCAGATTGAGCTGCTTGGCTGTTGAGGGCTGGCTCTCTGAATTCTCGTCGCTTTGGGTGTCCACAGCGACGTACCTTAAAAACCTGTCAACTATCTTTTCCATATCTTTTTGTCATTTTGTGACTCCACTTTCATTCTGAGCGAAGCGAAGAATCTTTCACCCTCATCGCCGCCACGATCATATAAACGATCAGCGCCACGAAAGGAACAATCGCGATGGCCTCCCCATAGGCGGAATTCCAACCGGCCATGAACCAATCCACATCGAAGAACTTCAGCAATGCGCTGACAACTCCCATCAACGCTCCGCCGGCGATGAATCCGGAAGCGATCAGAGTGCCCTTGTTCTGCCTCTCATCATTGACCTTCTTGTCCTTGGAGCGGGTGCTGACGTACCAGGAGATCGCTCCTCCGACCAGCAGCGGAAGGTTGAGGTCGATCGGGATGAACATTCCAAGCGCGAAAGCCAGGGCTGGAACCTTGAATATGGTCAGCAATATCGCTATAACCGCTCCTATCCCGTAAAGCAGCCATGGGGCTCCTCCGCCGTTCATCATCGGCTGGATCACCGCCGCCATCGCGTTGGCCTGGGGCGCCACGAGAGCCTGGTCTCCAACGAAACCATAGGTCTTGTTGAGAACCAGCATAACTCCGCACACCGTGGCGGCGGCTACGGCTACACCGATGAACTTCCATCCTTCCTGCTTTTTGGGAGTGCTCCCGATCCAATATCCTATTTTGAGATCGGTGATGAAGGACCCCGCCACGGACAAAGCCGTGCAGACCACGCCTCCGATAATCAAGGCGGCGGCCATGCCGGCGTTACCCTTAAGCCCTACGGCCACGAGAATCAAGGAAGCTATTATCAATGTCATGAGTGTCATTCCACTGACCGGGTTGGTGCCGACTATGGCGATGGCGTTGGCGGCCACGGTGGTGAAAAGGAATGATATGACACCTACTATCAGAAGTCCGACAACCGCTTGCCAGATGTTGTTCACGACTCCTCCGAGGGCGAAGAAAGCGAATATCGCCAGCAGGGCGATGACGATCCCGAACACGATGGTCTTCATCGGGATGTCCTCGTCAGTCCGGAGATTCTTCGCTTCGCTCGGGATGACATTATTGCCGCTCTTGGCCGGGCCTTTGAACTCTCTGACGGCCAGCCCCACAGCAGACTTGATCACTCCAAAGGACTTGATGATCCCGATGATTCCGGCAGTCGCGATACCTCCGATGCCGATATGTCTCGCGTAGTCCTTGAATATCTGGTCCGGGGCCATCTCTCCGATCGTCATCGTCACACCAGTGTGCATGAGGTCGATCACCTGGCCACCCCAGAATATATTCATCAGAGGGATGATCACGAGCCAGACCAGAAGGCTGCCGCAGCAGATCACGAAGGCATATTTCAGTCCTATTATATATCCGAGTCCGAGGACGGCCGCGCTCGTGTTGATCTTAAGGAGAACCTTGGCCTTGTCGGCGACGACCCGCCCGATCCCCAGTACAGTGGTGCTTATCGTGTCTGACCATGTACCGAACGTGCTGACCAGAAAATCATAAAGACCACCGATCAAACCGCTGACAAGCAAGGTCCCCGCCCCCTTGCCGCCTTCTCCGCTGACAAGGATCTGAGTGGTCGCCGTAGCTTCGGGGAAGGGGTACTTCCCGTGCATCTCTTTGACGAAATATTTACGGAATGGGATCAGGAACAATATTCCAAGGACGCCTCCGAGGAGGGATGAGAGGAACATCTGCATGAAGTTGACCTCGACGCCGAGTATGTAGATCGCCGGCAGGGTGAATATAGCTCCCGCCACCACAGCCCCGGAGCAGCCTCCGATGGACTGGATGATAACATTCTGGCCGAGACCTTCCTTTTTCCCGAGGGCGCTTGTCAGGCCAACGGCGATTATGGCGATCGGGATAGCCGCCTCAAAGACTTGGCCTACCCGGAGGCCGAGGTAAGCGGCGGCGGCCGAGAATATCACGACCATCAGAATGCCGATGGCCACGGAGTACGGAGTAACTTCCGCCCATGATTTTTCCGGGCCGAGAAGCGGCTTGTACTCCTCGCCGGGCAAGAGTTCTCTTTGCGCGTTTTCAGGCAGCGCGTTGTGCTGTTCTTCCATATATATACATTTAAAGTTCGTCTCGATTGGTTTTATAAAGATAGCGAAAATATTTTTCAAAAAAAATTTGCGAGATTAAAAAAAGTTCGTACCTTTGCAGCCCGCTTCGGAAAAGAAGCACAAGATCTTTGACAATACTGAGAGATCACAACGAGGTAAAGTGATAAACGAAATCAGCGAATTATAGTAATAATTTGACAATTTCACGAATCTGAAAGATTCACTTAGAGAGAAAGAGAAGCAAGG
>JAEEGF011207047.1_pt1 | contig 16088 bp, 13 predicted proteins | sample 9134171 | NCBI WGS metagenome assembly JAEEGF01 (sample SAMN16246542, study PRJNA631951) | gut metagenome | biome: gut microbiome; feature: rumen; material: AP-attached | host: Bos | place: Iran: Karaj | collected 2018-10
CTGCCCTTGTTGTCGAGCAGGGCCATCTCGTGCTCGTTGATGCGTTTGCACGATTCGGTGCATTCCAAAGCCAGGAGCAAGTCGGTCTCAAAGTCGATTTCCTCGCAGTCATGCTCGTCCGAACGCAGGTCCTCGAACTGGATTGCCATGTCTTTGGTCGGGTCAAGTGTGATGATGCCGTTGATGATGTTGCAGCCCGTGTCGCCGTGGATGGTCTGCATGACGGCATCAATCACGACGCGCATGTTGAGCTCGTCCACTTTCTCGCTGTTGAGTTCCTTGATGAGCCAGGCGCCGTTCATGGCATCGAGGTTGTGACGCTTGAGCACCATGACGACCACCCCCTTGGAGTTCATCAGGTTCAGGTATTGCGCATTGTACTGTGTTTCAAGCGTGAAGCGGCGCACGTCAGCGAGGGCGTGCATGATGGTCTTCTCGTTGGTGACGTTGCGGCAGGACTCGCCCGAGGAGATGAAATCCTCAAATTTCAGGTTGTTGCCGCTCAGTTGGAATCTGCCGTTGATGGTGTTGCAGCCGTTGTTGCCATACACCTTGTTGCCCCCGGCAAAATCCAGATACAGGTAAGCACGCTCCAGCGTATAGACTTTCTTCTTGCGCAGATTCACGATGTCCCATTCGCCGTACAGCTGCTGTGCCGGATTGGTGATGGCGACCTCGCGCATGGGCTGCTCTACGTCGGCAATGACGTTCTCGACATTGACGCCGCGTTTCTCCATCTTCTTGTCTTTTTTCTTGCGCGCGTCCATCGTGGCGGGTGCCAGCAGCATCGCCACCAATAGGCTTAAAATGATATATTTTCTCATTCCGGTAGTGGTCTATTTTAGTTTCAAACTTCAAAGGTACTAATTTCTTCCCGTCCCGTCAAATCCTTTAGCGACTTTTAAGATTTTATGCCATTAAATGTAAAAAAACGGGGTGTAACTTACAGTTTTTTGGCGATTGTGAAATTTTGGCCTAATTTTGTCGTTGTATTAACGCAATATGAAGAGAATACTGACGATATACAGGTTCATGACGGTGTTGCTGGCATTGCTGGTGGCGGCAATGGGCATGCAGGCGCAGATTAATACTGACCAGGTCGTCAATATTGGGCGCAATGCGCTCTATTTTGAGGACTATATACTTGCTATCCAGTACTTTAACCAGGCGATTAAGGCGAAGCCGTTTCTTGCCGAGCCTTACTTCTACCGCTCGGTGGCTAAAATCAGCCTTGAGGACTACCGTGGTGCCGAGCAGGACGCTGGCTTGGCAATAGAGCGCAACCCGTTCATTGTCGATGCCTATCAGGTGCGTGGCGTGTCGCGTCAGAACCTGGGCAACTTCAAGGGTGCCGTCGAGGACTATGACGCGGGGCTCGAACTGATGCCTGAGGACAAAAACCTGCTCCTCAACCGCGCCATCTGCCAAAGCGCGTTGAAGAACTATGACGAGGCGCAACTATCCTTTGACAGGCTGCTGTCACTGGACCGCCGCAACGACCGCGCCTACATCGGGTTGGCACAGATGAACCTTGCCCGCAAGGATACGGCTGCTGCTCTCGAGAACCTGAACCGCGGCATTGCCTTGAGCAAGAAGAATGCCAGCGCCTATGTCATGCGTGCCGAGATAGCCACCCGCACCCGACGTGACTTTGAGAGCGCCCTGGCCGACATGGACAGCGCCATCCTGCTGGAGCCACGATATGCTGGTTACTTCATCAACCGTGCGTTCATGAAGTACAATCTGGATGACTATTTCGGGGCGATGTCCGACTATGACTATGCCATCGGCTTGGATCCCTCCAGCCAGGAGGCCCATTTCAACCGTGGACTGCTCAGGGCCGAGGTCGGTGACAACAACAAGGCCATCAGTGACTTTGATTTTGTGCTCAAGCACAATCCGTCCAACTTCATGGCACTCTACAACCGCGCTCTGTTGCACATGCGCACGCGCCAGTTCCGTGAGGCCGTCAACGACTTTACAGCCATCCTGAAGAAGTACCCCAACTTTGAGGCGGGCTACATGGCACGAGGTGAGGCCAAGCGCCGCATGGGCGACAACAAGGGCAGCGAGGCCGATATGGAAAAGGCGATGGCGATTTTCCGCCGCAACAAGACCCATGTCTCCAACTTCAACCCTGTTGAAATCGAGCAGACTGCCGCTATCAAGAAAGCCGAACAGCGTGCCCTTGAGGGCAATGACGAGCCCGAGACCGCCGAGGAAATCATGAACCGTTTCAACACCCTGCTCACGGTGAACGAGAATGATCCCGTCAAGCCCGAATATGCCAACCGCCAGCGCGGACACATCCAGAATGACAATATCGAGGTGGAGCCGATGCCCATGTTCACGTTGTCCTATTATGCACTAGACAATAAACTTAATGGTAAGACTCACTATATCAGGGAAATCAGCGACATCAACGAGTCCAGGTTGCTGCCTGCTGTCCTCACCCTTGTTGCCGGTGAGCCTCAATTGAACGAAGAAGACATCCAGCATCATTTCGCCAATATCGAGTACTATAATGGCCTGATGACGTCGGCCAAACCGCGCAGCGTCGATTATTTCGCACGTGGAATGGATTACCTCTTGGTCAAGAATCCCGAGGCCGCTATCAAGGATGCCGATGCTGCTATCGCCTTGAGTCCTAAATTCACCCTGGCCTATATCCTGCGCGCCGATGCCCGTTTCGTCCAGTATCGCATGACACAGGCGCTCAATGCTGCCACTGGCGACCTTGACGGCGCTCCCGATGCCACATCCCGAGCCATGCTGCACCAGAGCCAGGAGAAAACCTATCTCGACAAGATGCAGGCCGACCTGGACCAGGTCATCAAACTGTCACCCAAGAATGTCTATGCCTATTACAACAAGGGCAATGTCTATATGCTGCAAGGTGACTTGACCAGCGCCATCAGCTGTTACAATACGGCCATTGAACTCAAACCAGACCTCGCTGAGGCTTACTACAACCGCGGTTTGATGTACCTGCGCATGGGCAACAAGACGCAGGGTGTCTCAGACCTGAGCAAGGCAGGCGAGTTGGGTGTCCTGCCCAGCTACAATGTCCTCAAGCGCATGAACCGCTAGTCAACAAAAATCAACCTGCCCGCTCACGGTTATCGTGGCGGGCAGGTCGTTTTTCTATAGGGAGAATGGTGATTAATAAGCGGGCATGTCTTTGATTACCTGATCAGGAACAAAAGTGACAGCGCTTACCTTGCCGTTCTCGTCAAAGATGATAATGAGGCCGGCTTTGCCTTTCTCATAATTCAGAATCGAACAATAAGTCTTGTACTCCTGGTACTTGCGGATTTCCCAAGGCTCGTTGCCCTTGTACTTGCCGAACATCTCCTCTGTCTTGGTGAGGGCGCCGTTCAGGTCGTCGGGCTTGGTCTTGGACTTCAAGTCATCGGTAAGGCAGTTGTACAGTTCGTTGTACTGGTTGTTGAGCAGATAGTTCAGCATCTGGTCGCAGTGCACGAAATTAGGGTCGTCTTTGGCTTTGGGCTGCGGAGCAGGTGCGGGACCGGCGGTATTGGCACTCATCAGCGCCTTGAGCCTGGTTTCAACCTTGTTGAGGCTGCCCTCGTTCTTGATGAGTACGGTATAGTTGTTGTCCAGCAGGTAGAAGCAGGGCAGGGTGGGCAGGTCATAGAGCTCGTTATATTCAATCTGGCGGCTCTGGTTCCAGCCGTTAATCATCATTGTGGGATATTTTGACTTTTTCCACAACTTCTGGTCGTCATAGGGGTAGATACCGAGGACGATGAGTTTCTTCTCGCTGACGAGGTTGTTGATAAGCTCATTGTTGGCAAGGCGCTCCTTGACGGTCTCGCACGACTCACAGTCGGGATTGTTGAAATAGACGAGGATATAGTCGGCCTTGAGGTCCTTCAGGTGATGTACAGCCTTGTCGTTAGGGGTTACATAATCAAAGTCGGCCGCTATGGTGCCAATCATGTTCTTCTTGGCACCCATCAACAGCAGACGCTGTTTCTCCTTCTCGGCGTTGCTGAGTACAAAGTTCTCGGTGGTGTGCTTGAGAACGACCATGTACAGTTGCTCGTTGTGTAAGGGATCGGCGGGGTCACTGAAGCGCTTCTCAGCCAGTTCCATCATCATGCGGTAGCCCTTGGGGTCCTTAGCGAGGGTCTCCATCGTGGCATTCATGAGGAATTCAGCCTTGGGCTGTTCCAGCAGTACCATCTGTTCCAGTAAATTGTTGTATCTCTCGGGGGCAGGCGAAGTCTGAGCCTGGATGTTGAGCCATCCTGCGATAGCAATGACAGCAACTAAAAAGAGTTTTTTCATTTTTATCTTAAAAATTAATTTTTGGTTCTCTAACAATTAAATTATGTGCAAAATTAAGTAACTTTGCGGAATAAAGACAAGAATGAATGAAAAAAATTGCTAAAACGAATGCGGCGCGCTTGCTCGATGCTGCTCAAGTAGAGTATGAACTCATCCCCTATGAGGTCGATGAGAGCGACCTGGGCGCCCAACACATCGCCGACCAACTGGGCGAGAACATCGAGCAGGTGTTCAAGACGCTCATCCTGCAAGGCGACAAGACGGGCCATCTGGTGTGCGTCATCCCGGGCGCCGAGGAGGTGGACCTGAAGAAGGCCGCCCGCGTGTCGGGCAACAAGAAGGTGGACCTCATTCCCATGAAGGAATTGCTGCCCACTACGGGCTACATTCGCGGCGGCTGCTCGCCAGTGGGCATGAAAAAGCCGTTTCCCACCTATATCGACGAGACCTGCATCCTGTATGACTATATCTACGTCAGCGCTGGCGTGCGTGGCCTCCAGTTCAAGATTGACCCGCAGGCATTGGTCGCCTTTGTGGGTGCCGAGATTGTTGACCTGATAGCCGAGAAGACCGAATGATGAATACGATAGGCAAGATATTGACATTGACCACCTTCGGTGAGTCACACGGACCCGCCATGGGCGGTGTGCTCGACGGCATACCCGCTGGTGTGGATATCGATATGGACGCGCTGCAACGCTTCGTGGACCGCCGCCGTACGGGACAGACCGCTGGCAGCAGCAGTCGCGCCGAGCAGGATAGGGTAGAGGTGCTGTCAGGCATCTGGCAAGGCAAGACGCTCGGCACACCCATCGGCTTCATTGTGCGCAACACCGATGCCCGTAGTGCCGACTATGAGGAAATCGCACGTTGCTACCGTCCCAACCACGCCGACTTCACCTGGCAGGCCAAATACGGCATCCGTGACCCCCGTGGGGGTGGACGTGCATCGGCCCGCGAGACCGTTGCGCGTGTCATCGCTGGCGGCATCGCCATTCAGGCACTGGAACGTCTGGGCATCACGGTCGAGGCTCGGATTGTGCAGGTAGGGCCTCACTTTGGCGTGGCTGCTGAGGAGCACGAACGGCTCATTGCCGAGGTCGCCAAGGACGGTGACACCCTGGGCGGCATCATCGAGTGTACGGTCAAAGGCGTGCCGGCTGGACTGGGCGAGCCGCTGTTCGGCAAACTCCATGCCCAGTTGGCTGCAGCAATGATGAGCATCCCGTCGGTACACGGCTTTGAATACGGTGACGGCTTTGATATGGCCACTAGGCGCGGTAGCGAGGTGATGGACGAGTTCGAGCGTCGCGAGGACGGCACCATCGGCACCGTGACTAACCACTCGGGCGGAATCCAGGGCGGCATCAGCAACGGCGAGGACATTGCGATGCGCATCGCCTTCAAACCCGTGCCCACGCTCATGCGCCCGCTTCCCGCTATCGACTGTGACGGCAATCCCGTGACATTGCAACCCCGTGGCCGTCACGACGCCTGCGTGTTGCCGCGTGCCCTGCCCATCGTCGAAGCGATGGCGGCACTCGTGATTTTAGATAACCATTTAATCAAGAAAACCAATGTGCTCTGACGATAAGAAACAGTTCTATATGGACTACTATCTCGCCGCTGGCGAGTGCAACCCCCAGGGTGAGATGCCCTTGACGCTGTTGATGACCCGCATCATCGAGGTGGCGACATTCCATGCCAACTCGTGGGGTGCAGGTTATGCCCGCCTGATACAGGACAACCAGGTGTGGGTGCTCTCACGCGTGACCATCGAGATGACCGCTTATCCCAAGGTGAACACCAACTACCGCCTCACCACCTGGATTGAGGACTATAACCGCCACTTCTCGCAGCGTAATATGCGTATCGACGATGCCCAGGGCAATCCGCTGGGCTATGTGCGCACCATCTGGATGGTCATCGACATGACCACCCGTGCCAGCGTGGATATCTCCCAGTTGGGTTATATCAGCGACAAGGTTTCCGACCTGCCGTGTCCCATCGAGCCGATGAGCCGTCTGCGTCCCATCGAGGAAGGTCATGCCGTGGACTACACCTTCGGCTATATGGATTGCGACCTCAACCGCCACGTCAATACTGTGCGGTACCTCTCCCACCTGATGAACCTGTTCGACATGGACTGCTATGACAACTACTTCATACGCCGCATGGAGATTTCCTTTATCAAGGAGAGCCATTATGGCGAGACTTGCCAGTTCGTTATCGACGACACCGATCCCATGGACTCCCACATGAGCATCACCGATGCTGATGGTGACGACCATGTGCGCGCCCGCTTCCACTGGCAGCAACGATAGTTGCGGCGAGAGGAATGATTTGGTACATGACCAAACTTGTAGCGGTAGCGAGATAACACGCTTTTTGTTTTTATTTCTGGCTTTTTTTGCTTATATTTGCAGCACCATAACCAAATTATTATGGGGCATGATATGTTCATTTAGTTATTAACCATTAATTGTTTTATGCTTATGAAAAAGTTTTACATGATTCTCGCAGCCATCGCTGCACTGTCATTGTCGGCCCAGGCCCAGTTCCTCAGTTGGGTTGAGGTGGGAGACTACTACAACGCCACTGAGTTGTACAACGGCTCTTACTTTGACATGGCACCGACCAACTTCTATATCTCTCACACCGGTGCCCAGATGATTTACACGCCCGACCTGCTGCCCGGCATGGAAGGCAAAGAGGGATTGAAAATCAAGTACCTGAATTTCAAGTTCTATTGTGAGTCCTATGAAGAGATAATCCGCAATGCGAAGGTTTATCTTCGGGAAATTGATGAAACCGAGTTTGCTACGGTCGACGGTGTGAAGCAGTTCTTCGACTTTGGCGAGCTGGTCGCTGAAGGTCGGTATGACATCGACCTGCTTGAATACTATGGCGAAGACCAGGTCCTTGCTCTGGAAATGGAAGAGCCGTTCCCCTTCACGCTTGGCAAGAGTCTGCTTGTAACCATCGTTTTAGACGCCGAAGATGATGATAACTGCACGATGGGCAGTGACTATGCACCCTTCTACACCTCGGGAATCCGTGGCAAGGCGATGACCTATACCGACAACTGGACAAGTTTTGTGGACTATGCCAGTGGTAGTGACTTCCCCGATGCATCGGCTTCACTGGGTTGCGGCACCAATGTCGAACTCCCTGTCACCGAGGTTGGTTACACCTATGATAGAATGCTCGGCGATGTCAACGGTGACGGTAATATCAGCATAAGCGACGTGACTACTCTCATCGATATGCTGGTGGGCGCCGCTACAGGCTACCCTGTAAATGCTGACATGAATGATGACGGCAGTATCTCCATTGCCGACGTGACAGAGCTCATCGACCAATTGTTGAACGGGGATTAACCGGTCACACAAAGCCAAAAATCACATTATAATTCAGAGTGACATCATTTGGCTCCTAAACACAATAATCGGCCTAACGGTCGAGAAATCAATCAAAACTTTTAAAGCTTGGCTGATTTACAGCCAAGCTTTAAAATTATATTGAACTTTTTTATCATCAGAATATAAATTTCTTTGTGTGCAGTATGGAAAAGATTGTAAGTCTTTAATTGTGACTTGATTTATTGATTAGCAACAAGTTGTGTATACGGCTGCTGTCCCTGTTGTTTGAGAGGGGTTAGTCGATGATGCTGGTGCCGTCGATGTTGGCGAACTGGTCGCGCAGGGCGGGGACCTTGTCGGCATCGGCCTCGATGGTCATGGAACACACGTTGTCGAAGGCTTGCTCAATGACCTTCAAATCACTCTTTTTCACGACTTTCATCACGTCGTTCATGCTCAGATAGGGGAAAGTGAACGACAGGCGTGCCTGCTCGTGGCACTCGAGGATTTCGCCCGCTTCGATGGCGAGTTTGGCTGCCTCGCGGTAGGCGACAATCAGTCCCGATGTGCCCAACTTGATGCCGCCGAAGTAGCGGATGACGACGATGACGATGTTGGTCAGTTCAAAGGAGTTGATTTGGCCCAGGATGGGTTTACCCGCCGTGCCGCTGGGCTCGCCGTTGTCGCTGCTCAGGTATTCGTTGCGCTCGGTGCCTATCATGTAGGCCCAGCAGCAGTGGCGCGCGTCATGGTACTCGTTGGCATAGCGCTTGATGACGGCACGGGCTTCCTCGGCGCTCGAGACGGGCTCGGCAAACGCCAGGAAACGCGACATCTTCTCGCGGTAGATGCCCTGCGAGACGCCCTTCACTGTCTTGTAGAAATCGCTCATGTTCTCTCTGTATAGAAACGCAAAACCTTGCGTCTCAATTATAAATTACCCCCTAAAATGAAGTCTAAGGCCTGAAATAGTAAAGCCTATTCACGACAAAAGTACATAAAAACTCTCACTTGTACAAATATCATTCTTTGTGTTCATCGGCTTGCTGCTCATTGCCCACTTCTGGTAAAGGAATTTTATGCCCATCATCATGTTTTAAAGTAAGTATAAAAAAGTTCAGAAAAAAACTTGTGTGCTGATTAAACCGCCCGATGTTTTTCACGTCTAAGAACGGCATGAACCCCAGGACACATGAAAGGACCATCAGTTTTTAAACAAATATATATGGAAATCAAATCTATTACACTCCAGCCCGTAAGCGGCAATCAAAACTATGTTTACAACTTAGGCGACGTACAGGCCGTCATCAGTCTGGGTCACAGAGCATCGGTCACCAACGACTACCTCCTGATGATTTTTAATGAGCGGTTGACCCTCATGGCCGACGCCCGCACGCGCAACCAGAGTGACACCTCGCCCTTGCCCGCTAACAATGTGGTCAAGCGCACGGGGTCGCTGTTGAAGGCATCGCTCCACTCCACGATGGTGTGGACTCCAGGTGACTATTTCCTCATTGTTCGCTGCGACGAGACGGGTGACCTCTGCCGCTTTGACCTCATGCTTGACCAGTGCTGCACATTTCATGTGACGGGCTGCCGAGATTGTGAGCGTTACAGCACCGAGGACATGCTCTCGGGGCAACTCTACAAGTCCAAGGCCCAGATGCTGCGCCGCTTGATGACGCGACCCGGCCTGGGGCAATTCCGCGAGTGGACCATCAGGCGAGCCCAGGAAAATGCGTTCAACGCTAAACGCACCTCACTGGGCAACGCCAAGGCCATGGCGCTCAACAGCAATATGCTGGTTGTCGCACATGGCAGTGCCACAAAGCTGGGCTGCGAGGCCATCAGCGCAATAGTCAATGCCGTTGATGTCATTGAGGGCGACTGCTCCACCTTTTTCGACAGGACGTGCGGAAACCCCTATGAGAACCTCAACTGTTACTTCAGCGAGAGGCTTCACTGCGACTACGTCAGGTCGATGGATACCGGTCGGGAAGGCGAGTTCTGCATGTTGTTCTACAACCTGTGGGCACTCAATGACAGTGACGGGCGCATCTTTATGGACAAGCTGCTCAGCTACTGGCCCGACAAGCGCTATTTTGTCGTGTTCTATGGCACGCGCCAGGAAATTGATGCCTTGATGGAGCAGTATCCCTCGTTGCGTGGCTATTTCCCGCAGTATAACCGTATCGAGGAAGAAACCCCCACTGCCGAGGAACTGATGCAGCAGTTCTTCATGGAAACCGACAACGCGCAATTGCGGCTTTCGCCGGCAGCGACCGACAAGGTCTGCCGCATCATTACCGAGGCAGGCAGCCGTGGCATTACCGCCCGATGGGACCTGAACGAGTTGCACCGCTATGTGCATGACACGCTGCTGCACGGTTATTGCCGCCACGCGGTGAGCGACCTCCAGTCGGGCTACGGCATCAAGCACACTGTCGAAGTGACGCCCGAGGACATCGACTCCGAGGCGCTGCTGCCAAAGACGACCTCCACCGACAGCCTGTTTGACGACCTCGACACGATGGTCGGCCTCGACACCATCAAGCAGCACATGACCACCATTGCCAACCGTGTGCGCTTCAATGCCGAACGCCGTCGGTTGGGACTGCCCGTGAACGAGGATGGTCCCTATCACGCAATCTTCACGGGAAATCCCGGTACTGGCAAAACCACGGTCGCCAGGATGATGGGCAAGATGTTCCACACGCTGGGACTGCTCTCCAAAGGGGATGTCATCTGTGTGGACCGTGCCAAGATGTTGGGAGAGTTCATCGGGCAGACCGAGCAAATCATGAAGCGCATCCTGGTCGAAGCCCGCGGCAACGTGCTCTTTGTCGATGAGGCCTATACCCTCTACAGGCGCGATAACGACAGGGACTATGGGCGCATCGCCGTGGAGAGCCTGCTCGGCGTCCTGTCCAGCAAGAACCCTGATATGATTATCATCTTTGCCGGATATGAGAAGGAGATGGACGCGCTATTCTCGATGAATGACGGTCTGGAAGGACGTTTCCCCTACAAGATTCACTTCGCTGATTATGATGCTGACCAACTGATGCAGATTGCTGCGAGAGTCTTGGCTCAGGAACAGTTCATCCTCACGCCCGATGCACAGTCGCTGTTGCAGCAGACTATCGCTAGTGCGGTGAGCCGTCGCGACAGCAAATTTGGCAACGCACGATGGGTCAACCAACTGGTACACAACGGCATTATCCCCGCCATGAGCGACAGGGTCATGGCATCGGTCCGCGTGTTTGACACGGCTGCTTACCAGACCATCGAACCCATCGATATCAAGAACGCCTGCAGCAAGTTCAATGCGGGAACCGAAGTGCCGACCACCCGCAACATCATCGGCTTCCGCGCCTGAAAGGTACGATTGGCTAAGACATGTCTTAGCCAATTTTGTTTTTTCTTGGCCGTTAGACCGATTAAAACCGTGTCAATTGTAGTTTTGCAGCACCTGCGCCATTGGTTTTTGCGGAAAAAACATTATCTTTGCTGATTGTATTAGCATTTCCTGTTCACGATGAATATAATAAAGGAAATAACAGAAGATTTATCACTGAATGATTAACCATTAAATATATTTAGGTTATGAAAAAGAATTACTTATTGTTACTTGCACTGTTTATGGTTGCAATGTGCGCTGGCGCGCAAGTGTCGGTGTGTGGCGTATGGCCTGATGAGCAGGGCCATTTCAACACCTCTTTCATCAAGAGCGGCACGGTCACCTGGAACGCTGCCAGCCGCACCCTCACGCTGAACAATGCCGTTGTTGAATACAGCAGCGACAATGCCTATGATGGCGTTGCGACTATTCGCGTTACTGAAGACTTGACAATCGTTGTCCAGGGTGAATGCCGAGTGACAAACACCGGTCATGTGGCTCTGGGAATGAATAGTTATAACACCAAGAATGTCACTATCAAGGGCAATGGCAGCCTTACCACTTCCAGTTCGTGGATTGACATCTTCCTCGTTGTCACTCGATTGACCATTCAGGACATTACCTTGTATTCTGCCAAAGGCATCGGCAATAATTCCGAAGGCGTAGGCGTTGGCCTTACGTTCGACAATGTGCAGGCTACAATCAGGGGTGGGGTGGGTCGCATCGGCTTGGGCATCACCTTTAAGAATTGCTCCATTACCTATCCTGTTGGTGCCTATATCGGCAAAACCGAATATGGTGCATTCATCTATGACGGCAATGGTCACATTCCGGATGAGATTAGAATCTCTCGTAATGGCAGTGGCGTGAAGGGCGATGTGAACGGTGACGGCGAGGTCACCATTGCCGATGTGAATGCCGTGGTCAGCGTCATCCTAGGCCACAGTGTTAGCGGCATGGCTGACGTCAATGGTGATGATGAGGTCACCATCGCCGACGTGAATGCAGTCATCAGCATCATCCTTAACCCAACCACGGCAGCGGGGCATGAGTATGTTGACCTGGGCCTGCCTAGCGGTACCCTGTGGGCAACGTGCAACGTGGGCGCCAACAGCCCTGAGCAGTACGGTGACTACTTCGCCTGGGGCGAGACTGCGCCCAAGGAGGTCTATACATGGACGACCTACAAGTGGTGCAACGGCACCAATAACACGCTGACGAAATATTGTACAAATAGCTCTTGCGGCTATAATGGCTTTGTTGACAACAAGACCGAGTTGGAGCCATCTGACGATGCTGCCTGTGCACATTATCCTGACGGGTGCATGCCATCGGTGGAACAGATTCAGGAACTTTGTGATTGCTGCACTTGGCAGTGGACTGAAATGAACGGCGTGAACGGCCAATTGGTCACCGGTCCCAATGGTGCCACCATGTTCTTGCCCGCCGCCGGCTACCGCTATGACAATCAGCTCAAGAACGTGGGCTCTTCATGTTACTATTGGTCGCGCACCATCTTCCCGAATTATCCCTACTACTACGCTTTTCGCTTATACTTCAATTCGGAGCTAGTGGATTGGGGCATCATTAGCCGCATGTATGGGTTTCCCGTGCGTGCGGTGCGTGTGCAGTAGAATCAGCACTGCTGCCCCTGAATGGGAAATAAAGTGAAATACTGGAAATTGTGATTAATAAAATATAACCGTTATGAAATTCTTAAGAACATTATTGCTCATGGGCTGCACAATCATGGCGCTTACCGCCACTGCCCAGCAGCCCGACCCTGTTATCGCATCAATCAATGATGCCTATCAGCAGGCCAAAGAGGCCACCAAGAAGAACAAAGGCATGGGCAACGAGATGGTGACCACAATCAATTACACCGTGCGTGGACAAGGCAAAACCACCGAGACGCTCCACTTCTTCTTCAACACTGTCGAAGGCACCTATGCGTTCGTCGAAGACCGTGACCCGCATTTCTTCTACTATCCCCTTTATTACGTGACCCGCAGTTATAATATCGGGAAAAAGAAGTACAACGAGGAATACCTGTTCGACTCCTATTCCCAGCGGCTGCTGTTTGCCTTGACGCAGGATTATGATGAACAGGGCAAACGCTTTGACCGCCGCTTCTATTTCCATGAGGGAAGCCTCTACCACCTCGCCGGGCCTGCTCCCGCTGAGTTCATGATAGACATGGTCGGCTATCAGGCCGACGAACTGAGGCACGCATTTGACTGGCTGCTTCGCAATCCTAAAGAATGAAACACCAGCACCATCGGTGACTATCCCTGTCGTGGTTGGTGAAAATATATTGGGGGTCGCCTCCAGCGACATCCTTTTGGGCATCTGCGCCCGTGGTGATGCTGACTTCCTAGCTTCGCATGAAAGCCAGCATTACCACGGGTTACCCATAGGCTCGCCCTTTGGGCGAAAACAGACTGAAATTAGGTCCTGTTTGCCATTTGACGATATAAGCATGTTCAATAAAATAAGGCATGAATATACTATTTTGCCTGCTGTTGCGTTATATATAGTGTAACATGATTAACTAATTACTTAAGAAGCCTATTATTTAGTATCATATTTAAAAAAAAATCAGACAATTATGAAGAAGATTCTGTTATTAATGGCTGTTGTATTGCCTTTCGTTTTCGTTTCATGCGGTGACGATAAAAATGAACCAGACACTCCCGATAAACACGAGTACGTTGACCTGGGTCTGCCCAGCGGAACGCTGTGGGCGACATGTAACATCGGTGCCGATAGTCCCGAGCAATATGGCGACTATTTCTCCTGGGGTGAGGTCGCACCTAAGGAGAACTATGACTGGCCTTTCTACAAGTGGGCACATTGGGAGTATGATACCATTAGCGATCATTATTATCATGTTGTGGAAGAGACATGGTATAAGTACTTTATCGAGAATTGGACAGAAAATGGTACAATCAAGGGAGATGGCAAAATGGAACTTGACCCTGAAGACGATGCCGCATACGTGAACTGGGGCTCCAAGTGGCGCATGCCGACGTTGGAACAGTTTCAGGAGCTTGTTGAGGAATGCGACTGGCAGTGGACTAAGAGGAAAGGCGTGAATGGTCAACTGGTAACCGGTCCCAATGGTAAATCCATCTTCTTTCCCGCTGCCGGTGGACGCGTAGACCATCTATTTAATGATGGCGAACATGCCTACTATTGGTCTCGCACGCTTTGTTCCCCCAACAAGCTCAATCTCGAAGAGGTCAGCCAGGGATATGCATATATCATGTCATCCAATTCGTGGCGCCATCATGTCTGGTACGATTCCCGATTCGAGGGAAACTCTGTGCGTGCCGTGCGCACCTCCCGCAAATAGAATTGATGCCGACAACTCAAGGCATCCGCAATAGAGCGATTAATAACTTGTTTTATTGTTGATGCTTCATGTCACTGACTCAAACAATTAATAGGTTGTCATCAAGAAGAAGGTATTTCTGTTAATGGCTGTTATATTGCCTTTCGTCTTTGCTTCATGTGGTGACGATAGAAATGAACCAGACAATCCCGATAATCACGAGTATGTTGACCTGGGACTGCCTAGCGGCACACTGTGGGCGACATGTAACGTCGGCGCCAACACTCCTGAGGAATACGGTTACTACTTCGCCTGGGGTGAAACCGCCCCCAAGACAGATTTTACTTCAATCACCTACAAGTGGATTAAAGGAAACGTTGGCACCTCGGGGTACACGAAGTATTGCACCGACAGTCTTCAGGGCTATAAAGGCTTTACCGACGGTAAAATCGAGTTGGAGTCCGCCGATGATGCCGCTACGGCCAATTGGGGTGCGGTTGCACGCATGCCGTCCTTGGAACAGTTTCAAGAGTTGGTGGAAAAATGCTCCTGGCAGTGGACACAGAGGAATGGCGTGTATGGTCAGTTGGGCATTGGCCCGAATGGTAACACCATCTTCTTGCCCGCCGCTGGCCTCCGCTCGCATAGCTCACTCCTTGAAGAGGGCTCTTGGTGCCTGTATTGGTCGCGCATGCTCTGCCCTGACGACAACTACTTTGCCTACAATTTGGGCTGCAATTCGAGTAACATGTTCTGGAACGACCACAGGTACCGCGCCTGCGGAATCCCTGTCCGTGCTGTGCGGGCATCACAGAATTAGAGTAGCGTATTTCAACCTATACACGGTTGGTTTACTTTGACAAAAGTAAACCAACCGATTTTTTATGATATTCACCTTCAACAGGCAGCAACCCGTCCTCAAGAAAGGCTTGTCTATAAAGTTGTATCTTATCGGGAATTCAACGAAAAAATCTATAAATCAGCGGGTTAGCTACCTGATGACTTGTAGAGACGCAACATTTTGCGTCTTTACATATCTGGACAATTGATTATCAGGAGTTTATTTTTATCAATCTTACGCTGTCTTTGAGCCGCATTGTTACTGACACCCTGAGACTATAGCTTGGAAACGGGACATCCCGTTTTGATAAATCACCATAAACCAAGCGAAATTGCAGCGTTTTTGGGGAATAATAACTACCTTTGTGCTATTATTAATAACATCAATCTTTATTAGTTATGAAAAAAATATTGCTTCTCATGCTGATGATTCCGCTGCTTGCAAGTGCGCAGAATCGGCTTCGCGTTTCCGTTTTGGGTGACTCTTACTCGACTTTTCAGGGGTATATTCCTGAGGGAAACGAGACATGGTACTATACCTCGGCCGACACTTCAAGAACCGATGTGGACAATGTCATTCAGACGTGGTGGTGGCAGGTCATCAATCAGGCTGGCTGCCTCATTGAGAAGATTGACTCTTACAGCGGTGCCACGATCAGCAACCATGGATACAACAATGAAGATTACAGCTACAGGTCGTTTGTCACCCGATTGCCACGCCTGGGCAGCCCAGATGTGATTTTCATCTTTGGAGCTACCAACGATGACTGGGCTGGGGCAGAATTGGGCGATTATCAATATGATAATTTTGCTCAGGCCGACTTCTACACCTATCGTC
>JAEEGF011493304.1_pt1 | contig 16082 bp, 11 predicted proteins | sample 9134171 | NCBI WGS metagenome assembly JAEEGF01 (sample SAMN16246542, study PRJNA631951) | gut metagenome | biome: gut microbiome; feature: rumen; material: AP-attached | host: Bos | place: Iran: Karaj | collected 2018-10
GATGGAACAGATCTTGCAATCTCCGAGTCACAGGAGAGAATGGCAGTTGTTGTTGCACCTGGGGACGTGGATCAGTTCCTTCAGTACGCTGCGGAGGAGAACCTGGAGGCTGTCAAGGTAGCGCACGTAACAGAGGAGCCCAGACTTGTCCTCAACTGGCGCGGCAAGAAGATTGTTGATATAAAGAGAGCCTTCCTTGATACCAACGGAGCTCACCAGGAGACAAGCGTCAAGGTTGAGATCCCGGGTAAGGAAGACAACTACCTTTCAAAGGTTGCTTCTGATAAGGTTGCAAAGGCTCTTTCAAAGGGCAGCGTAAAAGAGGCCTGGATAGCAGAGATGACAGACCTCAATGTCTGCTCACAGAAAGGTCTCGTTGAGATGTTTGACTCCTCCATCGGAGCAGGGTCAGTACTCATGCCTTACGGCGGAAAATACCAGCTCACAGAGACACAGACAATGGTTGCCAAGCTCCCTGTTCTTGCAGGTAAGACTGACACAGTCACAATGATGAGCTACGGCTTTGATCCGTATCTTTCAAGCTGGAGCCCTTATCACGGCGCAGCTTATGCGGTTACGGAATCAGTTGCAAGGATAGTTGCAAGTGGCGGAGATTACAGGAATCTTCATTTCACATTCCAGGAGTACTTCAAGAGAATGACTGAAGATCCCACACGCTGGAGCCAGCCTTTTACTGCACTCCTTGGCGCTTACGAAGCTCAGATGAAGTTCGGCATCGCATCGATCGGCGGAAAGGACTCCATGTCAGGATCCTTCAATGAGATAAATGTTCCGCCCACACTTGTTTCTTTTGCTGTGGATATTGCTAAGCTCTCGGATGTCATCACACCTGAGCTTAAGGCCGCAGGCAACAAGCTGGTTCAGTTCAGGATCGCGAGGGATGAGTTTGACCTTCCTGATTATGACAAGGTAAAAGAACTCTATGGCCAGATAAAAGATCTGATGAATGACAAAAAGATCGTTTCAGCATACGCTGAGGACTGCTACGGAATCGCAGCTGCAGTGAGCCGCATGGCCTTCGGAAACGGTCTTGGAATTAAGATAGCTGATGACATAAAGGCAGAAGAGCTTTTTGCCAATGACATCGCTGACATAATCGCAGAGGTTCCTGCTTCTGCACTTTCAGATGTCCTTGCTGTCACAGGCGCAAGGCTCATCGGTGAAGTTACGGATGATCAGAAGATCACTGCCTGCGGAGAGAGCTTTGCTCTTGCAGATGCGCTCTGGGGCTGGAAGGGCACTCTTGAGAGAGTATTCCCTTCAACCGTAGCAGAGGACAAGGCAGCTGTTGAGTCACCTCTTTTCAAAGCTGAGTCTGTACATGTCTGCAGGAATAAGGTGGCAAAGCCAAGAGTATTCATTCCGGTATTCCCCGGAAGTAACTGCGAGTATGACAGTGCAGAGGCATTCAGACGCGCAGGCGCAGACGTTGACATTAGGATATTCAGAAACAGGGATGCAAAAGACATAACAGAGTCTGTTGCAGAGTTCAAAAAGGCAATAGGAAATGCCCAGATCATCATGTTCCCGGGCGGATTCTCTGCAGGTGATGAGCCCGACGGAAGCGCCAAGTTCTTTGCAACTGCCTTCCAGAATGAGGAGATCAAGGCAGCGGTTGAGGACCTTCTTAATAACAGAGACGGACTTGCCCTTGGTATCTGTAACGGCTTCCAGGCCATGATCAAGCTTGGACTTGTGCCATATGGCAAGATCACCGGACAGAACGAGAACTCACCTACACTGACCTTCAACACAATAGGACGTCATATCTCCAAGATGGCTTACATCAAGGTTGTTTCCAACAACTCACCCTGGCTTTCAGGTGCTGAGCTCGGCGGAGTATATACCAATCCCGCATCACACGGAGAGGGACGCTTTGTAGCACCTTCAGATGTTCTAGATGAACTCTTTAAGAACGGCCAGATCGCAACTCAGTACTGCGACCTTGATGGCAATGTGACCATGGATGATGAGTGGAACATCAACGGTTCCTACCGCGCGGTAGAGGGTATCCTCTCACCTGACGGAAGATGCCTTGGCAAGATGGCTCACGCAGAGCGCCGCGGCGACGGAGTTGCAGTCAACATCTTCGGCGAGCAGGATATGCGTATATTCGAGAGCGGAGTTAGATACTTTAAGTGATATAGGAATTCAAAGTTGACAGGTGTCGTGCTTGCACAAGACACTTGTCAATCTTGAAGACCGAACAGATATGAGAGGAGTTTTATGAAAGCATTTTTGATATTGGAAGACGGGACCGTCTTCGAGGGAAAGCACATAGGTGCCGACAGGGATGTTGTCAGCGAAATCGTGTTTAATACTTCGATGGCAGGTTATACGGAAGTTTTCACTGACCCGTCCTATGCGGGACAGGCAGTGTGCATGACCTATCCCCTGATCGGCAATTACGGCGTGTGCCTTGAGGATATGGAGTCTGAGAAGGTATGGCTCGATGCAGTCATAGTCAGAGAACTCTCCAAGGTTCCTTCTAACTTCAGGTGTGACATGACCATTCAGGAGTTCCTTGAGAAATATGATGTTCCCGGAATCGAGGGGATCGACACCAGAAAGCTTGTGAGGATCCTCAGGGAAAAGGGCACCATGAACGGTTTTATCACAACCAATGAGAATCTAACCTTCGATGCGGTGAGGGACAGGATAAGCGCCTACACAACCGGGGATGTGGTATCAAAGGTCTCCTGCAAGGAAAAACAGTTCATCGTGGGAAGTATGGATATCAAAGAGAACGGCCCGCTTTCCGGAGCTGCCTCTTTTAACAGAGATGACTATGAAGCAGCATTAAAGGGTGATCTGTCCAGGAGAGAGATGAGGCCTTCCAATGTCAAAGAGCTGAATGGCTGGGGCTACAAAGTGGCCCTCATAGATTTCGGTGCCAAGAAGAACATAGCTGCATCCCTTGCGGCAAGAGGGTGTGATGTGACAATCTATCCCAGCACAACTACCGCAGAGGAGATACTTGCAGATGCCCCGGACGGAATCATGCTTTCAAATGGCCCCGGAGATCCAAAAGAGTGCACTGAGATAATCAAAGAGATCAAAAAACTCTACGAGTCGGATGTTCCGATCTTTGCGATCTGCCTTGGGCACCAGCTCATGGCACTGGCAACCGGAGCGGATACCTACAAGCTCAAGTACGGGCACAGGGGCGGCAACCACCCGGTCAAGGACCTTGAGACAGGCAGAGTGTACATCTCATCTCAGAACCACGGATATGCGGTCGACACAGACAGCCTTGACAAAAATGTGGCTGAGCCTGCCTTTGTCAATGTCAATGACGGAACCAATGAGGGACTTAGGTATGTGGGTAAGAACATCTTTACCGTACAGTTCCACCCCGAGGCATGCCCGGGACCTCAGGATTCGAGTTATCTTTTTGACAGGTTTATCGGCATGATAAAAGAGAGCAGTAAAGTGGGAGGAGAGAACTGATGCCAAAGAATAAAGACGTAAAAAAGGTTCTGGTCATCGGCTCAGGACCCATAGTTATCGGCCAGGCTGCAGAGTTTGACTACGCAGGAACACAGGCCTGCAGATCCCTTAAGGAAGAGGGTATTGAGGTTGTACTTGTCAATTCCAACCCCGCCACCATCATGACCGACAGGGACATTGCTGATGAAGTTTATATCGAACCTCTCACTGTGAAGGTTCTTGAACAGATAATTGAAAAAGAAAAGCCAGACTCAATTCTGCCAACCCTCGGAGGTCAGGCGGGACTCAACCTTGGTATGGAGCTTGATGAGTCCGGATTTTTGAAATCCCACAACGTAAAACTCCTTGGCACAACTGCCGAGACCATAAGAAAGGCTGAGGACAGGCAGGAGTTCAAGGACACGATGGAAAAGCTCGGCCAGCCAGTGGCTGCTTCCATGGTTGTTCACAACGTTGAGGACGGCGTCGCCTTTGCGGGGAAGATAGGTTACCCGGTGGTACTGCGCCCTGCATTTACCCTTGGTGGATCCGGCGGCGGTATCGCCCACAACCGGACGGAGTGCGAGGAAATTCTTAAGAACGGTCTGAGACTGTCAAGAGCCAGCGAGGTTCTTGTGGAGAGATGCATCTCAGGCTGGAAGGAAATAGAGTATGAAGTTATGAGGGACAGCGCAGGCAACTGCATCACTGTCTGCAATATGGAGAACATCGACCCCGTTGGTGTCCACACAGGCGACTCAATAGTCGTGGCTCCTTCACAGACTCTTTCGGATAAAGAGTATCAGATGCTTCGAAGCGCAGCCCTCAGCATCATAGATGAGCTTCAGATAACGGGAGGATGCAACGTGCAGTTTGCCCTCCATCCCACAAGTTTTGAGTACTGCGTCATAGAGGTCAACCCCAGGGTCAGCCGCTCATCTGCTCTTGCAAGTAAAGCGACGGGATACCCCATCGCCAAGGTGGCAGCCAAGATTGCCCTTGGATACACCCTTGATGAGATAAAGAACGCCATAACAGGAAAGACCATGGCCAGCTTCGAGCCCACTCTTGACTACTGCGTTGTGAAGTTTCCAAGGCTTCCTTTTGACAAGTTCATAACTGCCAAGAGAACCCTCACGACCCAGATGAAGGCCACCGGTGAAGTCATGAGCATCTGCACCAACTTTGAGGGCGCACTCATGAAGGCTATAAGGAGTCTTGAACAGCACGTGGACTGCCTTACAAGTTATGACTTCTCAGAGCTTGACGACGATGAGCTTCTTGAGAGACTCAAAGTTGTGGACGATCAGAGAATATGGGTAATTGCGGAGGCCTTGAGAAGAGGCATAAGCCACGAAGAGATCCACGATATCACCATGATCGATCTGTGGTTCATTGACAAGCTCCACACACTGGTAAAGATGGAGTTAAGGCTCCTTCGCGCAGGTGAGAAGAATACAGAGGGCAAGTACGGAACCCTGGAGGATGCAAAAAAAGTCATCAGCTTTGAGACTATGCTGGAGGCAAAGCGCCTTGAGTTCCCGGATACAGTCATCAGCAGATTCACCAGATTCACTGTTGATGTATTAAAAGAACTCAGGGACTTCTACAATATTCAGGCTTCTTTCAAGATAGTTGATACCTGTGCTGCCGAGTTTGCGGCTCAGACACCTTATTACTACTCAGTTTACAATGGTCCTGATTCAGAGGATGAGGCTTCTCTTTCTTTCGGAGGAGATAAAAAGAAGATACTTGTTCTTGGCTCCGGCCCCATCAGGATCGGTCAGGGAATTGAGTTTGATTACTGCTCGGTTCATGCCACCTGGGCCTTTAAGAAGGCGGGATTTGAGACCATCATCATCAACAACAACCCTGAGACCGTCAGCACAGACTTTGACATAGCCGACAAGCTCTACTTTGAGCCTCTTACTCCCGAGGATGTGGAGAACATAGTTCGCCTTGAAAAGCCGGACGGTGCTGTGGTTCAGTTTGGCGGCCAAACTGCGATCAAGCTCACACAGGACCTTATGAAGATGGGAGTTAAGATCTACGGCACAGATGCCAAGGATGTGGATGCAGCCGAGGACAGGGAGATCTTTGATGAGATCCTTGAAAAGACTCAGATCAAGCGCGCAGCCGGTGCTACCGTATACACCGCTGAGGAAGCCAAGGAAGTTGCAAATCGCCTGGGGTATCCTGTTCTTGTGCGCCCTTCATATGTGCTGGGCGGTCAGGGCATGCAGATAGCTCTTTCCGACAGTGAGATAGAAGAGTTCATGAACATCATCAACAGATACGCGCAGGATCACCCCATCCTTGTAGATAAGTATCTCCAGGGCATTGAGACAGAGGTTGACGCCGTGTGCGACGGCGAGGACATTGTAATTCCGGGTATCATGGAACACATCGAGAGATCCGGAATCCACTCCGGCGACTCCATATCAGTTTACCCCGCACAGTCTCTTTCCCAGAAGGTAAAAGACACTATCGCGGAGTACACAAAGAGACTGGCAAAGGCCCTTAACGTCATCGGTCTTATCAACATCCAGTTCATCGCTGTTGGAGATGAAGTATACATCATTGAGGCGAATCCCAGGTCCTCAAGGACTGTTCCTTATATCAGCAAGGTCACGGGCATTCCCATTGTGGATCTTGCAGCACAGGTAATGCTTGGCAAAAAGCTCAAAGACCTTGGCTACACACCGGGACTTCAGCCTGAAGCCGACTACGTTGCGATCAAGATGCCTGTCTTTTCATTTGAAAAGATCCGCGGCGCTGAGATAAGCCTTGGACCTGAGATGAAGAGTACAGGTGAGTGTCTTGGAATAAGCAGGAGCTTTAATGAGGCCCTGTACAAGGCCTTCCTCGGTGCAGGAATAAATCTTCCAAAACACAAGCAGATGATCATCACCGTCAAGGATTCCGACAAGGGCGAAGTAATAGAGATCGCCCGCCGCTACGAGAAACTGGGCTACATCATCTATGCCACAAGGTCAACGGCTGAGACCCTCAATGAGAACGGTGTCAAAGCAAGAAAGATAAACCGCATAAATCAGGAATCGCCCACGGTCATCGACCTTATCCTTGGTCACAGGATTGACCTTGTCATCGATACCCCCACTCAGGGGCGCGACAAGTCGAGGGACGGTTTCCTCATAAGACGTACCGCCATCGAGACAGGTGTCAATGTTATCACGGCTCTTGATACAGCAAGAGCTCTTGTCACAAGCCTTGAGACCGCAAGCAGCGAGGAGGGCATAGAACTCATAGATATAGCACGTATTTAAAACAACAAGAATTAAACATATCACTCTGCCTTCCCCGGCCTATGGTTATGTAGCAAATAAAAATCCGCTGTCAAGGACTGCCCGAGCTTGCGCTCAGCGTACTGTCCCTTGACAGCGTTTTTTTATTTGCTATTTTACACTTACCCGGGGAAGGCAGAATTGGATAATCTATGTACTAATTCCGCCATGAAACTGGGAATAATCAAAAGGGGTGGTACTATTTCAGTATTCTAACCTTGCGTTATTACCTTTGGTACATACATAATCCGGCTACAACGAATAGCGGTGGTACCTATTCGTATATGATTCCGTTGCTATCGCCTTTGGTACCTACTAAACCCAGCTACAACGAATAGCGGTGGTACCTATTCGATTATATGATCCTTTGTTATTGCCATTGGTACCTTCTAAAACTGGCAACAGCGGTTATAGGTGGTACCTCTTCAAGTATATGTCCTTTAAGGCCTTTTCCTTAAGCGATATCATCTCTTTTCACTGTTTTCTCATTCCAGATGTTCCCTGCGGCTTTCGCAGTCTTATTACATCTTTTTTTCAAAATTCCTCAAAAAAGATAGAACGAAAAATCATGACTCAACTTTTTATGCTTATTAAAATGGAGATAGATTATGGATATTTTTGATGCCGGAAAAGAAATGAACGCTAATTAAGATGGAACCCTTATTGCCACAGAGTGAGCAACTGCTTGACATGGATGCCATAAGGAGAGCGAACGTAGACAGGTTTCTTGGTCAGGACAGTTATATGCCCCTTAAGAGTGACAATTTTACCAGCAAGGACATGTCAAGGCTGGAAAAAGAGAACATGGCCATCGACGCTCTTATTGGCAAAATCGAAACGGGAGAGCTCAAATTCAAGGAAGGGATAGTCATCAGTTGAGAAGCGTGATATGCTTATTACTAAAGTTTTTGTTGCGGAGATAAGCTATGTCAAAACTGATATATACAAGGCCGCTGGCAGGGCCTGATGACATCAGGGATTTCATCGTCGAAGGCAGCGCGACGACTGATTTTAGCGATGAGTGCATGAAACTTTCAGGGGGACCGGAAAGTGATGCGTTTCTCTGGTGTCCAAAGCTTCTGCCGGCGGATGTGATGATAGAATGGGAGTTCAGGCCGGCTGGTCAAAGCGGATTTGGCGAGATGTTTTTTGCCGTGAGGGCTGCTGTGAAGGGTGTAGATATATTTGGAAGTGATGTGGCTAAAAGAGATGGAGTCTACAGCCGGTATCATTCCGGAGATATCAATGCATTTCACGTCTCATATTTTAGAAGGAGCACAGCTGGGGAGAGGGCATTCCATACCTGCGAGCTCAGAAAGAGCAGCGGGTACCATCTGGTAGCGGAAGGTGCAGACCCGATCCCTGACACTACAGGTGATACCTGGTACAGGATGTGTATTGTAAAGAGAAAGACGCAGGTCTCTTTTTATATCAATGATCTTAAGATACTCGATTATGACGATGACGGCAGAACCTTCGGGGATCTGCTGACGGGAGGCGCTGTCGGGATAAGGCAGATGTCCGGCACCGAAGGCTGTTATCGGAACCTGAAAGTTACATGGATCTGAGCAGCCATGATCATATCGGGGATTCCCCTGACAGGCGCAGATGATGCAAGCAGGATTTTGTGTCGGATACTGTCAAATCAAATATGAAAACTGTAGACTGACTTAAGGAAGTGAAAATATGAAAATACTTGTCATTAACGGACCAAATCTCAATTTTCTTGGTATCAGGGAAAAGAGCATCTACGGCAATCAGGACTACGAGTACCTGTGCAATATGATAAAAGAAAAGGCGGCAGCATACGGGGACGAAGTGGAGTGCTTCCAGTCGAACCACGAGGGGGCAATCATTGACCGGCTGCAGGAAGCGTACTTTGACGGAACGGATGGGATCGTCATAAACCCGGGGGCCTACACCCACTACAGCTACGCTATTCACGACGCCTTAAAGAGTCTCGAGGACATAATCAAGGTGGAAGTCCACATCTCAGACATCCAGTCCAGAGAGGAATTCCGCAAGATCTCTGTAACTGCTCCGGCCTGCAATAAACAGATTTACGGACATGGGCTGGCAGGTTACACCGAAGCCATGGATTTTATTCATTTGAGTGTGGGGCAGTCCAAAAAGTAAGCTAAAAAATAGTTGAAAAATGTGATATGATAGTATATACTACTAAAGTTGTTTGATGTATTTGTATTTAGGAGGATATTTATGATTTCTGCAAGTGATTTCAGAAATGGTGTTACCATCGAGATCGATGGCAATGTATGTCAGGTTATTGAATTTCAGCATGTTAAGCCCGGTAAGGGAGCAGCTTTCGTAAGAACCAAGCTTAAGGATATCATCAATGGAGGCGTTAAGGAGACAACATTCCGTCCCACTGAGAAGTTCCCTGCAGCAAGAATTGACAAGAAGGATATGCAGTATCTCTATCAGGATGGAGATATCTTCAACTTCATGGATACAGAGACATATGAGCAGATCGGACTTACATCTGATCAGATCGGTGATTCTCTTAAGTTCGTCAAGGAGAACGAGACATGTAAGGTAATGTCTTACAACGGCAACGTATTTGCAGTTGAGCCTCCTATGTTCGTAGAGCTTGCAATTTCTGAGACAGAGCCCGGATTCAAGGGTGACACTGCTACAGGTGCTACCAAGCCCGCTACAGTTGAGACAGGTGCAACAGTTGCTGTTCCTCTCTTTGTTAATGAGGGAGATGTTATCAAGATCGACACAAGAACAGGTGAGTACCTCTCAAGAGTATAATCTGAAAAGTAACCATATCTGAGCATTTAAGTCATAATTTTTCATATGAAACTATGTAAGACAATAGATACCCTTTGGATGTCTATTGTCTTTTTTTGTCCAAAATTATTACTAAAACTAAGGAGAAAACAGGTATGGGAAAAAGAAATATATATAACAACACCCAGATGACGATTGAGGGATTCGGGAAAATTCTTTCTGAGGAGGTGAAGATACTTCTTGGAAGCGACTATGAAGTTGATTATCACGAGGTGCTAAAGAACAACGGAGTGACTTTTCATGCACTCATAATAAGGCACAGGAACAGAAACGTGGCTCCTACAATCTATTTTGACAGCTTTTTTGAGGCGTATAAGTGCGGAGGATTACTGGTAGACATTGCAAAGGAGATTGTTGAGATCTACAACAGATACATGCCGTCGGAGGACCAGAGCATGGATTTCTTCGAGGATTTTTCCAAGGTATCGGGAAGTCTTTTCTTTAAACTGGTCAATCTGAAAAAGAATAAAAAGAAGCTGGAGGGCGTCCCCTACAGAAAGATTATGGACATGGCAATGGTGCCGCTCTGCAGGGTAAAGAGCGATCTTCTGGGGGAAGGTGTCATAACTATTTGCGACAATTATCTTAAGCAGTGGGAAATCTCGGAGGACGAGCTCTGGGAGAATATAGGGGAGAATGCAGCAAAGACCGCGCCGCCCAAGATCTCCGGTCTCATGGATATCATAGAGAATGCCACGGGGTATGAGACTGAATGCGATGCCTTTTCAGGCGTTTGTGTTGTCAGCAATGAATCAGGGCACCTGGGTGCAGGTGCGGTATTCTATCCCGGACTTTTAAAGGGGCTGTCTGAGGATTTCGAGTCAGACCTCTACATTATCCCATCATCGATCCATGAGTGTATCGTAATACCTGACCCCGGTTTTGTGATGGATCCGGCGAACCTGCGGGAGATCATTCATGAGGTCAACACCACAACCGTCTCGGAGGAGGATGTTCTGAGCGATAATCTTTACCGCTATGATTACGAGTCAGACAAAGTCTTTATGGTCAAGGATGCCTGACAGACTGAATTCAGAATATGAGATGCAGACGGTGCTGTCTAGCCGGCAGAGCCTGGCTGATTCAATTACCCGCTATAGAAGTGACAAAGTCTACTATTTCACTTTCTGAATGCCCGTGATTTTTGAGCCATTCCATTGAACGGGCCAGTACTTCAGCTGGTATATTGGCACCGTCCTCATCTTCGGATATCTGACGGTCTACTGCATCAAGAATGAAGCCTTGCAGACTCTTGCCACTATTTGCGGCAGCATCCCGTATTCTTTCACCAACAGGCTTTAAAGGCCTGATACTTATGTAATCACATTTCATATTGTATTTATCGTTGTTTCGTCGTTTCGATTCTGATACCGGCATGATACTTACCTCCTTAACTATATTATAGTAGGTAACATAACGACACGCAACAGTGCAACATGTAAATACTTAATTCGATAAAGATATCAGAAGAAATGCAAAATGACAGTGATAAACCTGAAAGGAGGACAAATAATTGAATGACGCAGAACTTGCAAGACTATTGGAATATCTCAAAGATGTTAAGAAATGGAGTACTGAAGAAATATATGAACTACTTCATTATGTAGCAACAGGAAAAATTTTAGATGTCTAGAGCTTTCGAGGGAATTTTGGATTAAAAGAAAAGAGCGCTACATATATAGCGCTCATACATGATGCACCCGACTGGATTCGAACCAGCAACAAAGGCGTCGGAGGCCTACGTTTTATCCATTAGACTACGGGTGCAGATGCAACATTCATATTTTAGCACAAATAAAGTGTCCGTGCGCAAAAAGTTTTACTGCTCTTTTACTTGTGTTTTACTTCTGGCGCATATCATAACCTGTGTCTGCATCGATCATCTGCAGCATGATGTCTGCGAAGTGAGGATCAAACTGGGTACCCTTGCCTTTTTCTACCTCGGACCTTATGTACTCCTGGTCGAGCTTTTTGCGATAGCTTCTGTTGCTGCTCATGGCATCGTATGCGTCGGCGACAGCGATTATGCGGGCTTCCTCCGGTATCTCTTCACCCCTAAGCCCCTGCGGGTACCCGCGGCCGTCAAATCTCTCGTGGTGCCATCTGGCGCCTATTGAAAGCTCAGGGATCTTTTCTATATTTTGCAGGATCGCAGCTCCCTTTTCGGGGTGTGTCTTCATAATGGCGTATTCTTCGTCGGTAAGTCTTCCCTCTTTGTTGATGATGGCATCCGGAACACCTATCTTGCCCACATCGTGCAGGAGCCCTGTGATGTATATTTTCTGAAGAGCAGTTTCATCGTAACCCGCGCGCCTTGCTATCTCAGCCGAATACTCGGCGACTCTGACGGAATGACCGTTTGTGTATGCATCTTTTGCATCAATTGCAGCAGCGAGACTTTTGACAATGCCTAAAAAGAGATCCTCATAAGCCTTTGCTTTTTTCTGAACCTCTCTTTCAAGCTCATTCTGCAGCTTATTGAGTTCGATGCAGTGGGTGACTCTGAGGGTCAGGATGTTTGGCACGAAGGGTTTGGTGATAAAGTCCATTGCGCCAAGCTCAAGTGCTTTTTCTTCAGACTCATGGCTGTCGTTTCCTGTAAGGAAGATGACAGGGGTCTTAGGTCTGCCAATTTCTTTTTCAAGTGCACGCAGCGCTTTGTATGTTTCGATGCCGTCCATTTCAGGCATGAGGATATCAAGCAGTATCAGATCCGGGGTCTGTGACTTGATGTAGTCAAGGAGTGCCCGACCTGATGTCAGTGGAACAACTTTCATTCCCTCAGGGTTCAGGACGCCTTTTACAACATAATAAGAAGATATGTCATCATCTGTGAGAGCTACTGTGTATGGCATGTTTCCTCCATTTTAACCGTTTTTTTGCACCGAACTGATCATGTATATGGCTTCCTTACAAAATCTTACGTATATATTTTAACAGATTTTTGTAAATTAGTACGAGCGGAAGGCGCTAAACTTGACTTGACTAGTGATAATAAGTAAAATCATTTTGTTATATTTTGTTTACTCAGAGGTTAACTATGAAAAAGAGAAAGAATAGAGACGTTACCAACTGGCGTAACGAAAAGAAGGATATATACGCAATATTTGGTGACAACAAAAAATATTTAATGCCGGCGATACTGATCGTTGCAGTGGTGGCCACTGTGGTTATCGCGATAAATGCCAATCAGAGGGCGCAGGAGGTGGCGCAGTCAACAGTTGCAACATCGGAGGTTTCAACCTATGAAGTTCCGGACGCAACCATGGAAGAGAATGCATATCCGGATGTAAACGCCCTTGTTGAGCAGTATTATAAAGCTTCCGCGGATGGAGATGCTGATACACTGGCGAAGCTGTATAAGGGGCTCGATGAGACGGAAGTACTTAAGTCAGTTGCAGCTTCCGAATACATAGATAACTTCCAGAACATTTCTGTTTATACCAAGCCAGGTCCTGTAGAGGGAAGCTATGTTGCCTATGTTTACAACGAAGTTAAACTTTATGACTACGACGGCCTTGTTCCGGGACTTGAGACGCTCTACATTTGTACAGACGATAACGGGAGCCTATATATAAACGGCGATATTGCAGATGCTAACGAACTTGAATATCTCAAACAGATCAACGTTCAGGCTGATGTCATCGACCTCAACAACAAGGTTGCATCAAGCTATAACGAAATGGTGAGCGCAGATGAGAATCTTGCCGAACTTCTTACCAAAATGCGTTCGGGACTTCAGGTGTCCGTCGGAGAAGCACTTGCTACATCTGAAGGGGCTTCTGCAGAGGATACTTCGGATGAGGCTTCCGAAGAAAGCGGCGCGGAGTCAGGCAAGAAGACTATAACAACCAGAATCATCAAGGCTACAGATGTTATAAATATCAGAAGCTCTGACTCAGAGACCGCTGATATCCTCGACAAGACACAGAAGGGGAATGAGTATAAAGAGCTTGAGGCTTTGGCAAACGGCTGGAGCAAGATTGAGTACAAGGGATCTGTTGCATATGTTAAGACCGAGTTCTTTGACATAGTATCAGAAGAAACTACAGTAATTGAGAATACTGAAGAAGAGAATGAAGATGCCGCATCCAATGAGTCTTCGGGCGATGAGGATAAGAGCACTGAGAGTGCGTCCGCAGCTTCAACAGAGGATAAGTCAGCTTCTTCTACAGCTTCCACTGAAGATAAGTCCGCGACTTCTGCATCTACGAGCAAGGATAGCTCGTCAGCTTCTGCATCTTCGACCAAGGATAGTTCATCGGCTTCTGCATCTTCGACCAAGGACAATTCAGCTGCTTCTTCATCAACGGACAGCACCGGCAAGGTTTTAACTGATGCCAAGACCGGTAAGACTGTGGTTGAGCAGTCAATCAAGCTTAGAAAAGAGCCATCCACTGATTCAGATGCGCTCGACACAGTTTATGCAGGATTGACTGTGAATGTAATTGAGCAGTATTCCAACGGATGGGCAAAAGTTGAGTACGGCAAAAAGACCGGATACGTTAAATCGGAATATCTTAGAAAATAATCAGCTTTGAAATGTTGGCAGGAGGTGTGGGATGTTCGGACGTTTAAAAGTAGGTATCATGGGAACCGGCAGGATTGCCGGCGTTATGGCAGCAACTCTCAAAGAGGCCAAGGGCGTCACCTGTTATGCTGTTGGTTCAAGAACTCAGGAGAATGCTGATAAGTTTGCGCAGAATTATGGAATCAAGAAGGCATACGGATCATATGAGGAACTTGTCATCGATCCCAAGGTGGATCTCATTTACGTCGCAACACCGCATTCAGAGCACTACAACAACTGTATGCTGGCTCTTTCTGCAGGTAAGCACGTTATCTGCGAGAAAGCTTTCATGCTCAATGAACAGCAGGCAAAAGAGATCTTTGATTATGCTGCTGAGAAAAAGCTTCTGTGCACCGAGGCCATCTGGACCAGGTACATGCCCATAAGGACGAAGCTGATGGAGGTTCTTGCCAGCAATATCATAGGTGATCCCACCATGCTCACGGCCAACTTAAGCTTCAACATCGCGTACAAGGACAGGATCCAGCAGCCCGCACTCGGCGGTGGCGCACTCCTTGATCTTGGAATTTATCCTTTGAACTTTGCGTCGATGGTATTTGGCAATGACATATCGGACATTGTTTCAATCTGTACCTTCAACGATCTTGGAATGGACATGCAGGATTCCATCACTTTGAGATATACCGACGGCAAAATGGCAGTGATCAATGCATCTGCAATAGCAAACGGCGACAGATGCGCTGTTATATACGGAACCAAGGGATATATTGTTGTGGATAATATCAATAATCCTGAGGGAATAGCAGTCTACGACAGCGAGTACAAGAAGATTGCATACTACAAGAGACCCAGGCAGAAGACAGGATATGAGTATGAGATTGAATCCTGCGTAAAGGCTATTTCTGAAGGCTGGCTTGAATGCCCCGAGATGCCACATTCCGAATCCCTCAAGATGATGAATATCATGGATTTCATCAGGAAGCAGAACAATATAGTATTCCCGGGGGAACAGCAGGAACCTGTACAGGAAGATGCATTAAGACCTGAGTATCGTGGCCGGAGTCTGATGTTCGACCTTAAGAGCGATGAAGGAGATGCTTCTGCTGAGGATGTACAGGCAGCAGATTCAGAAGCTGCAGATATGTCTGATAATGCCGGGGAGCAGGTTGCAGATGCAGGTACTGAGAAAGCGGATACAGATGCTGCCGGTAGTGTTGTAACAGCGCCCGAAAGCATTGCAGGGAATGAAGTCACATATTTAGCTGGCGCTGATAATGCTGAGATATCTTCGACTGCAGATTCTCGAAATATGCAGAATTTAGAGTGATAGTTGGTTATATGCAGCCTCTGATATATGACAAAGCTTTATTCAGACAGACATATCAGAAAGACTGATGATCATATTATTATAGACAGTAACTGATAGGAAGCTGCCGGCTCTTTTGATAAGAGCTGACGCTTTGTGGGGAGAGTATGAAGAAAAAGCTGGTGTTATTTGCACTGGTCCTGTCACTTGCAGTGACTTCAATTCCTTTTGTGAGCTATGCCGATGAGACTCAGGATAGGATCAATGAGCTTAAGGAACAGGAAGCCCAGACCCAGGCGGCAATCTCAGACCTTGAGAAGCAGACAAAAGAGACAAAGAACGCCATAAGTGAACTTGAGGGTCAGAAAACACAGACGCAGTCGAGCGTAAGCAATCTGGAAAACCAGAAGGGGAACCTTCAGAGCACCATCAATGGTTATTCCCATAAATTGACGACCCTTAATGAGGAAATTTCAGAGGCTGAGGATGCAATGGCAGTGGTGTCCTCAGAAATAGTAAGGCTCAATAACGAGCTGCAGGATGCGCAGAAGATGGAACAGGACAGATATGAGCTCCTCAAAATGCGCATGAAATCCACCTATGAGAGCGGCGGAACAGGGGGACTTGTCCGCGTTCTGCTGGAGTCAGGATCTCTTGGTGAGCTTCTGACCAAATT
>JAEEGF012262735.1_pt1 | contig 16077 bp, 18 predicted proteins | sample 9134171 | NCBI WGS metagenome assembly JAEEGF01 (sample SAMN16246542, study PRJNA631951) | gut metagenome | biome: gut microbiome; feature: rumen; material: AP-attached | host: Bos | place: Iran: Karaj | collected 2018-10
CATGGAGATCAGGCGCAGGATAGAGAGCGGGGAGCTCAGGCCGGCGGTATGGCTCGCCCCGGACGGAAGCCCGAAGGACGTTCACGTGATACCGCTCAGCGTCTATTCGGGGCTCAAGCGCGTCGATTTTGACAGCCTGGACGCAGCCCTCGACTGGTTCTACTCCAACCGCAGCGACAGCAACAAGCAGCTGCAGAGGTCCTACGACCTCGACAAGCTCATAAAGGGGCTCAGCGAAAAGCAGCTCCACAAGAAGGCCAAGCTCCTCGACGAGCTCAGAAAGGCCGAGGACGCCGACATCTACAGGCTCAAGGGCGAGCTGCTCAGTGCGAACCTTCACCTGGCAAAGCCGGGCGACAGGAAGCTGAAGGTCATCTCCTACTACGACGGCAGCGAGGTCGAGATAGAGCTCGACGAGCGCTTCTCGGCGGCAAAGAACGCTCAGAACTACTATAAGCGCTACGCGAAGGCGAAGACCGCAGCCAAGGAAAAGGCCTCCCAGCTCGAGGAATGCGGGAGGACCATAGAGTGGCTTGAGTCGCTGCGGGGCCTCACCGCAGGCGCGAGGACGGGCGAGGAACTCGACCTCATACGCGCGGAGCTCGCCGCGGCGGGCTTCATAAGGCTGCGCAAGGTCTCCCAGAGAAATAAAAAACAGGGGCCGAAGCCCCGCAGGATAACGCTCAGCAGCGGCAGGACCCTTCTCGTGGGCCGCAGCAGCGCTGAGAACGACTATATCACCTTCAAGCTCGGCCAGAGGGGCGACCTGTGGCTGCACACCAAGGACATTCCGGGCTCGCACGCGGTGCTGCTGCTCGGAGGCGGGGAGCCGTCAGCCGAGGAGATCTACGAGGCGGCTTCTGTCGCCGCCTGGTTCTCCAAGGGGCAGGACTCGCAGAACGTCCCCGTGGACTACGTCCCGCTGAAGTACGTGAAGAAGCCGGCTGGCGCGAGGCCGGGCATGGTCATCTTCACGAACAACCGCACTGTCTGGGTGGATCCGAAGGACCCGGACGAGCTGAAAAAGCGCTGATGAGTGGAGGCGGCAGCCGCCCCGTCCGCGCTATACCGGAATCTTCTTTATGTAACCTGCGCCGTCCCCGTCCCTCTCGACCTTCAGCACGAAGTCGAAGCGGTCGGGCATGGTGCAGAGCTCGAAGTCCCTGGTCGGGAATATCTCCGCCCTCTCGGGATCGAAGAACTTGGCGCCCGAGGTATGCTTCAGCGATTCGATGGGCTCCGCGAGATCCATGGTCCCGCCCTCGAGCAGGCACTTGATGTACTCCGCGCAGAGGGTGTCCTCCTCGGTCTCCCTTCCGCCCGAGAGTCCCATCGCGACCAGCGACACCTCTTCGGCGCCGCTCGCCTGTATATATCGGGCTATCGCCTTCGCGTTAACGAGGCTGCCGGTGATGATCTCGCTCGCGCCCTTCGCGTTCGCGATGCCCTGGGTGCCCGCGCTCGTGGTGTGCAGACAGACCCTGCCGGTCAGATCCATGCCCTCGAAGGACGAGGGGGAGTTGCCAAAGTCCATCCCGTCGAGCTTCTTTCCGCCGCGCTCGCCTATGGCGATCCAGTCCGGATGCTCGGCCTTGAGCGCGAAGACCTTCTCCGCCTCGCCTATGGGATATATCCTTTCCGCGCCGGCGTCCATGAGATAAGCCTCAAGGCTGAACGCCCTGAAGACGTCTATGATGACGGTGAGGCCCCTGGCCTGCTTGGCGCCCTCTATGAGCTGAAGAATTCTGACGTTCATATAAACCTCCCGCGGCGTGAGCCGCGTCGCATACCCCGCGCGGCAGGTGCCGCGCCGTCATCCGCGGACGAGCCGCGGCCCGATATCACCTTGAGAAAGACCAAGAGACGCAAAACAGCCTGGACAGCCGCGGCGCTCCTGCTAATATATCTTATCGCAGCGGAGATCACTCTGCAAGCGGCCCTCGCCCCGTCGTTCATGGAGAGGCTCGACGCCTTCTCTGACTTCACGGACAAGGGCTACTCCGAGATGGTCTATACCGACGACATAGTCGAGACCAGGAAGGCCCAGCTCTCGGACGCCACGCTCTGGCTCAGGGAAAAGGGAGTGATCAAGTACCGCATGGCCGCCTCAGACGGCACGGAGCTCATAGCTGCCGCCTTCATCCAGGACGACGCGGATGCTCCCTGGGCGATACTCCTCCACGGCTACACAGGCTGGAAGGAGGAGCTCTACCAGCACGCCTACCGCTTCTACCTCGAGGGCTACAGCGTCCTCGTGCCCGACCTCAGGGCCCAGGGCGAGAGCGGCGGAAGATACATAGGCCTCGGCGTGCTCGATCGCTCCGACCTGCTCGACTGGCTCAGAGCCCTTCAAAGCAACTTCTCCTGCAGAGACATAGTGCTCTACGGCCAGTCCATGGGAGGAAGCGCCGCTATAATGCTCGCGGCTTCGCCCGGGCTTCCGGAAAACGTCCGCGCCGTCGTCTCCGACTGCGCCTTCTGCGACGCGTCCGCCCTCTTCAAGAGAAAGATCCGCGACTGGACCGGGCTTCCGAGCTTCGGCCTGATCGATACCGCGGGACTCCTGATGAAGCCCCAGGCGGGATACTTCCTCAGCGAGGCGTCGGCTCTCAGGGCCGCGCCTGACGTCCGCATCCCCGCCCTCTTCATCCACGGCTCGGAGGACCTCATGGTCCCCGCCTCGGACATGGAGAAGCTCTTCGAGGCCTGCGGGAGCGAAAAAAAGGACTCCCTCCTAATAGAGGGAGCCGGTCACGCCCAGAGCGCCGAGAAGGATCCCGAGCGCTACTACGGCGCGGTATTCGGTTTTCTCAGGGAAGCCCTGGAGACTGCAGGCGAATGAGGCCCCGCAATCCCGGGCGCCGGGACGCGGCTCTTACCGCGGGGCGGTGAAGCGCCCCTCAGCTGTCCCTCCCGGGGAAGTTGATCGCCAGCTTGCAGAACAGGTCCTCGAGCACGAGCCTGGAGTTGAGCTCCCTGTATACCCTGATCTTCCTTCCACCGTTTCCGGGCAGATATCTGCAGGTCTCGGGCTCCATGCGGGGCGGATCCGTCATGACGTACTGCCCGGTCTTCTCCCAGTCCTCGAGAAGAGGCGCTATGGCGCCCTCGTCTCCGAGATTCCATGTCTCTCCGTGAGGCCACAGCAGCCTGTCCTTTCTGAGATCGTTCAGCTCATCCATCTGCGACAGCAGGTAGCGCCCTATGCGGCCGAAGCGCCCGACTCTGTACTGAAGCTCGGCGAGGCTCACGGTAAAGGTCTTGTACACATCGGAGGGGATCTGCCACAGAGGCATATCGGAAGCGAAGACGACGTTGACCGCGTTCACGTCCTGCACGGCGTTGAACTCGAGGCCTCCTTCCGGATACTTCCCGCCTCCGACCCACACCGCGGTCATGCGCGAACAGACGCGCGGCTCCATCAGGATGGCGCTCGCGAGGTCCGTAAGGGAGCCCTGAAGCCCTATGAAGAGCGGTCTCGCGTCTTCCCTCATCGCCTCTCTTATTATCATCTCGGCGCCCTCGCTAACGGCGGGGGTCTTTTCATCTGGCAGAGGTCCCGCGGCTCCCAAAGCGAGTGGGAAGCGCCCCTCAAGCCCCATGAGCTCCAGAATCTTCTCTATCTCGTCCATGCTCGCCCGCGGCGTCATCCCGGCCCCGAAGCGCGCGTCTCCGAAGCGCGAGAAATGCGCGGCTACTATGCCCCTCACGTCGAGCAGCCCGGTCATGAGGGCGTGAGCGATCGTGAACTGGTCGTCAGCCTCGTTTTTGGCGTCGGAATGGATTATGTAGCGCACCCTCTTGCTCTCAGGCACGGTGAATTCGTAGTTCGGCCACATGCTGCCTACTCCTGCTTCTTCTGATCCTTCTTCGCGGCGAGCCTCTTCCTGGTCTTTTTCTTCATCACGGACCAGCCGAAGCGGCCGAGGCTCTCCTTCCTCAGGCCGTAGTAGTGCCCGTGGAAGTAGGATATGAGCCCGGACTTCTCTATCGCGGCGCGGCCCTCGTCGTCTATTAGATCCTCGTTCACGTGCACCCCGACTATGTCGGCCATGTACATGTCGTGGCTGCCGAGTCTCTCCACCTGGAACACCCTGCACTCGAGGTTCACCGGGGACTCCTCTATCATCGGGCAGTCCTTCAGATGCGGCGCCTTGAGCTTTGTCAGCCCGGTCTCTTTGAATTTATCGATCTTGGAGCCGCTCGTGCAGCCGCAGTAGTCGGTCGCGCGGGCCAGATCCTTAGTCGTGAGGTTTATGACGAACTCGCGGCTCTCCTCGATGATGTCGTGCGAAAAGCGCCTGGGCATCACGCTTATATAAGTCCTCGGCGGCTCGGAGCAGATTATCCCCGTCCAGCCTATGGTTATTATGTTCGATTCCTCCATGCTGCCGCAGCTGACCATGACGGCGGGCAGCGGGTAGAGCATGGTCGCTGGCTTCAGTTCTCTCTTGGGCATGTCATCCCCTCCTCTTCAGCTTTTCCAGAGTTTCGGTGTATTCAGCGGGCGGCTCGGCCTCGAACTCCATGTACTGTCCCGTGACTGGGTGCACGAAGCCCAGGACTCCGGCGTGCAGCATCTGCCCGTTCAGCTTATACGGCTGCTTCGCGGGGCCGTAGATCAGGTCCCCGAGCAGCGGATGGTGTATGGAGGCCATGTGCACCCTTATCTGGTGCGTCCTCCCAGTCTCGAGTACCGCTGTGAGCTCCGTAAAGCCCCTCAGGCGCGTCAAAACGCTCCAGTGGGTGACCGCGTCCTTTCCGCCCTGAACGATGGCCATTTTGAGGCGGTTTTTGGGGTCGCGCCCTATCGGGCCCACGACGGTCCCCCGCTCCTCCCTGAGCTCCCCGAAGCATACCGCGCGGTAGCGCCTGGTCATGCTGTGCTCAGCGAGCTGCACGCTCAGACCCCTGTGGGCGGCGTCGCTCTTGGCGCAGACCAGAAGGCCCGAGGTGTCCTTGTCTATCCTGTGCACTATGCCGGGGCGGCTGACCCCGTTCACGGATGAAAGGCTCCCGCAATGGAAGAGCAGCGCGTTGACGAGGGTGCCGTTCGCGTTGCCCGCGGCCGGGTGCACGACCATGCCCTTGGGCTTGTTCACGACTATGAGGTCCGCGTCCTCGTAGACAACGTCCAAGGGTATGTCCTCAGGCTGCGCCTCGCAGGGCTCGGGCTCCGGGATGAGCACGCTCACGCTCTGCCCCGCGCTCAGCTTCTCCTTCTTGGAGGCGAGCGGAGCGCCGTCGAGCGTGACTGCTCCCGAGGCTATGAGCTTCTGTATGTAGTTCCTCGAGCAGTCCTCGAGGAGCGAAGAAAGCACGCTGTCGGCCCTAAGCCCAGCGTGCTCCTCGTCTATTTCGAATATGTATCTCTCAGCTTCGCTCATCGGTTCCGTCCTTTTCGGCCGATCCACCCTTGGCGCCCCGCGGGAAGAACTCGCAGAGCAGGAGAAGAGCGCAGCCGCAGCAGATGAATATGTCCGCGGCGTTGAAGATGGGGATGATGTGTATGTCTATGAAGTCGACCACATAGCCGGCGGTGAGCCTGCTGAAGAGGTTCCCCGCTCCTCCTCCGAGGAGCATCGCGAAGGCCGCCCTCTCGAGCGGCGGGAACTCCTCCTTATGTCCCCTGTAGTACCAGAGCAGAACGGCTATCATCGCCGCCGTGACAGGTATCAGCACCCAGGAGCTTCCCTCGAAGAGGTTGTAGGCCGCGCCGTAGTTCAGGACGTAGTTCAGCGACAGGACCGGCTTTATGAGCACTATCTCCTGTCCGAGCTCCATGCTGCGGCTTACGATCAGCTTGGTCAGAAGATCGATCCCGAAGCTCCCGAGAAAGATCAGGGGGAACATGTCAGCCCCTGACTACGCGGGTCCTGGTCAGATCGGTGTCGATGTCCGCGGGCCTGAGCAGGTCCTCGGGCTCTGAGGAAAGATCGTCCTCGAGCTGCTTGAGGAAGGGATCGGTCCTCGAGAAGGCGCTGTCCTCCCCGAGTCCGCGGGGCCTCTCGCTCATGGAGAACTCGGTGACGATGTCATCGGTGATCTCGTCGATGTGCTTGAGCTCGCCCTCGAGCAGGCTCTTGAGCCTGGTCTTGATGCTGCTGACCTTCCTGGTGAGGATGTCCTGCTCGTTCCTGAGCTTTTCGACCTCCTCGGTGGCCTTGCGCAGCTTGAGGTCCGCGTCGAGCTCGGCGTTCTTGAGCAGTATGCCCGCTCTCTTCTCCGCGCTGGCGGAGATGTCGCTCATGAGGGACTTCGCGGTCTCAAGGGTGGTGAGCATGGCGCCCTCCTGGGCCTTGTATCTCTCGATCTGCTCCTTGAGCGCGGCGTTCTCCTCGCTGAGGCGCGAGCAGTCGGCGGCGTATCTCTCAAGGTCCTCGCAGATGCGGTCAAGGAAGGCGTCTACCTCCTCGACTCCGTACCCGCGCACGGCCTTGGTGAATTCCTTTTCTCTGATCTCCTGTGCTGTGATCATGGCTTACTCCTTCCCCGGCGAAAGGCTTACTTCCAGGGGCTCTGCTCCTGCTGCGCCTGAGCGCTCGGCTTCTGGTTCATCGTAACCTCGACGTTCTCGGGGGCGAACACGAAGATGTTGTTCGCGACCTTGCGGACATTGCCGTTGAGGGCGTAGGTGGCGCCGGAGAGGAAGTCGAATATCTTCCTGGCGACGTCGGTCTCGAGGTTCTCGAGATTGATGATGACCGGCTTCTTGGCCTTGAGGCTGTCAACGAGCCTGGGGCTCTCGTCGAAGCTCTGCGGCTCAATGACCACCATCTTCAGCTGAGCGGTCTGGGTGAAGCGGCTCGCGGTCGCCGCGGGGCGCGCTGCCTGGGGAGCGGCCGCCTCGGGCCTCTGCATGGCCGGCCTCGCCGCGGGAGCGGTCCTCTCGCTGCGCGGCTCGTACTTGGTCATCGACGTTTCTTCTTCTATCTCATCATCGTCTTCGATATCCTCGATACCAGCGATGTCCTTGATCTTCTGCAAAAAGCCCATGTCATTCCTCCTGATCGTTATCCACATTGCGCAGCACGGTGTCGTAGATCCTCAGACCTCCGTCAGCGCTCACTAAGACCTGTCCTCCGCTCTGCGTAAGCACCTCGACGGGTACGAAGCGGTAGCTCCCGTCGACGGACTGCACGTATGCCCCGGTCTCCTCCCCCTCGCGCGCCAGCGCGCTCTCGGGAAGTATGAGCCCCGTGTAGTCGCTCGTGATTATCTTCACGTCCTGCTGCCTTATACGGGCGAACTCCGGGAAGAAGCGGTTGGTCTTGAGGATGACCAGAACGTCTCCGGCCCTGTCATAGACCTCGGACACCGACGCCTTGACGCTGCCCTCGGCAAACTCCACGGTAACGGTGCTGTTCAGCCTGTAGGCAGGCTTCTCCTCCTCGGGGACGGAGAGCACCATGTACCAGATGTCGCTCGTGATGAGCTTGAAGAGCGCGTCGCCCTTTTCCGCGCTCTGGCGCTCGGTGCGCTTAGGCGTCAGGGACGTGCTCCTGAGTATCTCCCCGTTCAGGGAGGCCATGCTGTCGGGCTTGAAGAAATCCTCGTAGCCGTCCAGATAGTAGCTCACGAAGCCGGTCACGGACGCGGTGTAAGCCGATCCGGTGGAGCCAGGCGGGTAGATATCGAGGACCTTGGTCCCCTTCCTCGTCTTCTCGGTCTCCTGCGCGTAGTAGCTGACCTCTCCGGCCTCCTGCGCGTAGACCACGGTCTCCTCCCTGACCACCGTGCACCACGCGACCTCGACGGTCTGAAGCTGCCCGTACTCCACGGTAACGGTGGGAGTCAGGGCGTCCGTTATGCTCGGTATGAGATAGAGGTAGGAGTAGAGCCCGGCGACCGCTGCCAGAAAGACGATCCCCAAAGCGACATAGATCTTCCTCTTTTTCGCTTCTTTCATAGCATATATATTAACACAGCGATACTACATCTTCAACTGCTAAGCTTCAGAAAGCACATCATGTAGTATGCGTTTTTCTTCCTTGGTCAATTCCCGGTGAGAGGCGAGCCAGCGCTCGAAGAGGTCCGGGCGCCTCTCCTTCGTTATCCTGAGCGAGCGCTCGAACTGCCACAGGTGTATGAGCCTGTGGTTTCCCCCGAAGAGCACCTCGGGCACCTCCATGCCGGCGTATTCGCGCGGCTTGGTGTACTGGTCGTACTCCAGAAGGCCGCTGTATATGGACTCCTCGGAGAGCGACTCGCTGCTTCCCAGCACCCCCGGAATGAGCCTCGCCACGGCGTCTATGAGCACCATCGCGGGCAGCTCGCCCCCGGTGAGCACGTAGTCCCCTATCGAGACCTCCTCGAAGCCGTAGGCGTCGAGTATGCGCTGGTCGACGCCCTCGTAGTGGCCGCAGAGCAGCACGAAGCCGTCAGAGGCCGCGAGCTCTCTTATGAGCTCCTCGTCCATGACCCTTCCGCGCGGCGACATGTAGATGCAGCGCTTTTCGCGGGCCCCGACGGAATCGAGCGCGTCAAAAGCGGGCTGCGGCATCATGAGCATGCCGGCCCCGCCTCCGAACGGCGCGTCGTCCGTCTTTCTGTGTTTGTCCAAGGACCAGTCCCGGATGTCGATGAGCTCCGTCTCGATCAGGCCCTTTTCGGCCGCCCTCCCGAGTATGCTCCCTCCCAGGACCGGTCCGAACATCTCCATGAACTGCGTGAGTATCTCGATCTTCATCGCTTCTTCAGCCCAGTCCCTCGATAAGCCTTACGGTCATGATCCCCGCCCCGGTGTCCACCGAGACTATGAATGCCTTGACCGCGGGGAGCAGGAAGCTGCTCCCGTCGGGCTTTTCGATCTCGTAGAGATCGTGCGCGGGGTTCGGCAGGACGCTCTTCAGCACCCCGACCGGGGTCCCGTCCTCCAGGACCGCCCTGATCCCGATGAGGTCGTCCACGAGATAGCTGTCCTCGTCCATCTCGTACATCTCCTCCCTGGGGAGCGAGAGCTCGGCGTTCCTCAGAGCCTCGGCGGCGTTTCTGTTGTCCACGCCCTCGAGCTTGAGGACGACCATGTCCTTCTGGTAGCGGACCTTTTCTATCCTGAGGGCGCGCTCCCCCAGATAGACCTTTTCCACAGCAGAAAAACGCGCCTGTTCATCTGTGTATGGATAGACGCGTACTTCTCCCTTGATCCCTACCGGAGCCGTTATACGGCCCAGTCCGATCATGTCTTTCATTATGATACGATCTCCACCGTCACCTTTTTGTTCTGCTTGGTGGCAGCGGCCTTGACAACGGTGCGCAGCGCCTTGGCTATGCGGCCCTGCTTGCCGATGACCTTGCCCATGTCGCGCTCGCTGACCTTGAGCTCCACGATCATCTCGTCGCCCTTCTCCTCAACGAGGCGGACGGCTACCTGATCCGGATCCTCGACCAGCGCCTTCGCGATAGTCTCTATCAAGCTCTGCATGTCGCCCCCGTTACTGGATGGCTCCGGCCTTCTTGAGGATGGCGCGGACGGTGTCGGTCGGCTTGGCGCCGTTGGCGAGCCACTTCTTGGCGGCCTCTACATCGATGTTGATCTCGGCGGGGTCGGCGAGAGTGTTGTAGGTTCCGAGCTCGGCGATGGGCTCTCCGTCTCTCTGTACTCTGCTGTCAGCAACTACGATCCTGTAGAAGGGATTCTTCTTGGCTCCCATCCTTCTGAGTCTGATCTTGACCATTTTTTGTTTTCCTCCTGTAATGATGCTCCGGGCTCCGCCCTGAATAGTTTTATCTATAAACCGGGGAACTTCATGCGCCCGAAGCGCTTTTGAAATTTTCCGCTGTTTACCTGCTTTATGAGCTTGCGCGCGTCCTCGAACCTGTTTATGAGCTGGTTGACCTTGGTGACGGTCGTGCCCGAGCCCGCGGCTATCCTCTTTCTCCTGCTCGCGTTGAGCAGCTGGGGGTTCTTTCTCTCCTCCGGGGTCATGGAGCGTATTATCGCCTCCATGGTCTTGAACTCGCGCTCCCCGGCGTCGACCTGGTCGTCGCTCACGCGGCCCATGCCGGGGATCATCTCCAGCATCTTGCCGAGGCCGCCCATGTTCCTGATCTGTCCGAACTGATCGAGGAAGTCCTCGAGGTCGAACTTGTTCTTGGCGAGCTTCTTCTCAAGCTCCTCGGCCTTCTCGGCGTCGTAGCTCTCCTGCGCCTTCTCGATCAGGGAGACCACGTCTCCCATGCCGAGTATGCGGTTCGCCATCCTGTCGGGATGGAAGGCCTCGAGAGCCTCGAGCTTTTCGCCGGAGCCGACGAACTTGATCGGCCTGCCGGTGACGGACTTGACCGAGAGAGCGGCGCCGCCTCTGGTGTCTCCGTCGAGCTTGGTCATTATGATGCCGTCGATGCCCAGAGCTCCGTGGAAGGCCTCCGCGGCCGTCACGGCGTCCTGTCCCGTCATGGCGTCTACGACGAGCAGTATCTCGTGGGGCTTGAGCTCAGCCTTCATGCGGACGAGCTCGTCCATGAGCTCACCGTCCACGTGCAGGCGTCCCGCTGTATCGACGATCAGGACGTTCAGGCCCTTTCTCTCTGCCTCGCGCTTTGCCGCCGCGGCTATGGCGACGGGGTCGCGGCTGTCGCGGTCGGAGTAGACGGGCACGTCGACCTGCCTTCCGACGATCTCCAGCTGGTCTATGGCTGCCGGGCGGTAGATGTCGCAGGCGGCGAGCATCGGCTTCTTACCCTCCTTGCGGAGGTAGAGCGCTAGCTTGGCGGCAGAGGTGGTCTTACCTGTACCCTGCAGACCCACGAGCATGACGGTCGTGAAGCCCGAGCTCGAGTAGGTCAGGCGGCTTCCGGTCCCGCCCATGAGCGAGACAAGCTCGTCGCGGACGATCTTGATGACCATCTGCCCCGGAGTGAGGCTCTTCATCACGTCCTCGCCCAGCGCCTTCTGCTTGACGTCGGCCACGAACTCCTTGACGACCTTGTAGTTGACGTCGGCCTCGAGCAGTGCGAGGCGCACCTCGCGCATCGCCTGATCGATGTCCGCCTCAGAGAGCACGCCCTTGCCGGTGAGCTTCTTGAAAGTCCTGTTCAGCTTTTCGGAAAGTCCCTCGAATGCCATCTGTCTCTCCTAGCTTTCCACGGAGGAGCCCTCTCCCTCAGAGGCTTCCGCCTTCATGAGTCCGAGCTTCTCCTCGTAGCCGCGCAGCGACTGCACGGCCTTCCTCAGGGCGTCAGACGCGGCCTGGCGCGATATGCCCAGATTCTCGCCTATTTCGGCGAGGGTCAGGTCCTCATCGCAGTAGAGCCTGACGATCTCCCTTTGCCTCTCGGTGAGGAGGCTTCCGTAGAGATCGCAGAGCAGGCTCGCCTCGCGGCGTTTTTCCAAGCTCCCGTTTCTCATAACGGAGAAGAATATACAGCAGGACGGAAACTTTGTCAAGTAGGCGGGCTTGACAAAATTTCAGCCGCGGACGTCTCCGCCCGCGGCTCCTGTTCTCTGCAGCTCTATCTCTCCTTCATGCGCTCCGCTATGCCCCTGAGGCTGGCCGCGAAGTCCGCGTAGACGCGGTCCCTGTCTATGGTCAGGAAGCGGCCGCGGTCGTAGAGCACGTCGCCACCGACCATGGTCATGAGCACGTCGCTGCCCTTGGCGCAGTATACCAGCGCCTCGGGAGGCAGCGCCCCGCCCTCCGCGAGCCAGGGCCCCTGCATGTGCGGGCCGCTGAGGTCGAGCAGGATCAGGTCGGCCTTCATGCCCGGAGCGATGGCGCCGGTGTCGCGCCTTCCCATGGCCTTAGCGCCGTTTACGGTCGCCATGTCGAGAAGCTGCCCGGCGCTCAGCAGGGTCGGATCGTTCTCCTCGCCCTTGTGGATGAGCGCCGCGAGGCGCATCTCTTCGAACATGTCGAGGTCGTCGTTGCTCGCGGTCCCGTCGGTGCCGAGCGCTACGTTGATCCCCATGTCCAGCGCCTGAGCGACCGGCGCGAAGCCGCTGCCGAGCTTCATGTTGCTGCTCGGATTGTGGATGATGCTGGCCCCGGTCCTCGCTATGATCTCGAGGTCGGAGTCCTCCACCCAAACGCAGTGCGCGAGCAGGCAGTTCGGCCCGAGCACGCCGAGCTTCTCGAAGTACTCGGCCGGGGTGAGCCCGTGGCGACCTATGCACTCCTCGTGCTCCTTCGCGGTCTCGGAGAGGTGTATGTTGAGCGTGACGCCTGGGCGCGCCGCAATCTCAGGCTGGATCGCCCTGACGAATCTTTCGGTCGTGAGGTATTCGGAGTGGAAGCAGAACTCCGCGCGCACCCTGTCCGCGGGATCCCTGTGGGTATCCACGAACTCGACGCACTCGCGGGTCCTGGGCCAGTCCTTCGGGTCGAGCTCCGGGTCGAAGCAGAGCCCTACGCGGCTCACGTTAGCCCTCATGCCGGAGCGCCTTATCACCTCGAAGTCGGCGTCCGGGAAGTCGTACATCTCGGAGAAGCAGGTCGTGCCGGTCGAGAGCATCTCGAGCATGGCCATCTCGGTCCCCGCGGCTACGTCCTCAGGCTTCAGCACAGCCTCGACCGGGAATATGGCTTCCTCAAGCCAGCGCTGCAGAGGCAGGCCGCCCCCCACGCAGCGCAGCAGCGTCATCGCCGCGTGCCCGTGCGCGTTCACCAGGCCCGGCATCACGAGGGCACCGCCGGCGTCGATCACCTGATCGTAAGCGGATCCGCCGCAGCAGCTCCCCGGAGCGGAGCAGCTCTCTGCCTGGCAGCCGCCGTCGAGCTTTCCCTCGGGCCACTCCACGCAGCAGATGCTGTCCCCGTCGATCCCGACGCGGGCGTCCGTGATGACTGTATAGTCGGTAGGCCCGCGGCGGAGCAGGACGCTGCAGTTCTTTATGAGCTTCTTCATGGTATAAGTCCCCTTTCAGAACGGTCTCTGTTTACGGCAAGAGTATACCACACGCGGGTGTATTTCGCACCGTGATTTGAGAGCGCCAGGCAGCCCGCCCCGGACGTCTCCCGATTGACTTTTGCGCTGCCTCGTCCGATAATTAAGCTGTGCATATATGCGCGGGAAAGGAACGGATCATGGGACTCTTCAGCCGCCTATTCAAGAGGAACAACTACGCGGACAAGGTCTTCGTATGCGGGAACATAGTGACGCCCGACGAGGAGCTCGCGGGCTGCGACGCCATAGCGGTAAAGGACGGAATCATCAGCTTCATAGGGACAGCCGGAGAGGCTGAGGATCTGATCGGGCCCGATACCGAGAGGATCGAGCTGGACGGCTACCTCTGCGCGGGCTTCATCGATCCCTTCGCGGATCCCTCGAAGGCTGCTCTCGACGGAGCCTGGTTCACGCTGAGCCCCGGAGCCTCGCAGGCTAAGATATGCAGCGAGGTCATGGCTTACCTCGCCTCTAACCCGGCGGCGGAGTACTGCCTCGCGGTCGGCTGCGGGATGGACATCCTGAGGCGCGGCGAGGCCGAGGAGGGGCAGGAGAAGAGCTCCTTCACGGCGGCTCTCGACGAGGTCAGCGGAAGCGTTCCGGTCTGCATCATAGCAGAGGACGGGATCAACATACTGCTCAACAGCGCCGCGCTCGAGCTCGTGAGGTCAAGGGCCGGAGAGCTCGGGCTGCCCGCGATCACCCCCGACTTCGCGATGGACACGGTCTTCTCGATAGACTACGACTCGGTGTCAAAGAAGCTCTTCGCCAACGCCTACGCGCTCGCGTCCAGGGGCTTCACCGCCCTGCTCGGCAACCCCGCGAACAGCTACTTCGACAGGATATACCGCAGCGTTCTCACCGAGTGCTACGGAAGCGGGCTCGTCAAGCAGCGCTACTACGGCTCGATGAGGATGTACAGGCAGCTCATGCAGCCCTCGGTCATCTACGCGATGAACAGGGACCGCACCGCCTGCATGGAGCTCGGCGGGCTCATCAACTTCCAGAACATAAGCATAAGGCTCAGCTCCGACGAAAGCAGCGTCTCCTTCCTTGAGATCGGATACCTAAAGTCACTCTGTGAGGAGCTCGCGGACAAGGGCTACAACGTCAGGATCGAGGCCATGGACCGCCAGAGCGCCATACTCGCCATCGACATACTCGGAAATCTCTCCGACTCCTACCCCAGGCTCTCCTTCAGCGTCCTGCACGACCAGGATCTGAGCATGAGCGAACGCAGCATGATCTTCACCGGCAAGGTCCAGGAGGGAAGCCTCTCCCACCCCGGCGAGCTCAAGACCAGCGGCATGGACGCCGTGGTCGCCATGACAGAGGACAACGCCCGCTTCATCGGAGCGCAGGGCCTCATTGGGCGCATAGCCGAGGGAATGGCAGCGGACTTTGCCCTCTTCAGCAGCGACCCGAGGCTCGCGAACACCGCAGAGGCCTTCAAGGCTCTCAAGGCGAAAAGGACCATCATAGGCGGCGAGACCGTGTTCGACGCCGGTATCGACAGCCCAGAAGCATGGGCGGCGGCGCTCTCCGAGTCGCTGAGCGGCATAGCAGACGAGCTGTAGGCAACGATCTTCACAGAGCGAATGACATGAAAAGCTCCCCCGAAGGTTTTCGAGGGAGCTCTTTTCTTTCAGCATGATCCGGGCGGTGCCGGGCGCTTAAGCCGCGCATCGATCCGGAATCCCGGGCATTGCGCGCTGCAGCTCAGGATCAGTCCCAGATCCCGGGCTTGGCGTCAGGCGGAAGCGGATCGGGGTATATTTCTCCGCCTAGCACTTCAGCGTGCTCCTTTTTGGCCTCTTCGACGGCCTCGGGATGCAGGAAGAGATCCCAAACGGACGCCGCCATGATCTTGGCAGAGGCGAGCATGACCTTGTGGGCGATGGGTCCCTTGCCCTGAGCTACGGCCTGCCAGGCGTGAGCCGGAGTTCCTGGAGCCCAGGTGTTGGCGTTGAACTGGCAGGTGGGCACTTTCCAGGAGACGTCGCCGACGTCGGTAGATCCTGCTCCCATGGGCGGCTTGCCGGATACGATCTGGTCGATGATCGGATTGTCCTCGATGAACTTCTCTGCACCAGTCCTGCCCGCCACGTACTCGGCGAGGCGTTTCAGGCCTGCTCTGTCCATGTCGGAGATGACGGCGGTGAACTTCCTGGCGTATTCCTTATCCTCTTCTGTGAAGCCTATGGGATAGATCTCCTTCATATGCTTCTCCACGAGCAGGTTTAGCGTCTCGTTGTGAATGAGGTCGGAATATGCAGCTACTTGTTTGATATCTACGGTCGTGCCGGTCATTAAAGCGGCTCCTCTCGCGCAGTCACTGACGCGGGCAGCGAGTTCCTTGACCTGGGTGACCCTCGGGGCTCTGATGGCATAGAGCACCTGCGCCTCGCTCTGGACTACGTTCGGAGCGGTACCGCCGGTGTTGGTGATGGCATAGTGTATCCTCGCCTCATCGATCATGTGCTCCCTCATGTAGTTGACGCCCACATCCATAAGCTCAACGGCGTCGAGAGCCGAACGGCCGAGCTGCGGCGCTCCCGCGGCGTGGCTGGAGAGCCCGTGGAACGTGTAGAATATGCGGAAGTTGGCGAGCATATCGTGCCTGGTCACGTAGGTGAGCCAGCCGGGATGCCAGGTGATACAGGCGTCAACGTCATCGAAGCAGCCCTCGCGGACGAGGTATGCCTTGCCGCCCGCATTCTCCTCAGCCGGGCAGCCGTAATACCTGACGGTGCCCTGTATGTCGTTCTTCTCGAGGTATTCCTTGACCGCTACGGCGGCGCCGAGGCAGGCTGTGCCAAGCATGTTGTGACCGCAGCCGTGGCCAACTCCACCCGGAACTATCGGCTTCTTCTCCGCGACATCGGCCTCCTGTGAGAGCCCATCGAGTCCATCATACTCCCCGAGCAGTCCGATGACCGGCTTGCCACTGCCGAACTCGGCGACGAAAGCGGTGTCTTCGCCGCCTATTCCGCGGGTTACTTTGAAATGCTGCTTCTCCATGTACGAGGCCTGCAGTTCGAAGGACTTGAACTCCTGAAAGCGTGACTCGGCGAAGCCCCAGACCTGATCCGAGATGTCGCTGAGCTCGGAGGCCTTGGCATCCACCAGGGCTGAAAGATCGTTGACGTACTTATCCATAGATGATCCTCCACTAATAAAAAGAGATGGGTG
>JAEEGF011516125.1_pt1 | contig 16076 bp, 30 predicted proteins | sample 9134171 | NCBI WGS metagenome assembly JAEEGF01 (sample SAMN16246542, study PRJNA631951) | gut metagenome | biome: gut microbiome; feature: rumen; material: AP-attached | host: Bos | place: Iran: Karaj | collected 2018-10
GCAACTATGCTTTTCTAATTAATTTTTATTCTTGTCCTATCTCGCCATTTGATGATGGCCTCGTATATCCCACGGTTGAGCACGCATTTCGGGCTCATAAGACCACTGATATTAATAAGCGCAAAGAAATCGCGGCTCAACCCACCCCTGGTAAAGCCAAGCGTCTTGGTCGTCATGTAAAGATGCGTGATGACTGGCGAGAAATTCGCATTGATGTAATGTATATTGCGCTCAAAGAAAAGTTCAGAGACTTAGAGTTGCGGACTAAGTTACTTGCTACTGGAAATGCTGAACTTATTGAAGGTAATTGGTGGGGCGATAAATTTTGGGGTGTATGTGAAGGAGAGGGAGAAAATAACCTCGGCAAACTTCTTATGAAAATTAGAGAAGATTATAGGAGTTAATAATGGATATTGAAGGAATTACTGTATTATCTCAAAAAGTAGAAGAAGTTGTTGTGACTGGCGAATTTAATATGACACAGTTTTCTTTACTTCTATTTGGTATCGCTGTAATCGCATTTATTGGTTGGCTTCGTTTAGCCTGGATTTGTTGTAAAAAAGATAGATTAGGAACTGGTTTATTGGCTGGTCTTGTTGTTAGTATAATTTGTGGTCTTTGTATAGCCGGTGGTTTTACCGATGGGACAGAAACTACTACTTATGAATTAAATACTTATTCAGTTACTATTACTGATGATGTGTCATTTAGAGAAGTAGTTGATGATTATAATTTAATCTCTCGTGATGGAGAAATTTTTGTTCTCCAAGAAAAAATCCCCGAAGAATAAAGGAAAACGCGCTTTACCAAATTTTTTAATGTTTTTTGGAAAAATATACAAATATTTGTGAAAAAATTGGTAAAGCGCAAGTCCCCCGCATTTGACAAAATTAAAAAAATATGATAAAATATTTATAGAAAAGAGGGAAAAGAAATTCTTTTATGATTAATTCTCTTGATTCTTTGTTATCTCTGCTTCGTCCTATGATTGTAGAATACACAGATATGACGCCAGAAGATGATGAATTGCTAGGTAGTTTTTTAGAAAATCTTGATGAAAAAATTAATAATAAGGAGAATCAAATTATGGATTTCGGTTTTGGTAATATGTTTAATGGAATGTTTAAGCCTATTGCGCGAGGTGCTTGTAAGATGGGTATGAACGGCAAGGTTGCTGTTCGCACTTCTACTGGCTATAAGACTTATGATATCAAGAAGCATAAACTTACTAATTGTGATAGTTTTGCTTTTGATATGGATGGAGCATTTTGGGTAGTTCCTACTTTCAAGGTAGAGTGCGGCGATATCATCCTTGTGAATGGTAAGCCTCGCTGTGTTATTGCTGTTGGCGACACTATCAAGGTGTTTTCTTATGAAGATAGCACCATTGATGAAGTAGTCCCTGAGCATCATGTATTCATGGGTAAGACTTATTGCTATGGTAAGATTTTTAGCCCCTTTATGAATATGGAAAAGTCTGACAATGCTATGTCTAATATGATGAATATGATGATGATGAGTCAGATGTTTAATGGCGGTAATCAGAACAGCATGGGCTTCAATCCTATGATGTTTATGATGATGAATAACGGCGGGAATAATCCTTTTGCTGAAATGTTTGAAGGAGCCTTTAATTTCGGTGAAGATACCGATAAGGATGAAAAGGAGGAGTAATTAATGGGTGGCGGAGCATGGACGAGTGCGAGTTATAGCACTTATACTAAATCTACTCGTGGAGTAGATTTGGATGATTTCGTAAATACCAATTATAGCGCGCAGGAAATGTATACCAGTCGTCGTCTTGCGCCCGAACTTAATCCTCGTAATGTAATTCGTGAGTGTTGCGATAGTGAAGAGCATCCTCAGACTCTTCCTGTTATTCTTGCTCTTGATGTAACTGGTAGCATGGGTGATGCCTCTGTTAAGGTCGCAAAGAAACTTAATGAAATTATGACCGAACTCTATGCGGACTCTAATATTAAAGATATTGAGTTCTGTATTATGGGTATTGGAGACCTGTCTTATGATGATGCCCCTATTCAGATTTCTCAGTTTGAATCTGATATTCGTATCGCAGAACAGCTTGATAAGATTTACTTTGAAGCCGGTGGCGGTGGAAATAAATATGAGTCCTATTCTGCTGCTTGGTATATGGGAGTAAATCATGCCAAACTTGACTGTTGGAAACGAGGTCAGAAGGGTATCATTATTACTATGGGTGACGAAGGACCTAATCCTTATCTGCCTCATTACGGACTGAGCCGAGCAACTGGTGATGTACTCCAGGGTGATGTAGAGACGAAAGACCTTTACGCTGAAGCCCTTGGTAAATATGATATTTATCATATCGCAGTAGATGATAAGAGTTCGTCTTATGATTATCACCAGAAATATTATGACATTGATAAGCAGTGGACGAATCTCCTTGGAGACCATTATATGGTATCTACTCTTGATAATCTCGCACAGACTATTATTGAGATTATCAAAAATCGTGATGTATGGGGTAATACGACGCCGATTGTATCAGCCCCTGGGCTAACTGTTAATGAAAATGATGAAGTAACCTGGTAAATAGAAAATCAAGTGAATGATAAAAAATCATTCACTTGATTTTTTTATAAAAATATGATATAATTATTATAGAAAATAAGGAATATGGTGATATTTATGAATAAAGAGCGAATTGAACAAATTAAAAAGTTAAGAGATAAAACAGGATGTGGTCTTAATGCTTGTCGTAAAGCATTTGAGTATTGTGATGAACATCCAGATTGTTCTCCTCTTGGATACCTATATGCAGCATATTCAGGAGTAAAATATGGAGATTTTGATAAAGCCATTCTTCATTTAAGTGAGGTAGAATAAAGTATGAAAAATGTAAAAATTGTAATTGGTGCTAATTATGGTGATGAGGGTAAAGGACTTCTCACTCGTTATTTTACGAAACAAGCCGATAATCCTATCGTAATTTTTCATAATGGTTCAGCACAGCGTGGGCATACCGTAGACTATAATCCTCATTTTCGTCATGTCTATCATCATTTTGGTTGCGGAACTGCCGATGGAGCGCCTACTTTTTTTGCAGATACTTTTTGGATCCATCCTATGGAATTTCATAGAGAATGGAATGAGTTGGCTATCGCAGGTATCACCCCAGTTTGTTATTGCGATATTAATGCCAAAGTAATTACTCCTTTTGATATGCTGGTTGACCATGCTACGGAAGCATATATTACCTGGGACCATCAGGAACCAGAGCATGGTTCTTGCGGTTATGGCACTTGGTGTGCTACTGATAGATACCCACATGGAATTTTTTCGGCTTGGCGATGGCTTGAAGCTATTCGGAATAATTTTGTAAATATTCTTTTTGATGAAACTTGGAATAACTGTATTGCACAGTTGGTTGCTCGTGGAGTAGATTTAGATAAGATTCCAGAATATAAAAAATATTTTACAGATTCTACTCTTAAAGAAAATACTCAGAAACATTTTATTAATGATTTACTGTTTTTTGAAAAAGCAATAAAAGGTTTCTGTAAATTTGATACTATTTATTCAAATTTTAATGATATTATCTTTGAAAATGCCCAGGGTCTTGCTCTTGACCAGAATTGCGGGGCGAAATGGCATACTACTTCTAATACTGGTATTCTTAATCCTTATACTATGTTAAAAGATAAAGAAGATTTTAATGCCGAAGTATGTTATGTTTCTCGGTCTTATGCTACTCGTCATGGTATTGGCGATATGGGAAATGAGGCTCCAAAAGCAGAGATTAATGCTGATATGCATGACCGCACTAATGTTAAAAATGAGTTCCAGGGTGAATTGCGATATGGCTATCCGGAAGACCCTCAGATGATTGCGCGTATTGATAAAGATATTAAGGTTTTTTCTAATGATGCTAGATTTAGTAAAAGCCTTGCTATTACTCATTGTAACGAATTTCCCAATTTTAATCAGGATGCTATGTATCTAAGCAATAATCCTTATACTGTATTTAAAAAATAAAGGAGTATTATTATGTATTACGGATTCCGTCTTAATGAACAGAAAGAATGGACTAAAATTAAAACTTTCAATACTATTGAAGAATTTAAAGAGTATATTGAAAGACGGCGTGTTGTATATGCCAAACTGCTTGATGAAAAAACTTATAATAAATATTATGCGAATAAAGCAGAATCAATTGAGGATGATATTGAATGATACAGGTAGCAATTGGTTTTGTGAGTAGCGGTGGAGAAGCAAATGAAAAATTACGCACATTTCAAAGAGAAAATCCTAAGCGTAAAATCGTCAATGTCTCTATCGCTCCACAAGACCCCCATGGTTTTTTTATGACAATTGTATATGATGTAGAGGTAAAAATATGACTTATATTCAATTTAATGGATATGCCGATATAGATGGGGAAATGGCTGAATTAGACCCAAATAAATTAACTTTTCCGATAGACGCAGTTGGTGAGGAGCCTTTTGAATTTTTAAAAAAATTTTTCCAAAAAATGGGAATTGAATATTATTTATTTACTTATGATGAAATTGAAATTAAGGAGTGATACTTATGAGTGTGTGGGCTTTTAGCGACATTCATGGTCAAAGAGATTTATTTGACCAAGTAATGGCAAAAATTGGTCCAGAAGATAAAGTGTTTTTTCTCGGGGATGCCATTGACCGTGGACCAGATGGTTGGGCTATTCTTAAAGAATTAATTAATGACCCTCGCGTTACTTATATTAAAGGAAATCATGAAGATATGATGTGTAATGCTCTTCGTTATTTCCCTAATTATTCTATTTGGTCTCGCGATATGCAGGTTTGGGACTGGAATGGTAATACACCTACCTTAGAAGCTATTAATTCAGATGACAAGAATACAGTAAAAGACATTCTTCAAAAGGTAAATAGTCTCCCAGTTTACGCAACTTATACTAATCAATTCGGAGATATTTTTTGGTTATCTCATGCCGGATGTGATTATACCAAAGATGGATTAGACAGCATTTCTTACGAAGATTTAATTTGGGACCGCAATCATTTTATTTCTAATAGATGGTTTCACGATGACCCCGATAATCTCTATATCGTCCATGGGCATACTCCTATCCCTATTCTTTTGGAAGAAATGAGTATGTATAATGATGATATTCCAAGAGATGGAGAAGTAGAGCCTGGCGCTTATTATTATGCTGGCGGTCATAAGATTGATATTGATTGCGGGGCGCATTTTACCGGAGTTACCGTTCTTCTTAACCTTGACACATTTGAAGAATATACCTTTGGCATGACCGAGTGAAGAACCATTTGATTTTTTTAAAAAAAAATGGTATAATTATTATAGAAAATATGAAAAGAGGTTGATAATTATGAATAAATTCGGGGAATTACTAACAGCATTTCTTTATTTTATGGTACTTATACTATTTATCGCACTTGCCCTTGGCGCTCCGGTAATGTTTCTATGGAATGCTGTTATGCCGGCTGTTTTTGGTCTGACAAAAATTACTTTTTGGCAAGCTATTGGGCTTAATCTTCTTGGGTCTATTCTTTTTGGACGTATTAATGTAGGAGGTAGCGATAAGTAATGGCGCGATATAGTGAGCACAGTTTTTATTGTATGCGTTGTGGACGTAAAATGATGGGGCTTCCTCGTAGAGACAGCCATAATTATGGTAAACATCATCGTAAGAAACTCTGGTGCCCTTGGTGTAAGATGGAAGTCAATGGCATTGAATGTAGAAATGATAGTGAAGTTTATGAATTTAAGCAAGCATTTGAGGCAGGCGAATATAAAGAAGAATTAGATGAATGTCTCAATTATATTAAAAATGAAGTAAATTTGTTATGGAGTTGATAATTTATGAAAGATACTAATTTGTGGATTATGTGTGGACCTCCTGGTTGTGGGAAAAGTTATTTCGCAAAAAATGTATTCATTACCGATGATAGTTGGCAGTACATTTCTCGTGATGAAGTACGATTTTCTATGCTGGGAGAAAATGACGAATATTTCAGCAAGGAAAAGAAAGTATTCAACGAATTTTGTAATCGTATTATCTATGCTCTTGGCTGTGATGAATATCATAATGTGATTGCCGATGCTACTCATTTAAATGAGGCTTCTCGCATGAAACTTATTAACCGAGTATGTCCTAATGAAATGGGCGCAAATGTTTTTTGTGTATATTTTAATACTCCTGAATCTGTTTGCCAGGAGAGAAATAAGCAGAGAGAAGGTCGTGCGGTAGTTCCTGCTGATGTAATTCATAAAATGTATCTTAGTCGTAGCAATCCGGCTAATGACCATTTTAAATATACTGGTATTTTGGAGGTTCCTGGCGTATGAGATATTTTACCAGTGATTTTCACTTTGGGCATGAAAAAGATTTTCTTTGGCAGCCACGCGGTTTTATTAGTATGGAAGACCATGCAGAAACCGTAATTAAAAATTATAATAGAATTATTCGTCCAGGCGATGAAGTTTTTATTCTTGGAGATTGTATTCTTACAAATGACAATTTTGGTATGGAATGTCTCCGACAACTAAATGGAATTAAATATCTCGCGATTGGAAATCATGATAGTAATAAACGAATTATGCGATATCGTCAAGATAAAATTTTTGAAGATATTCAGTATGGTTATCGTTTTGACTATGGAAAAATTACCTTTTATGCTCAACATTATCCAGCAATGATGGGTAATTATAAAGATAAACATCCTACTATTTGCCTTGCTGGGCATACTCATTCTCCGGATAAATTCCAAAATATGGCGAATGGATGTTATAATGTCGCACTTGATGCGCATGAATGTTGTCCTGTTTCCATTGAAGATATTCTTAAAGATATTAAAGAATATAGAAAAACTAATCCTATCCAAGAATATCCTAATAGAAGTCCTTACTGTGATTATTGCAAAAATAAAATGACCTGTATTGCTAAAAATGGACATGAACTTCCATGTCCTGGATATATTAAGGAGTAATTATGAAAATTGAAATTAGCATTGGGTTTGATAGAACTATTCGTATCCCTGATATGGATGATGGATATAATGTTTGGTATGTAGAAGATACTGAAACAATATATGAACATGACGGATATTATGACTCTATTGATGAGGCAATTGAAGCACTCCAATATCTTAAAATGTGTGAAGAAAGAGGAGACTTTGTAGAGTGAATTACCACGATTATTGGATGCTTCTTAAAGATTTACCAGAAGATAATGAATTAAAGAAACTTGTAAAAAATAGTCGTTGTTATAAATGTGTTTATGAAGGCGAATGTCGCAGTTTTGATAAAGGCGATTGTAAGAAATATAAACGCGACCCGCCTGATGGAGGTTATTATGGTTGAAATTGTTATCGCAGGTTTTATCCTCCTCGCGGCCTGTGCTGTATCTGCTATTATCAATGACAAAATTCACAAATAAAAAAGAATGGGATGAATTAATAAAAGATTATCCTAAAAATAGACATAGATTATGGGAAATATTCTATAATTATGTCAAAGAAAATGAAAAAGAAATATGGGAGTCTGTATGGAATAATTTAACTGATGTAAGAGACATCCCATATGGTAAAAATTGAACTTTAAAAAATAAATATTATTAAAAGGAGATAATGAAATGTTCCCTATCGCATTGGTTATTAAAATTGTTGTTTGTCTCGTTGTTTTGGCTTTGGCTGGAATCTTGTGTAAAGCAAGTTATGTCAAGGCTCCGCCTGATATGGCTTACATTATTTCAGGACTTCACCGAAATCCTCGTATTCTCGTCGGTAAGGCTGGTTTCAAAATCCCCTTCTTTGAGCGTTTGGACCAGTTGAGCCTTGGCGCAATTCAAATTGATGTAAAGACAGGTTCCGCAGTTCCAACAGCAGAATATATTAATGTTCGTGTTGATAGCACTGTTTCTGTTCGTGTTGGACAAAGCCCCGATATGATTGCTACCGCAGCGCAAAACTTCCTTAATGTAGGTAAAGAGGAAATTGCCCGTAAGATTAACGACCTCTTGGAAGGTAATATCCGTGAAATTGTCGGTGGTATGCGCCTTGTAGAAATGATTGGCGACCGCAAAGCATTTAGCGAAAAGGTCCAAGAAAATGCTGTCCCCGACCTAGCCCGTTATGGTCTTGAACTGATTACCTTCAATGTTCAGAACTTCGTTGATGACAACGATGTTATCACTAACCTTGGTATTGATAATGTTGCTCAGATTAGTAAGAATGCGGCTATCGCTCGTTCTAATGCTGAGCGTGAAGTTGAAGTTGCCAAGGCAGAAAATGCGAAGAAGGCTAATGATGCTAAGGTCCAGGCTGCGGAGGAAATTGCCAAGCGTGATGCTGACCTTGCTGTAAAGAAAGCTGATTTGAAGCGTGCTGTTGATACACAGAAGGCACAGGCTGATGCTGCTATGGCGATTGAGGCTGAGAATCAGCGTAAGTTGAAGGATGTTGCTGCAACTGATGCTAATATCGCAAAGGCAGAGCGTGAAGCGGCATTGAAGCAAAAGCAGATTGAGTTGAAGGAATATGAACTGGATGCTCTGGTTCGTAAGCAGGCTGATGCTGATAAGTATGCCGCAGAGAAGAAGGCGGAAGCTGACCTTATTCGTCGCCAGAAGGAAGCCGAAGCAAAGCGTTTTGAAATGGAGCAGCAGGCTCTTGCGGTTAAGGCAAAGGCTGAGGCTGACCGTTATGCCGCCGAACAGCAGGCTGCTGGTATCATGGCTGTTGGTGAAGCAGAAGCCGCTGCCATTGAGAAGAAGGCAGAAGCGCAGAAGAAGATGGGTGATGCATCTATCATTGATATGACACTTCAGAAGTTGCCTGAAATGATGGCATGCGCGGCCGCTCCTATGGAGAAGGCAAGTAACATCACTATTTATGGTAGTGATGGCGGCACCAAGATTGTGCGGGATGTCACTAATATGACAACTCAGGTTATGAGCGCACTTCGTGATGCTGGAATTGATATTCAGAGTATTTTGCTGAATGCTCTAAATAATAAAACCGAATAATCCCCTTTATGTTAAGACACCCCTATTATTTAGGGGTGTCTTTTTTTTCGGTAGTTGAAAGCCGATGACGGCCGGTGCTGGCCGAAAAATCGCGTTAGGAAATTTTTTGGGGAATTATACCATAACTTGAAAATTCTAAAAAAATATGCTATAATAATCATAGAAATATATTAAGGAGATTTTTTTATGAAAAATATTATAGAACATTGGGATGAACAACATGGAGTCGCAAGATGCGTAATTAATTATAAATCTTCTTCTGGACTGTTAATACAAGGAATAGGTATTGCTGAATGCTCCCCAGATGATTTAGATTTTATGAGTGCTTTAACAGGCGGTATGATTGCTGAATATCGTGCTGAAATTGATTTGTTAAAGAAAATTAATGCTTATGAAATTCGCCCAGGTGTTGCCGCACTTAAACATGTTTATTGTACCATGAGCCATAGTAAAAAATATAATCCAAAATCTTATGAAGCAATAAGACTTAAAAAAGAAATCGCTCATATGTTAGATGAATTAGAAGAAAATAAAATGGCAATTCAAGATTTAAAAAATAGTCTATCAAAATTTATCTCTGATAAGGATGCCTTATATAAAAGAATTAGATAGGGCAAAAATAAATAATTAATTTTATAAAAATTTCATATAATACATACAGAGAGGAAGTGGTTGCTATTCTCAAATATGTATTATTAGGAATTTTTCTTTACGTTGCCGTTATTCCCATATTAGAGGAATTAGCGACAGTCATCGTCCAAGGTCTTGAAGTTATAAAAGGAAAATTTGTTATTATGGTAGCAAATTTACAAGAAAAAGTTGAAAAACGAAATGAAACAAAAACTCGTGCTATTGGTTTTACAGTTCCGGCAGACGATGAAGAAGATGATGAGGAGGATTTTGAATAAAATGACTATAAGTCCTGATATAAAGTTTTATGATACAAGTTCATTATTATTAAAATCAAACACTTTATTTGATAATGATGAATATTTTGCCATTTCATCTATTACACTTGAAGAATTAGAAAATATTAAAACATCATTAAGTCGTGATGCTGATATTAAATATACTGCTCGTAAATTATTACATAGTTTAGATGAAAACCGTGGTAAATATGATATTCATATTTTTAAAGAAAATATGCTCCTTCCAATTAAAGAAAAAGACTTATCTATTTCTAATGATATGAAAATCTTGGCGACAGCTATTGACTATAACAACACAATCAAAACAGATGAAGTCATTTTTGTAACTAATGATTTATCATTAAAAGTTATTGCTAATTTATTTTTTGGCGATGGAATGATTATGTCAGTAGAAGAAGATAATGATGATTATAAGGGTTATTTAGACTGTTCCTTGACTGATAGCCAAATGGAATAGTTCTATTCAAATCCAGACCAAAATTAGTTAAATGCTTATAATAATTAGTATATTATAATAAGAAACCAAAACGGGGAAATCGTTGATAAAAAGGTTTGGATAGAATAGGGCTATCGCGCTATTAGTTATGAAGCGTTTGATTCTAAACATTTTGGTAGAATTAAACCAATAGATGTATAGTAGTAGTTCGCGGCAGATAGTTTTACACACAATAAAATAACAATGATAAAAGGACCCGCCGGCAGTGGTAAAACAATGTTAGCATTAGGGTTTCTTTTTAATTAGTTAGAAAAAAATCGTATAGATAAAATTATTGTTTTTTGTAATACTGTTGCTGCCAAAAATTCTGCTAAATTAGGGTATTTACCTGGATCCCGCAATGAAAAACTATTAGATTCATAGATTGGTAATCTATTAATAAGTAAAATTGGCGGTCGTGCTGAAGTAGAAAGATTAGTTGATGATGAACAATTAATTTTATTACCAATGAGTGATATTCGTGGATATGATACAACAGGTATGCGCGCTGGTATTTATATCTCAGAAGCACAAAATCTTGATATTTCTCTTATGAAATTAGCATTATAGCGCATTGGAGAAGATAGTATTTGCATTATTGATGGCGATGAAAAAACACAAGTTGATGATATTGCTTTTGCGGGAATTAATAATGGTATGAAACGAGCCTCAAAAATATTTAGAGGTACAGAAGTTTATGGAGAAGTTGAATTACAACAAATCCATAGAAGCAGAATTGCTGAAATTGCTGAAAAATTATAAATAAAGAACGGGGCTGGGAATTTTTACCAGTCCCGTATTTTTTATAAGGAGACTGTAAATATGAGTAATGAAGAGATTATTTGGAAATATTTTGAAAATAAAAATTTTACCCCTTATGCTATTGCTGGAATAATGGGTAATATGGAAGCAGAATCTGGTTTTAAACCTAATAATTTAGAAAATTCAAAAAACATTTCATTAGGTATGACTGATGAAGAATATACTGAAAAAGTAGATACCGGGATTTATAAAAATTTTATTTATGATCAAGCTGGATATGGTTTAGTTCAATTCACTTTTTGGTCATTAAAAAAAGAATTATATGATTTATGCCAAGAGAGAAACAAATCAATAGCTGATATGAATTGTCAGTTAGATTGCATTTATTAGCAAATAAAATCACGAAAATTAGATAGCTCATTAAATAATTCAAAATCAGTGCGTGAAGCATCTGATATTTTTTTGCTTAAATATGAACGGCCAAAAAATCAAAGTGAGGAAAATCAAAAAGCAAGAGCAGAAAGAGGACAAAGAATTTATAATTAGTTTGCTAATAAACAAACATCAAGTGTGAAAGGAGGAAATGGAAAAATGAAATACGATGGAAATAACAAACCTTTAGTTTGTATGATGACTAATTCTACTTGCTATAAAAGCACTAGTAAAATGACAGTGAAAGGTGTGTTATGGCATAGCACAGGAGCTAATAATCCTTGGTTAAAGCGTTATGTACAACCAAGTGATAATGCCCCCGATAAAGCAGAGTTACTTGCTAAACTTGGACAAAATTCATATAGAAATGACTGGAACCATCAAGCAGTTCAAGCAGGTTTAAATGCTTGGATTGGTAAATTAGCAGATGGCACTGTTACTACTGTATAGACAATGCCATGGGATTATAAACCTTGGGGCTGCGGTTCTGGTAGTAAAGGTAGTTGTAATGATGGATGGATTTAGTTTGAAATATGTGAAGATGGATTAAGTGATAAATCTTATTTTGATAAGATATATAAAGAAGCCTGTGAATTTACCGCTTATATATGCTCATTGTATAATCTTAATCCAAAAGGCACAGTTAGCAAAAATGGTATAAATGTGCCAGTTATTTTATGCCATCAAGATAGTTATAAATTAGGTCTTGGCTCTAATCATAGTGATGTATATCACTGGTTTAATAGATATGGTAAATCTATGGATACTGTAAGAAATGATGTTGCTAATTTAATGGGCGGTAATTTTATTAATACTACTACTCCATCAAGTTCTACCGCAGTAAAACCTTCTGTCCCCGTTGGTATGCTTGGCTTGGGCAGTGAAGGAGCCGAAGTAAAACAACTCCAAGAAAATCTTATGAAATTAGGTTATAAATTACCTAAATATGGTGCTGATGGAGATTTTGGCGACGAAACTTTACAAGCAGTATTACAATTCCAAAAGGATAAAAATATTGAACAAGATGGTATTGTCGGTCCTGCTACAAAAGCTTGCATTACAGCCGCAATTAAGTCACTTGATAATACTCCAACTGTTGCTCCTACTCCTACCCCTGAAAGACCTGTAATTCCAGAAAAATTATATTATAGAGTAAGAAAGTCTTGGGAAGATGTAGCTAGCCAAGTAGGCGCATATTTAAATTTAGATAATGCTATTGCTGCTTGTTAGGCTGCTGGACCTGGATATAAAGTATTTAATGCTGCTAAATAGGTAGTATATGAATATAAGCCAGAAAAAGAAGATAAACCAATTGTAGTAGAAAATCCAGTAGTTGAAATTGAACCTATTCCTAAATATAACGGAGTAGTCATTGGCTCTTCATCAAAGGATGAGAATGGAGCATATCGTGGAGGTTAGGCGGGAGACCAGACTGGAAAAGAAGTTTATACTATGAATTGGTATAATGGTGGTTGGATATAGGTAATTCGTCCTAAATCTTCTGATTTAGCGAATAAAATTGCTAGCGCTTGCGAAAAGGCTTGCAATAACAAATGTGTTGGATATGATCAAGGACAACGTAATACATTAATGGCAGAAGCTAAAAAAGTTGGATTAGATATTTCAAAGATTACCACTCCTTGTGAATGTGATTGTAGTAGTTTAGTTAGTGCTTGTTGTGTATGCGCTGGATTATCAGAAGGAATTTTCTTCTCTGGTGGTAATGGTAGAACTACAAATAATTTATTAAGTGCCTGCCAATAGACTGGTCAATTTGGTACTTTAAGTGATGCTTAGTATATTACAAGTAAGGATTATTTAAAACGCGGTGATATTCTTTTAGCTAGTGGGCATACTGTTATTGTTTTATCTAATGGCTCAAAGGCTGAAACTAGTACTGCTCCAACACCAATCCAATAGCCAACTTCTACGTATAAAGTTAGAGTAACAACTAATTTATTAAATGTTAGAACAGGCCCTTCAAAAGAAAATAATATATCCACCAAAGTTAAAAAAGGTGAAGTATTTACAATTATCCAAGAGGAAGGAGGATGGGGTAAGTTAAAATCTGGCGCTGGCTGGATTGATTTATCTTACACCGAAAAAATATAATGTTTAACTTTTTTAGATTATTTGAAAGAAAACCGAAAGGTAAGCATATGGCTGATAAAAAACAAGAGTTTTCTAAAACTTTACTTATCCAAGAGTCCTTGTTAATTTGGATTTATAGTTTAGCAATGCTTGTTCTTGCTTACATTTGCGTTTTTAAGCAATATTTTGCTGAAATCCCCTGGCTTACCGCAATGGCGTCTCTCCCTTGGGCAGCATACGCTATTAGCCAAAGAGCATACTATAAAAAAGCCCAAGCAGAAAATACCAAAGATGGCATCAAATACGAAACAGTGATGGCTGATTATGAATTTGATGACGAAGCTATGGGCTGAATCTAATTGAAAATCCCAAGTTATATATTTAATTATATAACTTGGGATATTTTTTATTGACAATTATTATTTTTTATGATATAATATATTATAAAATAGATTTATTATATGAATTTTTAACTTCTGTAAGAATATTATATAAAAAATTTTTTTATTTGTCAAGGAGGTTGTGAAATCGGTTGAACAATGTATTTTATACTGATGGAGCTTGTTCAGGAAATGGAACAAATAAATCCAGCGGTGGTTATGGAGTAGTAGAAATAGATGAAAATAATAATATTATATGGCAATATCAAGATTTTAAATCTCCTACTACAAATAATGAAATGGAATTAATGGCTATATTAAAAGCCTTAAAGCATATAAAAGAAAAAAATCAAATAAATTTCTTTCGTCCTATAATTTATAGTGATAGTGCTTATTGCGTTAATCTCATAAATGAATGGATGTACAGCTGGGAACGAAATGGATGGAAAAGACCTAAAAATCAAGAAGTTAAAAATTTAGATGTTATAAAACAAATTTTTGAATTAAAAAATTTAGCTGAGATAAAAAAAGTCCCTGGTCATAGTGGCATAGAATGGAATGAATATTGTGATAAATTAGCAACGGGGAAAATAAAAATATAGAATAAGGATAACGAAAATGAAAATTACATTACCAACAACAATTGTTTATATTAATACTGAACGCAATCATAAGTTTTTTGCTAAAATAGAATGGGAACTTTATAAACGTTTTGGTAAAAAGCGTACTATCCCTTGTGGTCGCACAAAAAAGGATAAATATTTAAATTGCTATCAGCCATTAGATGAAGAGCATGTTTATTTAAATGAAGATAAGACCGAAGCATATTGTAAATGCTGTGGAAAAATAAAAATGATGAGCAATTTTAAAATAGATTTAAAAAATCCATACAGTTTCTAAAAATATTTATAACTCTGTAGTTTTCTTGTGAATTACAGAGTTGATTTTTTCAAAAAAATATGGTATAATATTCTTATAAGAAATAAAAAAGGAGATTTAATATGGCGATAGATAAAACATTATACACCGAAGAGTCAATTGAGTCATTATCACCATTAGAATTTACTCGTCTTCGTCCAGGCGTCTATGCTGGTGATACAACTTATGCGACGCAATTGGCAGTAGAAATTTTTTCTAATGCTGTTGATGAATACCGACTTGGACATGGCGATAAAATTGAAGTTGGAATTAAAGACGATATGGTACGTATTAGAGATTACGGACAAGGCTTTATTCCAAACAGTTTCCGTGATGATGGAAAGACTATTCTTGAAGCCGCTTTTAGTGTATTAAATACTTCTGGTAAATATCGAGAAGATGGTACTTATGAAGGAACGTCTCTCGGTTCATTTGGCATTGGTAGTAAAATTACTACCTTTTTAAGCCATTGGTTAGATGTTACAACTAAAAGAGATGGCAAGATAGAAGAAATAAAATTTGTAGAAGGCGTTTTTAGCAAAAGAGAAAGTGGAGAATATAAAGGTAAAGAATCTGGTACGGTTGTAAGTTGGCAACCTTCTGAAGAATTTTTTACCCATACTGAAGTTGAAATTAATAAAATAAAAGATTTATTTCAAACAATAGTCTGTCTCTGCCCTGGGTTAAAGATTGTTTTAAACCTTGGTGGAAATTCTATTATCTATGAATCAACAAGAGGATTAGATGATTTAGTGGATGCGGCGGTCGCAGGTAAAGAGTTGATTGATACTAGGTTCAATATGTCATATAGCGAGCCCCGCGGTAAGAATAAGATGGATATGGTACTCACCTACACATCCAACTATTCTTCTACTATTGTTCCATATGTCAATACAGGACTTACCGAGACAGGTCAACATATAACTCAGATTAAGACAATTATTACACGAGAATTTAATAAATTCTTCAAAGAAAAGAAATGGCTTAAATCAACTGATGAGAACCTTTCTGGAGAGGATCTGCAGGAAGGTATGTATATTGTCTTTAATCTTACCGCT
>JAEEGF011635082.1_pt1 | contig 16075 bp, 14 predicted proteins | sample 9134171 | NCBI WGS metagenome assembly JAEEGF01 (sample SAMN16246542, study PRJNA631951) | gut metagenome | biome: gut microbiome; feature: rumen; material: AP-attached | host: Bos | place: Iran: Karaj | collected 2018-10
ATTCTCTATCTTTTTGTCTTTGATATGCATTTTGGCAAAAACACTAAGTTGAGAATTAACAAGCTCTGAAACAAGATCCACATATCTCGATCTTGTAGCCTGAACCTGTTTCATGGCAGTATGCAGTCTGAGTACTCCCATCTTTAAATTCTGTGTAGCAACAAGAGTGTCTTTTTCAAAAAGAGAAATCTGAATGCTGCCTCCACCAATATCAACAATGGCAGTTGGTCTGGAAATAATCGCTTCGAACTGATCGTATTTAAGCGCAATGGACTTATAATCCAAAAAGCGCTGCTCGGAATTGCTCAGGATTTCTATATGGATTCCCGTTCTTTGCTCAATAAGGTCCCTGACAATAAGAATATCTGATGTCTCTCTCATGGCGCTTGTGCCGTACGCCTGATAATGAGTGACACCATAGCTTTTCATTATCTTTCTGTACTCTGACAGAATTCTGATCATCTCATCTACATGAGCTGTGGATATATGTCCCGAAGCATAGGTCTCGCTTCCAATATCCATACGGTGTCTTATATGATCGAGTTCGTACACACCTCGATCCATAGACAATTCAAATATTTTAAGTGCTATTTCATATGAACCTACGTCAATTGCCGCAAAAACTTCTTCCATCATAAGATTTGCCTTTCATGATCAATAGTTTCCAAGAATTCTAAGCATTCTGGCTTCCTCGCGAAGCCCTCTTAATGCATTTTTAACTGCACTGTCCGAAAGATTTCCTTCGAAGTCTATGAAAAATCTGTATTCCCAGTTTCTGTCTTCAATCGGTCTTGATTCTATCTTACTTAAGTTAAGACCATTATAAATAAAATGAGACATCAGGTGGTATAAGGCTCCTGCCTCGTGAGGGATTTCCATGATAAGACTGATCTTTTTGGCATCCCTGCAAAATACCTTCTGATTGGTGACAACAATAAATCTGGTAGAATTGGACTCTGCCTGATTTATACCCTTTTGCAAAACTTCAAGTCCATAAACTGAAGCAGCTCCTTCACTGGCAATCGCAGCCTGTGTCTTATCTTTATCCTCTGCAACCTTTTTGGCGGCAAAAGCATTATTTTTCATACTGATCTGCTGAATTTCGCTGTGTTCTGACAAAAATCTGGCACTTTGCATCAGTGACTGGGGATGAGAATATATTTTCTTAATATCTTCGATCTGTGTCCCCGGCAATCCAAGAAGGCAATGCTTAATCTCAATTATCTGCTCACCCACGATATAGTGCTCATATTCTGCCAAAAGATCATAAATCTCACTTACAACACCTGCCGTTGAGTTCTCTATGGGAAGCACTGCAAAATCACAGCTCCCATCCTCCAAGACAGCCATGGCATCTCTGAAGGTCTCAACTGAAATGGAATTGACATCATCTCCAAAGAAAGCTTTCATCGCCATTTCTGAATAAGAACCGGCAGCTCCCTGGTAACATACTCTTGAATTCTTCTTGTCAATCTCATCAATCTGCATGAATGGGAGCTTACCTGATGCGCCTGCCTTAGCAAGTTTTTGATATTGAAGCTTTCTGCTCATGGACATGAGCTGTGAAAAGAGTTCCTCCACCCCAACTTTATTAAAATCAGAATGTGCAAGGGCTTTTACTGCCTTAAGCTTAATGTCTTCTCTTTCTTTGTCAAAGACCTTTTTGCCATTAGCTATCTTGTAATCCGCTACCTGCGAAGCAATGTCCATTCTTTTTTCAAAAAGTTCTACAATCTGTCTGTCTACTACATCAATTTCACTACGAAGTTCTTTTAAGTCCTGCATTTTTTTCACCGTTTTTTAATTATGATTTTAGCCTAATTATACCTTGATAGCAAGAAATACCCCGCATATAATAGAATTAGGTATTTTCTATTTGAGGGGTAAAAAAATGAATAAAAAGGTAATTTTAGTTCTTTCTATTATCGTGCTACTTGCGGCTGGTTTGATAGCAGTATACATCAATCAGCATGTTATTCCTATGTCTTCTTCCGATTTTGGCAATTCAGCCGGAAATCTGCACAATAACGGACTTGTCTTTGAAATGGACGGCAAGGTCTATTTTGCTAACCCATATGATAATAATTGTCTTTATTCCATGAACCTGGACGAGACCAAGCCAAAGCGTCTTACCAGCATGGGCGTAAAGTATATTAATGGTGCCAATGGATACCTTTATTTCTACATGGATTCAACATCTGTAGGAAAGGGAGTAAGCGGTCTTGGTAATGCCACTAACCAATATGGTGTTTACAGATGTAAAGAAAATGGAAGCGATCAGACCTGTCTCCTTAGAGATTTTTGCGGTGAATTGCAATTATGCGGCGAATATATCTACTTCCAGGTAAAAACTGATGGCGGTTCTCTTCACAAAATCCGCGTTGACAAAAAAAATAAGTCATTGGTATCTCAGGAGCTGATTTCTCCTGTCTGCTATGACAATGGAATTATCTATTTTACCGGCGTCAAAGATGACCATGACATTCACGCCATGTATACCCAAAACGGCGATGCCATTACAAATGTTCTTTCAGGACATCTGTTCTTCCCTGTTGTTCAAAATGGATATATTTATTATCTGAACGGAGATTCCAACTACAGTTTATGGAGAGCCAATCTCTACAGCGGTGAAACTGAGCTTATCACCTCTGACAGAGTTGATTGCTTTTCTTTGAACAATAAACATATTTACTACTCTTATTCCAACGGCGACGCTTCTTCTCTTCGCAGATGCGATCTGGACGGAGCTAACAAAATGGATCTGTATCAGGGAATCGTTAACAGTATTAATTTAACTTCAAAATATGTTTATTTTAAGGTTTACGGCGACGACAATGTGATGTATCATATGCCTTTGGATGGATCTAAACCTGCTTCACTTTTAGTATTTAATTAAGTGGGGGCAATATTCAAAATATAAATACGAGGAGACGGTATGAACAATTTGCGACACATGATGAACCCTCTGGATTTCTCGGTTGACGAGCTGGAGGCTCTATTCGATGTGGCTGGTGACATCGAACGAAATTCTGAAAAATATGCACATATGTGCGATGGCAAGATTTTAGCCACCTGTTTTTATGAACCAAGTACCAGAACAAGACTTAGTTTTGAAACCGCTATGTTAAGACTTGGAGGAAAATGCCTTGGTTTTGCCGATGCAAGTAATTCTTCCGCAGCCAAAGGCGAAAGTGTTTCCGATACCATTCGTGTTATTTCCTGTTTCGCAGATATCTGTGCGATGCGACATCCCAAAGAAGGTGCTCCGATGGTTGCAGCTTCCAAATCTCTTATTCCCGTTATCAACGCCGGTGATGGTGGTCATCAGCATCCTACTCAAACACTCACAGATTTATTGACAATCAGATCTTTATATGGTCAGCTTTCTAATTTCACCATTGGCCTTTGCGGTGACCTTAAGTTTGGTCGTACCGTTCATTCTCTTATAAATGCCCTAACCCGTTACAGTGGCATTCATTTCATTTTCATTTCACCAAAAGAACTAAGAGTTCCCGATTATATCACAGAGATGCTCGATTCCAAGAACATCACATATGAAGAGGTTATAAAGCTTGAAGATGTTATGCCAAGACTTGATTTCCTTTACATGACAAGAGTTCAGAAAGAACGTTTCTTCAACGAAGAAGACTACATCCGCTTGAAGAATTTCTATATTCTCGACAAAGCAAAGATGGCTCTTGCAAAGGAAAAGATGTATATTCTCCACCCTCTTCCAAGAGTAAACGAGATTTCCGTTGAGATAGACTCAGATCCACGCGCTGCATATTTCAAACAGGTTCAGTATGGACTTTATGTTCGAATGGCGCTTATCCTCACTCTCCTGGACATGACCGATGCCCATATGAATGAGGGACTACTTAGAAAATTCTAGAAAAGAGGTAAAATAATGCTTAACATTGGAAAAATCGAGGAAGGGTTTGTTCTTGATCATATTCAGGCCGGAAAAAGTATGCAGATTTATAAACATCTGGGCCTTGATAAGCTTGATTCCACAGTTGCTATTATAAAGAATGCCAAGAGCAAGATAATGGGCAAAAAAGACATCATAAAGGTAGAATGTGACATTGACTCACTTGACCTGGATGTCCTTGCCTTTATAGACCATAACATCACAGTAAACGTAATTAAAGATGGAGAAATCGTTGAGAAAAGAAGCCTCATTCTTCCTAAAGAGATAGAAGGCGTAATCAAATGCCACAACCCACGCTGCATCTCTTCTATCGAGCAGGAACTTCCGCAGATCTTCTATCTTGCAGATGAAAAGAATGAGGTATATCGCTGCAAATACTGTGATGAAAAATACTCAGAAAATGACGCCACAAGATAATAAATGATGTTTGCAATCATAATAGATTTACACATATTTTATGACAATATTTCATAGAAAATGATATAATATCCTAAAGGGGATGCAACAAATAGTACTTTTTTCTAAGAGGAGGAATCAGTTATGTTTGGAAAATCTTCGAAGGATATTTATGTAAACAAAGAAACCACTCCGATTTCCGTTTCCGGTGCCAATGATAATCCATATATCCAGGAAATGCTTAGGAATGAAGAGAAACGTCGTGTAAAACATGGTGATGACGTTTATTATCGTCAGAATGGCTATATCAAGTGAATAATAATATATGAATTAAAAAGGCAGAGAATCCTCTGCCTTTTTATATCTAAATTATTGAAAAACAACATTGTTCTTTCCGTTTTCTTTTGCCTCATACAGAGCCTTATCTGCTCTTGCAAAAGTCGCTGAGAGCTGCTCACCTGAAATGAACTGTCTCAATTAAACATCCGTAAAAAATAGCTTTCGCTTCGGAAAGCCTAAAACACTATACTAAAATTCGCCATGCCTCCAGACTCGGAACTAAAGTTCCTCGTTGGAGCGGCATTCGCCGTATATATGTCTAAAAATAAAGAGTTGTCTGTGAGCAAGCTCCCAACAACTCTTATTTTTAAACATATGCATGGCTCATTAATATCCAAATTCCTGTGCCCAGTACCAGCTACCGTCGCCTGTCTGACAAATGGCGATACCTACTGTTTTGTATCCGCCATCCATGATGTTAGCGGCATGTGTTGGTGAATTCATCCATGCAGCATATACACTGTCAGCTGACTGATATAGCTTTGCAAGATTCTCGCCGTACTGAACATTACTGTTAACTGTCCAGAACTCTGAGCCATCTGGTCTTGTATGTGAAAATGATGTTGTAATCTCGTTGGCACGAACCTGAGCCGCATCTGTAAGTGCATCGCTCCAGACAAGTTCTGCAAGTCCCTGAGCCGCTCTCTGCTGATTCATAAGATTAAATACTGCTGTACATGCATCAATAGCAGCCTGGCTTGATGCCGCGCTTCCGGCAAGAGCAATAGCCTCATCATCGATATAAATTTCGCCTTCACCTTCGTGAATACCTCTGGTTGCAGCCTGATCATCAATAACACCTTCTTTAACAGCTCCGCAAGCTATAAATGTTAAAGTCAGCACCCCAGCGACCGCCAAAGCGATGATTTTGTTAAATTTTTTCATAAACACTCTCCTGTGTACAATTATCCATATTGTTAACTTTATGTTAACGTATCGATATACTTCTTTCAATGTTGTACAGATTATTTTTTTATAAAACTAAAATAAATATTCAAATCGTCAAAAGAAGTACTGAAATTATTTTTCCCAAGAATTGGTTTTTATGGTGTGAACCACAAATCTTTTACTTCCTCCCGCCTTTCCGCTGCAGGTAGAAAGTGTCAAAATGCTTGTGCCGCTATCAAGGTCAACATCTTCGGGAATCTTGTATGCAGTATGGGACTTGATGAACTTAATAAAATCTCCATACTCTTTTTCATCAGATACCACAGAATAAGCTCCGCTTCCAACAGTTGTAATATAATAGGCAAACACTCTGTACTGAAATACATGGTCCCTGGTGTAAACGTACACATAAGGGTCATCCTGCAATAGGCTTTCATTTTCCGGCTGATATAGGAGCTTAAGCTTGCCAAACATGGATTTATCTTTCATATTATGGCCAAAAACAATATCGTGATATCCCTTAAATTCCGAATCACTCAAAATATCTTCAAATATGCATCCTGCCTTGTTATCTTGCATATCAAAGGTTTTATAGAGATACTCGTCAATCTCAGTTTCTTTTACCACCGGATAACTAATATCAAGGCAAGGGAAATAAATCCACGCAACAATATCGGGATTGATCTTCTCCAGCTTATCAAAATTTACAGATAAAAGAGGATACTCTACTATTTCTGCCTCATCTTCCGGAGTCGGAGTATAAGTAACAGCTATAGACTTAATTTCCTCATATTCGTCTGCAGCGACCTGATACTCCCTCTGGTCTTCATAAATCATGAAGCCTTCATATCCTATCACTATCAGGCACAGTATAAGAACCACTATTCTTATTACTTTTCTAACCATTCCCCCTCCTATTCGTGCACAATCACTCATAATTTGATTATAAATCATTTGCATAGCCTTAACAAATAGCCCATAATGTTATTGTTGAGAAAAAGTAGGAGAAAAAAGTCATGCAGGAAAAAAGTGAAAATAAACTTATATCTTTTATTAAAAGTTATCACACAGACAGATTCAAATGGAATGATTTCTTCCCGGTTCCGTTTATCATAGCTTATGTTCTGATGCAGATCGGAGCTATTATAATCGGAATAATTTACTATTTTGTACTTATGGGAATGGAAGGCTCTCCGGATTACGACTACTATAAATTTTTATCCAACTATCTGCTTTTTATTGGTATTTGGATTGTCTTTCTCCTATATTTCCTGTTCAGATCTAACAAGCCGATGTTTGGGGCAATCGGTAAAAAATGTAAAGGAAACACGTTAAAATTCCTTGGACTTGGTTTATTGGTCGGTTTTGCAACCAATGGTCTGTGCATTCTTATTGCAGCGCTCCATAAAGACATCTACCTTTACTATGAAGGTGCAAACATAATTAAACTGCTTATTCTGTTAGTTTCGGTATTTATCCAGTCATCTGCTGAAGAGCTTATATGCAGAGGCTTTATATACCAGAGACTTAGAAGAGGTTACAAAAATCCTCTTGTAGCTATAATTGGAAATTCTATATTCTTCGGATTTCTCCATATTTTTAATTCCGGAGTAACACCACTTGCCATCATAAATATTGTTATTGTGGGAATAAGCTATTCTCTTTTTGTTTACTACTGTGACAGTATTTGGATGCCTATGGCTGCTCATGCGGCATGGAACTTCACTCAGAATATTATCTTTGGTCTTCCAAACAGCGGTATCGTATCTAAGTTCTCAATTTTCAAGTTGGATGCCACAACAGCTACAGACAGCTTCGCCTACAATGTAGGATTTGGTGTAGAATCTACTATCGTGGCAGCGATAATCCTGATAATCTGCTGTATTGTAACAGTTTATTGGGGAAGAAAGAATAATAAGAAGCCTACAGAAATATGGGGTAACTGAATAAAAGAGATAAATTTTTAATTGCGCCGAACTTTTGTTCGGCGTATTATATTTGTATGGATATATTTGATGAAATAAACACCGGAAAAATCATATTTCATATAGATGTCAATTCAGCCTTTTTGTCCTGGTCTGCATTAAAAAAGCTAAAGGATGAACCGGGCAGCATCGACCTTCGCACTATCCCATCTGCTGTCGGAGGAGATGTCAAGACAAGGCATGGCATAATTACAGCCAAGTCAATCCCCGCCAAAAAATATGGCATTGTCACAGGTGAGCCAGTAGTAAAAGCCCTGCAGAAGTGCCCCAATCTTGTTATGGTAAAAGGGGATTTTGCTACTTACAGAGAGTACTCTCATGCTTTCATAGCCATTCTGAAAAAATACTCTCCATTAGTTGAGCAGGTATCAATTGATGAAGCTTTTGTTGATCTGACAGGTACTGACAAGATTTTTAAACACCTTGAGACAGCAGAATACTCTTTTCCCCTATCTGTTGCCTATGCCATCAAAAATGAGGTCAGAGACACTCTTGGATTCACTGTAAATGTAGGTATATCCTGCAATAAGCTCCTTTCTAAGATGGCAAGCGATTTCCAAAAACCGGACAGGGTACACACTCTTTTCCCACAGGAAATACCTGAAAAGATGTGGCCTCTTCCTATCGGAGATTTGTTTGGATGTGGGCGTTCTACTGCTGAAAGACTTAGAAGTATTGGTATAAAGACTATAGGAGATGCTGCCAATTCTGACCCCATATTTTTATGTAACATTTTGGGAGAAAATGCAGGTGCATATATTTACACCCATGCAAATGGTCTTGGAAGCACCGAAATATCAGACAGTTATGATGATGCCAAAAGCTATTCCAATGAGACCACTCTTTCATCGGATCTAAATTCAGATAATTATGATAAAGATATTGAACCCGTTTTAAAGTATCTTTCTGATAAGGTTTCAAAAAGACTTAAACAGGATAAGGTATATGGAAAAACGGTAACTGTTTCTGTAAAAACAGGAAATTTCAAGCGACATTCCTGCCAGATGCAGCTTGAAAACTCAATCAACGACTCAAATAAGATATACAGATATTCAAAAGAGCTGGCAGATAAGCTTTTATTGGGCGACAACGGTCTTTTTATCAAAGGCGAAGTTGTCCGCCTTGTTGGAGTAGGCGTTACCAAACTGGACGATGGCAATTATCAGCAGTTAAACCTCTTTGATGATATTATGCCAAAAAGCGATTCTTCTTTTAAAAACATAGCGCCGACTCAGCATTCAATTTCAGAAGAGAAGCAGAAAAAGCTTGATACGATGACTGAAAAGCTTACCAAGACCTATGGAAAAGATATAATAAAAAAAGGATGCCCTCCTCTTTCATAAATTTGATAAGAAAAGGGCATCCTTTATTATTCTTTTATGTATCAGAACTTAAATCTGTTTACTTCATCGTCAAGTTGCTGAGCTATCTGAGCATTTTCATTTACTACTACTTCATTCTGTTTCATGTTATCCGACATCTCTGATACAGCTCCGGCTACGTCTCCGATTCCTCTTGCACTTTCATCAACAGCCGTAGAAACATCGCCCATGGCATCAGATACTACATTCATTGAATTCTCGATGTTTTGTGAAGCGTTTTCTACCTGCTTAAGCATTTCTGAAATCTTTTGAGCATCTTCCTGATACTGTACACCGGTATCCATAAGCTGTTTGTAGCCTTCAATTGTTTTATCTCTTACAAAATCAACCATCTTAGTAGCTTCATCTGCAAGTCCACGTACATTACCGATAACCTCTTCAGAAATGACCTGAATTTTCTTGGCTGTCTCAGCTGAATTGGTAGCAAGTGCGCTGATTTCCTCAGCAACAACCGCAAATCCCTTACCATGCTCTCCTGCTCTGGCCGCCTCAATACTTGCATTCAGTGACAACAGATTGGTCTGAGATGCAATTTCAAGAATTGTCTGAGTAAGGCCACTGATGCCTTCAACAGCTTTAGACTTTTCAATCTTCTCATTAAGACTTTCTGTCATGTCATCTGCTGCCTTTTGAGCAATATCAGTCTCTTCCTCAGCATGCTTTCTCATCTCTTTTGCACGCTCTTCCATCTGACCTGCGTAATCAGTTCCCTCTCTTACGCTTGTGTACATCTCCTGAACGTCGTCTTTGATTTTATTGGTTGTACCCTGAACCTGCTGAAGAGATGCTGATGTCTGTTCCATAGCAGCACTCATCTGTTCCATGGTAGCAGATACACCTGTAAGCTGATCGTTAGTCTTAACTGTTGTTGTAAGGGCTGTATCAACTGAACCCGAAAGCTGATTTGAGCTGTCAAATATTGAGCTTACAACTCCTCTGATGTATTCAAGGAGACTGTTTATACTATCTGCAATATCTGATACTTCATCATTTCCCTTAATCTCAATTTTCTGAGTAAGATCACCATTATTATTAACAAGTTCTTTTATCTTGTTATCTACAACACCAAGTCCGTATCCGATACCATTGGCCATAATAATTGAAATAACCGCAGATATGATAGCAAGACCTAATGCTATAAGACCAATTGTTTCAAGCATTTTCTTAAGAGATTCCACAAGCTCGTCAACTATATAGTCTATTCCAAGAATGCCTACAGTATTACCGCTATTATCTGTAATAGGCGCATATGCTGTAATATAGTTAACTCCTGATGAAGTCTTTTCTATTTTTGATGATACAAAGCCGGTAGATTTGAGTGCTTCCTTCATTCCATCCTGGTGATCAGCTTCTACTGCCGTTCCTATCGACACGCCATCAGCAGCAGGTCTTGAAAGATATACAAGTGAACCTCCTCTTTCTCCAACTGTATAAATGCCACTTACATTAGCAGATTTTACTATCTGTGCCATGTCATCAAGCATTACTGTGTTCGCATAGCTATTATCAGAGCCACTCTCAAGCAGTCCCAGCAAATTTCCGTTCAGCTGTCTTGCGGCTATCTGACATATTGCAAGAGTATTTTCGGAAGCAGTTTTTATATAGCTTGAATGAACATATTGATAAACCGTAAATGCCATAATAGCGCATACGATAACATTTATAAGAATACTTCCAAGAAGTATCTTCATCTTTATACTGAATCTTAATCCTCTTTTATTTTCCATAATCTGCTCCTTACTCTGCATTGAGAGAATCCACAATAGCCTGTGACATATAATCACCGTTTGCCGCTGCAAATTCAGAATAGGCAGTATCTATATCTACGCCATCTACAACTACTTTATTGACAAGTTCTTTCTTTAACGCTGATAAATCGTCATTATATAAAGAAAATGCGTTTGTGCCATATGGCAGATCCGCCATAACGCTGTTGTCATTAAACAGCTTCAATGCCTCTGCCTGAGCAGGAGTAATACTGTCCTTACCGGGATCATTCTCAAGTGCCACGGTAGCAAGCAGATGATCTATATGATTCTTTTCGTAGCTATCAGAAGTAGGATTGTAAGTCCAAAGCTCCTCCATCTCACCACCATCATTCATGGTTTCAAGGAAGTATTTGAATACTCCGGATGGATTCTTGCAGGAAGAAGTGATGCACCATACAGGTGCAACTCTTTCAAGATATGAGCCAGTCTCAGCAATAGGAGGAATTGCAACTATTTCACCGTCAACACCTGCTTCCACAAGCTTATTTGAAAGAGTCTTCGCCCAGGTTCCTGCCCAATAGGTAAAGATGCCGTATTCATTGGCGTAGAACTTATCTCGGCAATCTCCGGTACCATTATTAACAATATCTTTGTCAATATAACCTGCAGCATAGGCCTCACGCAGTCTGGATAAAGCTCCTTTCATGCTCTCATCCATAAAACCATCAGCCCATGTTCCATCATCCTTTTGGTAAAAAGATGGATAGGCATCCTGGTAGAATTCCGGAAGATAATTGGTATATGGAGCCTCATTATTTATAATTCCGGCTGCGGATACGCCATAAGTATTTCCGTTTATGCCATCACCATCTGGGTCTTTTTCGGAAAATGCCTTGAGAACCTCAAGGTATTCAGCATATGTTGATGGCGCTTTAAGCCCAACATTGTCAAGCCATGCTTTCTTTATATATGTAATACACCCATTACCTCTTGTGGGTGAAATACCATAAAGCTTCCCATTCAATTTAATACCGTCAATCAGAGCACCTTTTCCGGCAGCATTGATTCTGGCCTCAAGTTCAGAGCCTGAATAATATGGAGTAATATCAGCCAACAGTTCTTTTGATGCATAAGATGTATAATACGTCGAGCTTAAAAGAACTACATCAGGAAGTTCTCCCGATTCGAACGCCTTAGTTACTTCTTCGTAATATACATCATGTTCCGGCTGAATTATTATAAGATCAATGCCCGTCAGAGCTTCCCACCTTTTTTCAAACTCATCTCTTCCTTTCTCCTGCGATACAAGCGTTCCATCCACCATCATAGTAATAGATGCAGGTTTACTGGCTGAGACGTCTATAGAACCAGAAACATCTTCTGCCCGCAATCCGGCTGAAGAACCTGATGATGAATTTGATACACTGCCACAGGAAACAAGTACACAAAACACACTTAGAACTATTGCAATTACCTTCGGTGCTTTTCTATTCATAGTACCTCCTGCAAAATTTTGAAACAAAAAACAAACATAAAAATGCATCTTTATTATCCAATTTTTCTCATCAAAAAAAAACCGATATTTCGGTTTTTTAATGCTTTTTTAATGAAATATCGATTTTCTTTATCATTGAATATTATGTATTTTTATGCAAAAATTACAGACATTGTTGAGCCGGATTTTTTTGAAAATTATGAACATATGATATTTTGCATATCTTCAGGTAGATCAGCATCAAACATAAGCTTTTGACCAGTTATGGGCTGCAAGAATTCCAAGTGTGTCGCATGAAGCGCCGCTCTTAGCATGCCGTGACTATTCTCTATCTCTTTTCCATATAAAGTATCACCCAAAAGCGGATGACCTATATATGACATATGAACACGAATCTGATGAGTTCTCCCTGTATCCAGATGAAGCCTCACCAATGCAAAATCTTCAAACTGCCTCTCTAAAACGTAATGAGTCACAGCCTCTTTTCCATCTTCTCTTACCTCACGGATCATCTTCTCCTTTGGGTTCTCCCATATTGGAGCATCTATAGTTCCGCTTTTTTCTGAAAAGACACCGCTGCAAAGCGCAAGGTACTCTTTTCTTCTGCTCATACCTGTGCTTTGTTTGGACAAAAGAGCTGCACTGTGCCTGTTTTTGGCAAAGATTAAAAGTCCTGATGTTTCTCGGTCAAGTCTTCCGATTACTCTTATAACGTGTTCCTGGCCTGTCCTCTTATAGTAACCTGCAAGAGCATTGCTAAGAGAATCTGTGAAGTGACAATAAGAAGGATGAACAACCACATCTCCTTTTTTATTAACTACAATAAGGTCCTCATCCTCATAAATTACGTCGATTGGATCATCACTTGGAACAATTTCTGAAGCATTTTCGATATCTTCATAGATTTTGATAACAAGCTTATCTCCTTCATAAAGCTCATCTTTTAAAAGAACTTTTGAAAAGTCACTTGAAGTTCCGTTCCTTAGACACATAACCGCATCATCATGATTTTTGCACTTTGTAATATCACGGGCAGACATAAATAGCCTGTCTTTCATGATATCCCTTACAGTTACTGCTCCATCGTCTCTTTTTACTAAATAAGTTAATTCTCTATAATTCTTCAACATAAGCTCCATTATAAATGGGAGGCTTCTTAGATACAAGAAAGCCTCCCAAATTATTATCACATTATATCTTTATCTTTCATTCGCTCTATGGCATCCATTGCAAGCTTGCTTCGCTCACACTCTGCTGCAGAAAGAGATATCTGCCATGCAAAAGGACTGCCCTTCATATGCTCTGAGGCATAGGATAGACCGTTTGTCCTCTCATCAAGAAATGGTCTGTCTATCTGATTAGGATCACCAAGTAATATTATCTTGGTATCTTTGCCGGCTCTGGTTATAATACCCTTTGCCTGAGTTGGCGTCATATTCTGCGCTTCATCGATTATAAGGTAGGTCTTGAGAATAGATCTGCCTCTGATGAAATTAAGGGCCTCACATTGAACTATTCCTCTTTCAAAAACTTCATCCGTCTTGCCCTGAAGCTCCCTCTCATCCTTGTATCTCTCTTCTTCATTTGAATCAATTAGCTGTTCAAGGTTATCGATTATAGGCCTCATAAGAGGAGAAATTTTCTCTTGTTCATCACCTGGCAAAAATCCTATATCATCATCAAATTGTGAATTTGGTCTGCACACCAGAATTCTGCGATACTCTCCGGTTGGACGATTTATCATCTTTTCAAGTCCAACTGCCAGAGAATAAAATGTCTTGGCTGTACCTGCCATTCCCTTTACTATAACTAGAGGTGCTACATCTGCGGGCTGCATAAGCGCTTCCTGAAGAAAATACTGACCAGCATTTCTTGGCTTTACTCCGTATGGCTGAGCTTTTTCGTATTCAAGTTTTTTGATAAAGCCTCCTGAAACACGTCCCATCTGAGTTTTGTTGGTAGACTGGTCAGCTCTTACTACAACAAATTCATTTTCATATAGTTCAGGATCATATCTGTTGCCTTCTCCATCACAACAGTAAACCTTATCTACGGGGATTCCCTTTTTCTTGAAATCTTTGAAAATCTCTTCTGGTACAAAAACATCTATACGACCGCTATACTGCTCTTCGTGATCTCCAACCTGCTCAGTCGTAAAATCCTCAGACTTGATATTAAGAAGCTGAGCTTTAATGCGCATCAGAATATCTTTAGTAACAAGAATAACCTGCTTTTTGGAAGCTTCGCCAAGTCCTTTACATACTTTAAGGATTCTGTTATCCGTCTTATAATCAGCCAGATCCTTTGGAAGTTCCACATCCTTGAAGTTCTTTTCAACTCGAAGGATTCCCCCGTTTACAAGCTCCACACCGCCTACCAGATCTCCACCATCTCTTAGCTGATCGAGAATCCTGATAGCCTCTCGCACATTGGCGCCTCTCTCGCCCTCATCCCTTTTGTGGGCGTCAAGCTCCTCTAATACCACCAGCGGAAGAACGACTTCATTGTCCTCAAAACACATTAGTGCATGTGGTGCCTGAATCAAAACGTTAGTGTCAAGTACGTAGATCTTCTTCATGCGCAGATACCCCCATATATGTATGACTTTTTATTCATTATACCACATATTGTGTTTTTGCAATGCACATATTAAATTAATGGGCGGTTATAAGATTACCTCTGTTGTCGTACCAGTTCTTGCCGTCAGTGATCACATAGTCTTCTCGATTTTTGATTCTGTTCATATAGTCTTCAATGGATGAAAGAGGTGTTTTGAAAGATACACCTGCTCCAAATAGCTCTGTAGTGTGCTGGTCTGAACCGGCAGTTCCCGGGAGATTGTTATCAGTTGCCAGCTTCACTGCCTTTTCGTTCCATATGCTGTTATCTTTATCGCCTTCTTTATGAGGCAGATGTGCGCCATTGAACATCTCTATTCCGTCAGCATATTTTTCAAAGGTCTGAACATCATCTATATAATCCGCTTCTCTGTAGGGATGCGCCTGTATTACCATACCGCCGATGGAATGAATCATTTCGTATTGCTGCTCAATAGTAGCCTCTTTTAACTCAGGATGACTCTTCATCCAGTCCAGAGTAAATCCATAGATCAAAAAGTCGTGTCCATGCCCGTGAGTTGCTTCATATCCAAGAAAAACAGGGAGGCCAATTTTGTCTCCTTCTTCCTTGGCATTGAAATAACCCATAAAAAATTCATCAATCCACTCTGCCCATGGAAGATTTCTGTCTACCGCAGTATTTCCGCCCCAGTTATGGTCTGTTACCATCACTCCTGAATATCCGGCTTCTTTGTATGCCCTCACCATATCAACAGCCTGGCACTTTCCGCATTTACTTCCTTCAGAAGTATGCATATGAGTTTCATAAAGATAAGGATACCCCTCCAACAAACTAATCATTTCCAGCCTTTCCTTTCCGTCAAAAAACACAACATTATCTCATTAAACATTTCAAATTACACTTTAGCATGTTTTCACATGTATTGGATAAAAAATTAGCGGTAACTTCATAAATAGTTACCGCTGTAAATATCAATAATTAAATTTCTGCTGCTCTCTTAAGGGCATCATCAATATGAGGCTGGAAGTTCTCTCTTCCTACAAGGTCAACAAATCCATCTTTTTCCATGGTATTCATTGGCTGCTCATTTACATGTGAAAATACAAGCTGAACATTGTTCTTTTTGCATCTCTCATAGAGCTGTTCAAGTGAGTGCATTGCTGTAGCATCAATAGCAGGAACACCACGCATACGGATTACAAGCGCTCTTGTGAAATCCTTGAAGCTGATCTCAGCAATCTGCTCAGCATCGCCAAAGAACATAGGGCCTGAAATCTCATAAACTCTTACGTGCTTTGGAATGTCTTTAAGCTCTGTACCGTCAGGATCATCTTCAGGGTCATAATATTTCCAACCGCGAACTCTTGACT
>JAEEGF011773242.1_pt1 | contig 16075 bp, 12 predicted proteins | sample 9134171 | NCBI WGS metagenome assembly JAEEGF01 (sample SAMN16246542, study PRJNA631951) | gut metagenome | biome: gut microbiome; feature: rumen; material: AP-attached | host: Bos | place: Iran: Karaj | collected 2018-10
CTCGGCTATTAGCACACCGCGGTGAACAACGCCTTCCGCGCAGAGCTAGGAACGAGCGTCCACCAGGAGATACTCCGCAGAAGGCTCGCGCTCGCGTGCAGGCTGCTGAAGGAGACGGACCGTTCCGCGGCAAAGATTGCGACGGACTCGGGATTCCTGAATCCGCAGTACTTCTCCCGCGCCTTCTCGTCCGCGTTCGGCACGACGCCGGATGCGTGGCGGCGGAAGTTCAGTCGGCCCGCTCGATGACGAGCACCCAGTCGAGGAGTTCGCCGGGGGCGGGCGGCTCGAAGGTCTTGCGTGCGAGACGCGCAAACGACGTCCAGTCGGAGTAGCTTCCGTCGCGCGGATTCATCCACGCGAAGCGAAACTTCTCTCCCTTGAGCTGCGAAAGGTCGAGCTCGAAGGCGCGCCCCACAGGCGCGTAGACGAACGCGTAGCTCCCTTCGGAGTCCCTCGTGGCGGCAAAGCGCCTCGTGCCCGCGCCCGGCAGGATCGACGCACCGTGCGGATGCGGCACGATCATCTCCGGAGCAGGAACGCGCGTGAAATACGGATGCGAGAGAACGAGATCCTTTGCGAAGCGCATCTGCGCCGCGCCCGGATCGTCGATTGCGATGTGCCACGGAACGAGCGGACGGTTCTTGCCCTCGGGATCGTAGACAGCCGCCGCCTTGGAACCGTGCATCTGCCAGACGGAGTGGTGTCCGTAGGTGTGTCCGCACGCCCCGTTGAAGACATCCCAGTAGAGAGCGCGCCTGACGTCCGCCGCCACGGTGTGACCGAGGTCGTCGGGGCGAAACGCGACGGGATGCGATTCATAGACGGGCTCGCCGTCGATGACGGGCTTCACGGGGTCGGTGCGACGCCAGTCGCGCAGAGTGTTCTCGTACCTCGCGTAGTCGATCTCGTGTCCGTTCTGCCACATGTTGAAATCAAGCCACTCCTCAGTGTGGAAGTCCTGCGACGAGCCGCATCCTCCGCGCGGATGCACCGTGACGAGATGCTTGCCTCCGTCGCCGTCCTTAAGTCCGGCCGCGAACGCGCGCATCATCTCCGCATCGCCCTTTCCGCCGAAGTCGCGGTCTCCGCCGAGAACCCATATGACGGACTTGTCGCGGTAGCGCGAGGCGAGCCACGCGGCATACGCGCGCGCGGTCTCGGGAGTGAAGATGCAGCTCTCCTTCCACCACCTGCCCCAGGTCGGCAGAAGCGCGACGTATATGCCGCGCTCGTTCGCTGCGTCGATCACGAAGTCCACGTGGTCCCAGTAGTCGTTGCCAGGTCCGTCCTTCACCGCCGGAACAGGAGTCTTCGCGTCGACGAACGGAAGGAATCCGTACGGATTCGGCGCGCCCACGCCGTCCTCCTCCGCAATCGCCACGGCCTGCACGGCGTTGTAGCCGAGCTTCGCGCGGTTGTCGAGATAGCGCAGCGCCTCCTCGCGGTCAAGTCGGTGGAACAGCTCCCACGCCGTGTCGGCGAGGTAGAAGAACGGACTCCCGTCCTCCTTCGCGAGGAAGTGGTGGTTGTCGCTGACCTTGAGCAGCGGAAGCGGGTCCCCTATGCACGACGCGACGGCTGCTGCCGCCGCGAAAAGAGAAAGCAGTTTCGTGTTCATGTCAAAATTCTACCATATGCCGGCGCGCTTGGCAAATCGGCGTTCAGTTCTCTGCGACAAGCCCAGAGATGGCGCTTTCGTACGGCGCGTCCTGCCACGCGAGGAGCATCTCCTCCAGCGAATCGGCGCCGGACTCCTCCTCCGCGCCGTCCGCGGCGCGCAGCAGGTCTATGACGGACGCCACAGTCGCCTCCGGAGTCGGAGCTTGCGACGGCACAACAAGAACGGCGAAAGCGCACGCGGCGGCGACGCAGGCCGCGGCGAGCGAGGCGCCCCAGCGGCGCATGCGCGAACGCCGCGCGGCGGCGAGCTTGAACGACTCGGCCTCGGCGGCGCGCAGGATTTCTTCCATGCGCGGCGTCTCGCGAGGAACGTCGCCTTCGAGGCGATCCCTCAGAAAATCAAGTAGTTCCCTGTCTTCGTTCATTTCTTTTCCCCCAGCATTTCCCTAAGCCTGAGCGTGGCCGTCCTCATCCAAGTCAGCGCGGTTCCGAGCGGCACGTCCAGCTCGGCGGCGATCTCCTTGAACGAAAGATCGCCCTCTATTCTCATCAGCAGCACCTGCCGCGGACCTTCCGGAAGCGAGCGCACCGCGCGGCGCACGTCTTCGGAAGTCGCCTTCGACTCGAACCTCTCGTTCGGAGCCGGACCCTCGGCGGCCGAGCTCGCCGCGACCGCCGCGCCCTCGCCGTCCTCCGCGTCGAGGCTCACCGTGCGCCCGCCGCGCCGGATGCGGTCAAGCGCCACGGATCGCGCCACGGTGGCGAGGTAGGACTTGACCTTGCCCCCGCGGTAGGACGAAGCGGAACGGATGACCTTGACCCAGGTCTCCTGGAACGCGTCGTCCGCATCCGCCGCCGCCGGCAGGAGCGAGCGCAGCAGCGCCTGCATCCACACCGTGTGGCGGCGGACGAGCGCCGCGAGCGACTTGACGTCGCCGCGGCGCGAGTAGGCGAAGAGGAGCTCGCTGTCCTCTTCCATCGAGATCACTCGGCCTCGGGAGCGGGAGCGGGCTTGTCGCCGCCCTTGGGCCCGCGGCGCGGACCGCGCTCGCCGTTGGGACCGCCGCGACGAGGACCGCGGTCGCCGCGCGCCTCGAACATCTGCTTCATCTCCTCGTGGGCCTTCGCGATCTGCTCGGGCGTGAGGATCGACTTGACCGCGATCACGCGCTTCGCCTGCTCCTTCGCCATCTCCTTGCGGAGCTCGAAGACCTCGTCGATGGCCTTCATCACGGCCGCCTCGTCGATCTTCTCTGCCTTCATGAGCTCAAGCTGCTTCATCGTCGCCTCGCGGACCTTCTTCTGGTTCTCGCGGCTGGCGGCGTTCGGCTTGTTGACCTCCTTGAGCTTCGCCTGCTGCTCCTCGGTGAGGCCGAGCTTCTCGGCGGCCTTGGGATTCGACACCGCGCGGACGATCGGATCCATCATCGGACCGCCCATCATCCCCGGGCCCATCCCGCCGCGGCGACCGCCCTCGCGGGGCGCCCCGCCTTCGGGAGCTTGCGCAAAAGCCGCGCACGCGAGCGCAGCGACAACCGTCATCATCAGACTCTTCATTTTTTCCTTTTCCTTTCGCGGCATCCCCGCCGCATTCGCAGCCGCCACCATGGCGCCTACGTATATATAGACGAAGCAGGCGACCAATTTATTTTAGCAAATTTTCGTCCGCTAAGGGCGCTCGTCCGCTACGGGCGCTCGTCGCGGGGATGGTTGCTTGCCAGTGATTCGCTGCCTTGCTGGCGCAAGGCCCGGTGCAAAACCATGGTGCGACATCGATTTCGCGGTCTTTTACCTTTTTGCCTGTGCCGCCAAGCCTCTCGGCAAAAAGGGCGACGCGACGAAATCGGGTCGCCCTCATGGCTTTGCACCGTCGCTCATCATGCTGCGCAACCACCCCGCGCCTCACACCCTCCGCTTAATTCAGGGCTTTGCTCATTTGTGAATCGGTCATCAACGACAGTCCTTCGTTTGCAATGTAATTCCAGCGCGAGCTTTGACTGGGGGAAGCGCCGTCCCGGCGCTTCGGACTCTCCTCGCGCTCGTCGCGGGGCTCGCCCGAACCGTCAATTGGTGGCAACCCGCCGACATGGCTCTGCGACCGTCAATCCTACACACCGCTTGTCGCTTACGCTTACAAGTTCACCACCGTTTATGAAATACACCGCAGCCACGTCGGGCCACCAATTTCCTCTCGTGCGCCCCCGCGCCTCACGCCCTCCGCTTGAATTCATGGCTTCGCTCATTTGTGAATCAGCCATGAATGACAGGCCTTCGTTGGCGAAGTAATTCCAGCGCAAGCTCTAACTGGGGGAAGCGCCGTCTCGGCGCTTCTTAGGGGGTCCGTCGCTCCGCGACGGACATTCACTCCGCCTCTATCGGCGCGTCACTTACCCATACCTTGTAGAAGCCCTGCGCGCCCCCCTGCTTCGGCGCGACAACCGTATCGCCCGCCCTCGCCGGCTCCGCGCGCTCGGCCGCCTCAGCGCCTAAATTGTCGCCGCCGAATCCGCCGCATAGTAAAGCTCCGGCACAACCTCGACCTGGTATGGCGCGCCGCTACGGCAGCACAACCTCAACCTTGAAGAACCGGATATCCGCCTTGTTTTCCTCGGTCACCGTCTGCCACTCGCCCGCGCCCTCCAACGTTCTCTTGCCCTTGATAACTGGCTGCGCGCCCTCGACGTTCCACTTCGACTGAGGCGGCGATATCGTTATCGCTTCAAAGTCCGGCGTGCCGTCCGCCTTCATCGGAAACGCCGTGATCTTCAGCGAATCGTCCTTGTCGTTCGGATCGGCTCCTATGACATAGCTCTCCCAGACCTTGTGTCCGTTCGCGCCCGTCTCCTTCGCCGCCGCCTCGTATGCGTCATACTCGTCGACGATCTCGGGATCGTGTCCGAGCAGCCACGCATACGGCACGTGCACATCCGTTGTCTGCGTCTCGGTAAGGTCCGACACCCATCCGTATCCCGCCACCCACGCGGCATCCTCCCCTTCACTCTCGGCATCGTCTTTCACATACCGCCATTCGACCGTATGCTCTCCGTCGCCTTCGATACGCACGGACTCGTTTGTCCACGCCTTTTCGCCATCGAGCCACCTGACCGCCGTGCCGTCAACCACCAGCTCGACGTGGTCCCACTCAAAGTATCCGCCCGGATCCTCCTCGCACGACGTCCGCCACGAGAACGTCAACGTTCCCGGGCCCACAACCGTCGTCTCAAGGACGGAACTCTGATTGTGCGTAATCGCCCCAGACTTCATCGCCTCGCCGTTCGGCGCCGTTGCGTCAACGACTCGCGCCCACCCAGGGACGCCATTTGTTCCTGTCGTAAACGCATGGTCCGCCTTGCCCATTGTGTCGCCGATGCCCCACACCTTGACGATCTCATGCGAAGCCACCGCCGAGTCTAGGTAGTCCACGTTCACGGCATACGCCTTCACAATGCAGCTCTCCGTCACGTATATCGGGCCCGCGTACACCGCGGAGCTGCCGTCCGGCTCGCTGCCATCCAGCGTGTAGAGGATGGTCGCGCCCTCAGTCGCGCAGGTGATGATGACCTTCGTCTTCGATCCCGTGAACGAGGCCGCCGCATCGATTACCGGCGTTGCCACGTTCTCCCACACGCGCGTCAGGCTCGCCGTCACGACGGACGACTCGAAAAACTCGTCGCTGAACACCTTGGCGCGCAGCTCGACCGAATCGCTGAACGCGAACGGCCCTTCGTATATCGGGCTCTCCGCCGTCGGATCGGTTCCGTCAAGCGTGTAGCGAAGCACACCGTCATTGTTCCATCTTATCGACACTACCTGGTTCGAGTGCGCGAACTCCGCGCCGTCAGCCAGCGAGAAGACGGGATCGACGCACCGCCCAGGCGCATACTCCGCCACGACGATCTCGCTCAGCATCCCGTTCTTCTCCGCGACCGCCTTCACCGTAGTCCTGGCGTTGACGCGGAAGCGCCGATACACGGGACTCTCCACAGTCGGATCGGTTCCGTCCGTTGTGTAGTGGATCGTCGCGCCCTCCGCCGGACAAGACATCGTCACCGTAAGCGAAGTCCCGAACGTCGTCCCGCTTGTAGGGGTTATTTCTGGGTTCGCTGGCTCCACAAAGAATGTTGCTGTCAATGTTTCACCAATCTGCTCATCTCCAGACATCACCTTATGTGTTAATGTGTATAAACCATTGTGTACTGGCATCCAATCGACAAAACCTGATCCTGTAGTGGCCTGTATTATCTCATCATCAACAGCAACAACCACATACGCCTCAGGCACCGTTGTTTCCACCCAACTGGTAGAATAACGAATCTTCTCTGTACCAGACGCTACGCGTGTGCCATGAGACAAATCAACGCTTTCTACCCCACTACTACAAGAGCACAAAGTCCCCGCAGAGTCTAGGCAAGGTAATGTTCTGAAAAGGCGGAAGCCGCGATTGTTGTAGCTAGTCTTTGATGGCTCTCTACCTTCTCGAATAGATGAAGTGCATTTGTCCGCCACTGTAACCCAGCTAGCACCGCGAACAACTCGATTCGACCCCAACGAAGGGCCAACAGGATCAGTACCGTCGTCCAATTCTCCATGCCAATCAAGACACCACTCCCAAACATTGCCACTCATGTCATACAATCCCCACGCGTTCGCGATCTTCAACCCAACCTTATGAGACGTCCGACTTGAGTTGTTGGAACACCAAGCATAATCGTCAGCCATCGAATCGCCCCAGTAGCATGGTGTTGTCGTTCCCGCACGGCATGCATACTCCCATTGTGCCTCTGTAGGCAAATCAAAATCCAGTCCAGTCCGTGCACGCAGCATTCCAACGAATGATGACGAATCCACAGCAGATGACGCTGGCCATTCCGCGCCATTGGACAAGCCCCGAATGTCATTATATGATACATGGTAGACAGGGTATGTGGCTCCTCTGCCATAATCCGCCATTGGCCTGCCCCCTGTCACCAACTCATATTGTCTCTGCGTAACCTCAAAAATGCCGCAGTAGAACGGTTTTGTGAGCGTGATACTATACTGCCCACACATCATAAATGAGCCAGGCTCGATTCGGCGAAGGACAAGCTGTGTCGTCTTGTACGTGTCCACATTGAATCCCCCTGCCGGAGGGTCTGCTAAATACGTGACAGGGTATGATGATGCGTTTGATCCCGCAGAAAAATCAACCACGCAATATGTCGCCGGCACCGCGTCGCACAAAACCTTGAACACGACATTTGTTGACTTAAGAGATAGCCCTTCAGCGTCCATATCCCATACAATCACATGCGTTCCTTCTGCAAGCCCAATCTCACCCGACAAGTTCGTTGCCGTATATGTCTCTCCCAAGTCATTATCTGTCGCAGTCACTTTGAACGACGTGATCAAACCTCTTTCCTTAGCCTCTGCTTCAATATCACCTATAACCGTATATGATATATCAACCTTCCCATTCCATGGATAGCGTTGTTGTGCCGTAACACCAGTAATCGTCGGCGTCACGGCCAAAACCGTCATAGAAAGGCCAATCAACAAAAAGCACATCATTACGGCCCAACAATGCTGCTTATTCGACAACAAGTGCTTCAGCATCACAACTCGTCCTCTCTCCCGCGGCTCTACCGACTTAGGCACGCCGCATAGAGACGCGAGAAATAGAACGTGGCGTGCCTGTAAATCCATGTCTCACCTGAGGCACCGCCAAGCGCCTTAAACTAAACACGAATTGAAGACACGCCACGTGTGATTGCACACGCAGCGCATCTCACATATTCAGCTTAGTTCACGAAAATTTGGCGGTTTTCAGGTGAAGCCAAATACGCAAGATTGCGTACGTCAGCGGATGTTGCCATCCGCCCTTGGCGGACTCCGCGTCTTGCGTGCCACCGATCCCGGGCCGTCATGCGCCCGGGAGTATGGGAAAGATCAAGTTGTCACGCGGTCACCCGCAAGACAAGAGAATTATAACACACCGCGCTTCGAAATAGCAAGCACGGGATTTTTGAAATTTTCGGCCCCTCAAGACCGCGAGGAAGACTACGAAAGTCGCAGAACCGCCATTTACGGGCTATAGTCCGCGTTCTTCTTTTAAAAGACCATACAAATATTCTGACCCCTCAAGATAAAGACCTGTCTCAACATCCTGCAGCTTTTCATGCAATTGCGAGTGGTAGACAATCTCCATTGCTTTTTGAATTGGCTTACCCTCTCGCTCCACAATCATGGATACAAGATCCTGTGTCGCGTATTCTATGAGCTGCTTCTGTTTAACGGACATCGTCCACCCCCACGAATTCAAGCGCTGCAACAGCAGCTGGAGTATGGAAGGAATACTGTACTGTCAGCTGCTTGTAGCGCATCTCTCTCACAAGCATCTCAACAGTTACAAGCCCACGCGCAAACTGACGGAACAACAGTGCCAAGTCATCATTGGCTACCGGTCCGACAACAACACCATACCTGTTATCACGGTTGTGATCTGCCGACAGCATGTCAGGGCGCCGATTTGCCATGACAAACATGGCCCATTCTTCCGAGGGTCCGGAAAACCGCCTTGCCGACAAGTCCCCAAGAATTGTCTCGTCGAAATCAAAGGTCATGACATACGGACGGCCTCCAAATCGCTTGGTCGTCCGAATAGCCATTCGCTCCGCTGCTGACCTGTCGGGTGATAGATAAAAGCCACAGCCAAAATCCTTGTTTGGCCTGCAGACAGTCAGGTTTATCTCCTTGAAAGCTGTATTGGAACCATGATACAACCTCATATTGCAACCCCTTCATTACGCTTGCACACGGCGTCAAGATCATCAAGTGCGTCATCGAGCGAAAGAGTATGCTCCGCCTCATAGCAGTCTTCAATAAAGTCCAGCCCCTTGTTGTGTAAGAGATAGTCGAAGGAATCTGCGCGAGTAAGACCATGTCTGTCCGCATAGTCATTTACGCAGACAACCATATAGTCTATCATATTACGCCTCTGCTGCGGCATAGTTGCACTTCCTTTCAAGACATAGCCATCTATCACACTGTGACAATGGAATTTTAGCACACATCTTCCTCGAAATGCAAGGGCGACAGGGCGAAATTTTTTATGTCGGTCGACATCTGTCAGTTTCCTATTGAAGCCAAATACGCAAGATTGCGTACGTCGGCGGATGTTGCCGTCCGCCCTTGGCAGACTTAAGCGTTTCGCGTGCCGCCGATCCCGGGCCGTCGAGCGCCCGGGAGTATGGAAAAGATCAAGTTGTCATGCGGTCACCCGCAAGACAGGAGAATTATAACACACCGCCCTTGCAAATGGCAAGCGCGGGATTTTGAAAATTTCGGCGTGACGGAACGTCTCGCCGCTCATTAATCTTCGTCTGGCTTATTCAAAGCCGATTCTATGCGACGAGGATCAAATCGCTGATCAAGAACTCGCCAGACGACCACGCTGTCACCATCGATCTTGTAGTATATGCTCTGATGGAATCTGTTTGCCAAAGCGCGGTAATATCCAAAATGAACCTCGTCTATTCCCGCGAGATCCTGAAGCCTGTCTATTTCGGCGAAAATATAGTCTTGGAATCGCTCGCCCAAGCCTAACTCAATGCCTTCGTAAAAACACCGAACACGGACGATGTCCACAATCGCCGAAGGGAGAATTGACACCTTCATCAAAATGCGCCTTTGATGATTTCCTTTGCCACATCCCACGGAATTGGGCGCTCCACTCCCGCTGCAACGCGGGCCTCCGTCTTTTCAAGTTCACGCCTATGCCAATCGGGAACAAGTTCATCACTTGAAATAGATAGAGACGACCAGAGATAGTTCAGTGTATCGAACTTCTCCGCCGTGGTCATCTTGTCTATTGCTTCCGCTACTGCTAGCATGTGGGAACTCCTGTTAAGGGCTTTAATCAGCATTATTATACCAAATTTGTGTGCAGTTTTGCGTACGTCGGCGGATGTTGCCACCCGCCCTTGGCGGACTCCGCATTTTGCGTGCCGCCGGTCCCGGGCCGTCATGCACCCGGGAGTATGGAAAAGATCAAGTTGTCCCGCGGTCATCCGCAAGACACTAAAATTATACCACACCGCCATTGCAAATGACAAGCGCAGGATTTTGAAATTTTCGCAGGGGTGATTTCCTAATTCACGGAAGGTGCGTGCCGCGGAAGTCGATGTCGTGTCCAAGCAGGTCGGGACCGAAGTAGAAGCCCGCCTGCGGAGGCTGGTTGTAGCCGACCGACTCCGTCGCGAGGGAGATGCGGTACGGCGGATCCTGCAGGAACGTCCAGAACCTGTATTCCGTCGGCATGTCGCTGACGTAGAGCCTGAGTTCCTGCGGATTCTCCGTGCGCATCACGACCTCCTCGCGCCAGTCGCCCAGTATGTCGCCCGAGAAGCATGGATTGTCCTTCGAGCCGTTGATCGAGAGCCCTCCCTCCAGAACGCGCTGGACAGTGCGCTCGCCCTTCGTCGCGCTGTAGCTGCCGATGCGTCCGCCCGCTAGCCAGCTCCGCACCATGTCGCCCGTCCACCACACGAGGAACGAGTTGCCGGGCCCGGAATCCTTCTTCGGCGTGCGCTGCTTGTTGAAGTTCGCGGAGTAGAAGCCCTCGAACCACGGACCCCAGAACTCCGTTCCCGGAAGCTCCGGATCGATGTCCGCAGCAACCGCGCGCGGCGTGTCGCGGAACGACGTTATGCGCTTGAGTATGCGCCCCGTCCCCGCATCCCTGAGGCAGAGCCCGCAGTCCCCCGACTCGAGGCATGTCCATATCTGCAGCCCACGCCTGTACGGCGAGACCTGCAGCAGGTTTATCGCGTCGCCGTGTCCGAGCCGCGTCGTGTACAGTCCCTTCCCGTCGTCATCGACGGCCATCTGTCCGTACACGATCTCGTCCTTTCCGTCGAAGTCTACGTCGGCGACGCGGAGGTTGTGGTTGCCCTGACCCGAGTACCCCGCCGCACGCCACGGCGCCTGCCAGCTGTCGAACTGCCAGCGCCGCTTGAGCGACTTGCCGTTCCAGTCCCACGCGGTGAGCACGCTCCTGTCGTAGTAGCCGCGGCACATGACAAGCGACGGATGCACCCCGTCGAGATAGGCGACGCACGAGAGGAACCGAAAGCCGCGGTTGTGGTTGTCGCGCTTGTTGTTCGACCAGCGCGTGCCGTCGACATACGCGGGGTCGTACGGAACATGCGCCAGCACGCGCCCCTCGCCGCCGGAGAACACCGACAGGAACTCCGGCGCCTTTCGTATCTGCCCGTCTTTGTCGACATGATCCGCCCTCGCGTCGCCGAGCGTCTTGCCGCGTCCGTCAACCGCGCCGTCCGACGTGCGCATCGCGATCTCCGCGACGCCGTCTCCGTCGAGGTCGTATACCATGAACTCGTCGTAGTGCGGACCAGACCGCACGTTCTTTCCCGGCGTGAGCCGCCACAGCCTCTTCTGCGCGCGCATGTCGTATCCGTCGTAGAAGACGGGCGCTGTCCGCCCGAAGTGCGAGTTGTCCTTTCCGTTCGCGTCCCACTTGACGACAAGCTCCAGCTCTCCGTCTCCGTCGAGATCGCCGACGGAGCAGTCGTTCGCGAGATACGGGATCGGCGGCTTCCCCGGCTCGTCGGGATTGCGCCACGGCGGGGGCGGCTCGACCTTCAGCGGAATGTACCCGACCGGCGCATTCGGCGGTATGGTCCATCCCCTCGGCGTCTTCTTCGACTCCGCGCCCTTGAGGACTGCGCGCACCGTGTACGTCGCGCCGCGCGTCGGATTGAACCCCGTGTCCTTGAAGAACGTCGCGCCCGCGAGCGGCCTGTCGTTTATCTTCGTCGTCCCGCGGTAGACGTTGAACGCGAGGTTCGTCGGATCCTCCATCCTGTACCTCCACGTGACGACCGCCTCGCGCTCTGCGCTCCTGAACGCGACCACGCCGCGTCCGAGGCGCTCGCGCTTCATCTTCGCGTAGTCGTATGCCGTCGTGGGCTGCGGAAAGACCGTCTCCCTGCGCGCGACGTACACGGCCATCGCCTTCGGCGCGAGCGTCACGTTCGCGAACTCGCCGGCGATCGCTATCGAGAGCGACACGCTTTCCGCGCCGCGGTTCTCGAGAATCGCCACCGGACGCTTCGCCGCGTCGCGTATGCCCCACAGACCCAGGCTGTTGTCGCGCGTGAACGCACGCGCAAAGACGAGGTCGGGGCGCGGCTTCGAGTAGAGCTCCGCCTTAAGCTTCGGATTTATCGTCTCGAAACGCTTCCAGTCAAACATGCGCATCGACCAGTTGTTCGGCTCGAACTTGTCGCCTCGCGCGTGCCCCTCGACGCTGAGCGCCGTCTGGTGGAAATTGGACACCGTCGTCTCGAAGCGCTCCTGACGCCACTCGTCCGACCCGGACTCGTTGACGAATCCGAGAATCGCCGCGGCAAGCATCGGGACGACGGCGGACATCACGAACCCGCCGGCTTGGTGTAGTCCGTCCCGCCGCTCGGCGGAATCTGCGGATCGGCGTCGGGCTTCTCCGGATCGAATGCGCGGTACCGCTCGCGTACCGCCTCCCCGACCACGGGGATCTTCGCGAGCCCAGCGGCGACGATGCGCGCCATCTCGTACGCGCCGTAGATGTTGTGGTGCGTGTTGTCGATCTTGCCGCGGTTGTTGCACTGTATCGCCCTCGAGTCCTTCACGCCCATCTTGTCGTGCATCCTGTAGCTCGCGTCGTTCAGATCGATCATCGGAACGCCCTTCTTCGCTGCGACGGCCTTCACGGCCTCTGCGTAGTCCGCTAGCGTCTTGCCAAAGTGCTCGCCCGTCTTCTCGTCGAAGCGTCGGCGCTCAACGGGCGTCACGAGCACGACGTGCGCGCCCTTCGCGCGTATCTGGTCCACCCACGACTCGAGCCGCTTCGTGTATCCGTTCTCCGGCTCCTCGCCCTTGATCTTCTGGTCGTTGTGACCGAACTGGATCACCACCCAGTCGTCCTTCGCGAGATGCTCCATGATGCGCTTGAGGCGTCCCTCGCCCTCGAACGTCTTCAGCGCGAGGCCGGAGCGCGCGAAGTTCGAGACGGACCACCCCTCACGGACGAACGCAGGGAGAATCTGTCCCCAGCTGCCCCACGGCTCCTTGTCCTGGTCGGTGACGGTGGAGTCCCCGCAGAGGTATATCGTGCGCGCGTCCGGCGCGGACTCGACCTTCGGCGCGAGCTTCTTCGCGGACCCGCCGCGCGTCATCACAAGGAGCTTGAGGTCGCGGTTGCTCCTCTCGTCGCCGCGCTTCGTCGTGTACGGACCCGGCACGCGCGCGGTGAAGGTGAAGTCGACGAACTCGCCCGGCTTCGTCATAACGCGCTGAGCGGCGAGACGGCGTCCCTGGAACTTGACGACGTTCTCCGTCGGCTCGCGTTCGTCGCCGAGGCGGATTGTCACGTTGTAGTTGCCGATCTCGCGGCGCTCGGACCACGCGCGCGTCTTCCACGGCGCGTCGGAGTTCGCGTAGGCGATCTCCTCCTTCGAGAAGTCGTCGGCGCGAACGATCGTGTCAGTGGGCTTTCCGTCGAAGCCGATCGGCCTCAGTGGAACGTCCGCAGGGTCCTTGAAGAGCGCGGCGACGGGGAGCTTCCGCTCGCGACACATCGTGACCGCCGCGCGCGCGAAGAAGTCCGCGCCAGTGTCGCGCGTGTGGCATCCGTCTCCGTTTCCGTTCGGGAAGCGCTCATACTCGCCAGGGGCGATTCGCATGTAGAGCTTGAAGACAGCGTCCTGTCCGAGCTCTGCGAACTTCTCGCACGCATACGCGTTCAGGTCGAGCACCTCGATTCCGAGCTCCTTGCCGAGCTCGCGCGTGGCGTCCATGTACGGACCAATCCCCGCCGCGGTTCCGCGCACGTGCGTCACGCCCGCATCGTCCTTCGTGACGCCGCCGGAATGCGGAATCGACGTCGCGTAGATTATCGTCGCGCCCTTCGCCTTCACGTCGTCCGCAAAGCCCTTCATCAGCGTCTTGTAGTCCTCCTTCGTCGAGTAGCGCTCAGGCTTCGCCTTGTTCGCGTCGTTGTGTCCGAACGCGACGATCACGAAGTCTCCGCGCTTCAGCTCGTCGACTATTCCCTGCCAGCGCCCCTCCTCCTTGAAGCTCTTCGCGCTACGTCCGCCGATGGCCTTGTTGTGCAGCTTCGCCGGATCCTTCATAAACCTGTACAGGGCCTGTCCCCAGCCTTGCTGCGGATACTGCCTGTCCTGGTAGTTGCACATCGTCGAGTCTCCAGCGAGGAACAACTCGGCGGCAAGAACGGAGTGGAACATCGCGAACACCGCCGCGACTAGAGCATATGCTTTCAAGGTTTTCATACAGTCATTATACCAAATATTACCCCATTTGGGGTGTCGTTTTTAGAGGGGTTTCAGCGCGCGAAGAACTTCCAGTCCTTGATGCGGCCGATGTTTTTGTTCTGGCGGGGAGTGTAGCGGAAGCCGAAGATCTCCGCCTTCGCAGGGACATGGAACTCGATCCAGTGCGGAAGCGTCCGCGAACTCGTGAGCCAGTACGCCTCGATCTGTCCGTCGACCGCGTTCTCCGCAACGCCGTCCTCGCGGATTTCCTCCTCGCTGTCGACGCCGGTTATCTGCACGTCCAACGCGTTCATCGGATTGCCGTCCCTGTCGAGAAACGCGAACTCCGAAATCGTCGCGAGGTTCTTCGCGTCGTACGTCGTTACCGCCTGCAGCGTGAAGTAGTTCCCGCGCGCGCCCTTGCCGAACATCACGACCTGCGACTCGTCGCCGGACGGGAATGTTCCAGATGCAACCTCCTCTCCGCCGACGAACTTCTCGTGCTCGCGCCGCACGCGGTTGAAGTCCGTGTCGAGCTGAAGAACGTCGAGAACCGCCTTCCCGTAGAAGTTCACTTCGCACTTTCCGCGCGGACCGAAGAAGTCGAGAACGACGACCTCGTTGCCGCCCTTCCTCAGCCAGCAGCCGGGCACGTACAGCGTCTGCTGCGGACCTATCGACCAGAAGCGCCCGAGGTTGTGTCCGTTCACCCACGCGATTCCCTTCGTCCAAGTCGTCATGTCGAGGAACGTGTCGGCCGGCGTTTCGTCAGGGACGTCGAGAGTGCCGACGTAAAGCGACGGCGAATCGGAGCTACCGGTCGCATCGACAGCCGCGGACGGCGGTGGAACGCCGTCCCTACCGTTTTTTGCAACTGCCTCCAGGATGTCCTCGCCATCGGGATCGAGCGGAATCATCCGCGCGGTCCATCCCTTCAGCTCCGTCTTGTCGAGACGGACGCGTCCGTTCATGCCCTTCCTGTCCTCCATTCCGGACGAGGAGTTGATGCGCCCCATCGCCTCGACTACGATCTGCAGGAGACGCGGATCCTTCTCCTTCGAGCGGTAGATGCGCGGCCTTATTCCGCGATGCCTCCTGTCGAGGACTCCGATGCGCTTTCCGTCGAGAAACACATATCCGAAGTCGTGCAGCTCGTCGACATTGAGGAGTCCGCCCTCCTCCGGCGCGAGCATTCGCTCGTACGAGACGAGTCCGAAGCCCTGTCCGAGTTTCTCCATGAACTGCGGACGCTCCATCTTCAGTTCGCTTTTGACGAGCGAGTCAATGGACGCGACGCGCGACATAGCAACCGTTCCGTATGCCTTAGTCGGAATGTCCGCGGGCTGTTTGGGAACCGTCTCGCCTTCGTTGAGATGGCGCATCGCGCGCTCGCGGTATTTCGCATAGCTCGGGTTTGCGCGTCCGTTCTCGTTGATCGGCGATTCGTAGTCGTAGCTCGTCACGTTCGGGACGAACGGATTGCGGCAGCCGGTCCATCCTCCGAATGACGTCCCGCCGTGCGCCATGTAGAGCGAGAAGCTGACGCGGTGGTCGAACATCCAGTCTATCGGACCGAAAAACTCGCGGTCGCTTTTCGCGTAGTGGTGCGCCTGTCCCCATGTGTCGAACCACGCGGGATAGTACTCCGCGCACATCAGCGGACCCTTCGGCTGGTACTGCCGCACGATTCCGAAGCGCTGCTCGGGATCGGCGCCGAAGTTCGCCGCCTGGAAAAGCTCGGGGATGAATCCGTTCTGCATGACCCGCGGCGGATTGCACGCGTAGAGCGAAACCTCGAAACCCGCGTCAATCACGGCCTGACGCAGCGTGCGCATGTACGCGACGTCGCTACCGTGGAGTCCGTACTCGTTCTCGACCTGCACCATCAGGATCGGTCCGCCCTTCGTGACCTGAAGACCCGCGAGCTGACGTCCGACCTCGTGCAGCCAGTTCGTCGCGGGAACGACCCAGCGCGGATCGGACGAGCGCATCGATATCGGCTTCGCGCCGTTTGCCGTGTCGTCAGCCATCAGCCACCACGGCGCGCCGCCGCCTTCCCACTCGGCGCAGCTGTAGGGTCCGGGACGGAGAATCACCCACAGTCCCTCCTTCTGCGCCATGCGGCAGAACTCCGCGGCGTC
>JAEEGF012322157.1_pt1 | contig 16075 bp, 10 predicted proteins | sample 9134171 | NCBI WGS metagenome assembly JAEEGF01 (sample SAMN16246542, study PRJNA631951) | gut metagenome | biome: gut microbiome; feature: rumen; material: AP-attached | host: Bos | place: Iran: Karaj | collected 2018-10
CGCCGGATGGCCTCGCTCAAATCCCGGATCATGTTCCGCTTTTCGCTGTCACGCAACCAATAGGCGCTGGGCAGCTCGCTCCATACGATGAGGCCCAGATGGTCCGCCCAATACAGATACCGAGGGTCCTCAAATTTCTGGTGCTTCCGGGCCCCGTTGTAGCCCATTTGCAGCGTCAATTCCACGTCGCGCTTCAGCGCTTCGTCGCTGGGGGCGGTGAGCAGTCCATCCGGCCAATAGCCCTGATCCAGCACCAGCCGCTGAAACAGCGCGGTTTGATTCAGCATCACATAGCCGTTCTGCACGTCAATTTTCCGCAGGCCAAAGTACGTGTTCACCTGGTCGCAGACCTGGCCGCCCGCGATGGTTTCAATGGTCAGATCATACAGCGCAGGATGGCCGGGCCACCACATGTGGATGCCCTCTAAATCCTCGTTGTGGTTCAGATACAATTCCGTTTGAATGAATCGATCGGACGTGACTTCAATCTCCTGCCGGGCCACGGTTTTGCCCTGGAAGGAGGCCGTCAGGCGCACCGCGCCGCCATTGGGCAGCTCGTTCAATTCAATTTCTGCCTTCACGGAGCCTGTTTCAATGTGCCCGGTGAGCCGGAAATCCACGGGATAGAATTCCCCCACGCCCTCCAGCCACACGCTTTGCCAAATGCCGGTAACGGGCGTATACCAGCAGCCGAAGGGCTCGGGCCGGTAGGACTGCTTGCCCCGGGGCTGGTCAAAGTCCAAGCGGTCCTCGCAGCGCACGGTGAGACGGCAGGCTTCTTTTCCTTCCGTCAAGTCCGTAATATCGAAGGTAAAGGGCGTATAGCCCCCTTCATGACCACCCAGATATTGGCCGTCCAGCCACACATCCGCCTTGTAATCCACCGCGCCGAAATGCAGCAGGCGGTGGAGGGGGCGCAGCTTTTCCGGAAGGACGAAATCCCGTTCGTACCATACCGCGTCGCAATGCTCCTGGCTGTCGATGCCGCTGAGCTTGCTTTGGTAGGCGAAGGGAACCTGGATCTCCAGGGGATAATCCCTGCCCGCGTACCATTTTTCTTTCTTTCCCGCGTTTTCCCTGTCAAAAGCAAAGCGCCAGGGGCCGTTCAGGGTCATCCAATTTTTCCGCTCCCGGTCGGGCCGGGGATGCTCGGGCCGAAGAATGGTGGTCATGATGCATTGCTCCCTTCGGCGGCGGACTCTGCGATGGAATCCAGCCGCATAATAATCGCTTGATTGTAATCGCCAAACTGTTCGCCGAACAAATTGATGCCGCCCTGCTGCTCCGCGTCCTCCTTGATGCCGATGCGCAGGGTGATGTAGGGGTGCTCCTTTAAGCGCAGCTGCTCCAGAGTGACGGAGGAAATCCGTTCATCGTCTAACTTGCAGCCGCTTTCATCCACCCGCCAGCGCTTCACGATGCCGTACTGGGTGGCGGACCGGGGCCACCAAATGGGGGTGCACCGGCCCTGTCGCCCTCCGAAATCCCCGGGGCAGCGCCAGGTGCCCAATTCAATGCCGTTGATCCATACGGTAATATCGCTGGGCCAATCCAGCCGGTAATTGGGCGCTTCCGAACAGGCCTCGAAGCTGACCTCCAGGCAGTGCAATTTCCTGTTCAGCGCATGGCGGCTGCTGAACCGGTATTCCACATACCCGCCCTGGAACCAAAGCAGCTGCGCCCCGAAATGCTCCGGCTCATAAAACAGGGCCGTATCATCCTGCACGCCGATGCTGCTTTGGGTGCCCGCCATGCCGCAGGTGGGCACGATATGGCAGTCGGTATAGTTCCCGATGGGCATATACTGGAAAAAGGATTCGATCTTCCTTTGCTCCGCGGCCACCAGGTCGATGTGGATTTGGTCGCGCTTGCGGCTGCACAGCTTCATGGTGCCCCGCAGGCCGTTTTTCCGCTCCGTGCGGATAAGCCCCGCCTCCTCCAGCACCACAATGTTGTTGCTCACGGTGGAGAGCGGCACCCCCATGGCCTCCGCCAGCTCCACCACGCTCATGCTTTGATCTCCCAGCAATTGCATGATGCGCAGCCGCACCTCCGAGCCCAGGGCCCGGGCCACCTTTGCCAGTTCCTCCGGCTCCCGAATGGTTAAATCTAAATTTTTCATGGGACCCCCTCAATTCAGCGGTATCATATCGCAGGAAAGCACGGTCAATTCCTTCCCTGTGCCGAAAAAGCCGCACAGGCCGTGGGTGAAGGGCCGGGCGTCCGTGAACGTAAAGAGCGGTTCCTCTCCCGGCAGGCCGATGGACAGGGTATTGCCCCGCACCCGCACAACGATTTCCGCTTCCTCCGCGTCCTTCCAGGCATCCACCCCGGTAAAGCCCAGCATGCTCTGGCTGCCGTAATGCATTTTCTGCACGTTGAAGCCCAGCTTGGACAGGATGATGCCATAGCCGAAATAGCTTTCCTTCACCTGGGCGTCGTACAGGCTCACGTTGCTGCCCCTAATCAGGATGCCGCTGGCCCCGCTGCCGTTGACCGGCGGGATGAACCGCACCCGCATTTCATAATCGGTATATCCTTCCTGTCCCAGGAGCGCAAAGCCGGTTTTCCCCTGCTTGACGGAAAGGACGGCTTTGTCGAAGCTGACGTTGAACGCCCCCAGGGTGGTGATTTCTTTCCGCTGCTGCTTATCGGCAAAATCGCTTCTGTATTCCGGTGTTCTCGCGAACCGGAAGCTGCCGATTCGGCTGACCGTGATTTCATCGCCCGCCGCCGTCAGGATATGGTCCCCGGCGGGCAGGGAAACGGGCAAAGAAGTGAAGGTAAAGAAGTCCTCTTTCCCGTTGAATGCGGGCACTGTGCCGTTCAGCAGCGGTTCCCCGTCCAGCAGCATGGTGAATTGCTTTCCGCCGTCTTCCTTCAAAACGGTCAAATCGAAGCAGTAATTTCCCGCCTCCGCCACCCGGACAGCGTAATAAGCTGTGCCCAGAGTAGGAACTTTCTCCATTTGCTTCCCATATTCCTGCCAGGATAATTCTTCGCTGTTCAAAGCGTGAATGGCGCTGAATGTACCAGGGATCACCTTGAGGGCGGTATCGTCCCCGGAGCCCAGGGCCTGGGCCGTGCAGGCCAGGAAGGAATAAGATACACCTTCGCCCTTCACCGCGCCGAATTGGGACGCTGTGAAGACCGGGTTCGCTAAGGTGATCAGGCGCATACCATCGATATAAGCATAAAAGAATTCTTCATTGCATTCCACCCGCAGGGTGTGCAGCCTGCCGGGGGCTCCCAATTCGGGAACAAGTTCAGCAATTCTTTCTTCATCCCCGATGTACAGCGAAATCGCTTGTCCGTTTGTGCGAATCATCACCGGCTGATCTTGGCAGCGGCCCGCCTGCCAAATGGCTTCCCCGTTTTCCGTCAGGGAAAAATTACATTCCTGGGTAAAAACATGCGTATCCGCAATTTGAGCGAAATAGCCCGCTTCCGTTTCCGAAAAATCATTCAATTCCCCCGCCGCGTCGCCGTACACATCCGGCATATTCGGCGCGGGCATGGGGAAGTTGGTGGGGCCGGTGGTGTACAAAACGCCGCCGTTGGTGAACAGCCGGTCCAGGTTATACAACCGAGCCGGGCCGTTGATGTTCACAAAGGAATGATAGGCAGTGTACAGGCTGTCCAGATCAGGCCCGATGAAATTGCTGGAATGGCCCAGGCCAGTAAAATCATCGCCGAACACGCTGTGAATCAATATCGTATCATCCGCGGGCTGGGTGAATTTTCCCGCGCTGCTGCCCAAACGACTGGCGTAGGCCACCCGATAGCCGGAGGACAGCACATGGTTGCCCGTAAAGGTGAGATAATACCATTCTCCCCTCCGGAACAGCCCGGGGCCCTCCGTCCAGTGGCGCAAGGTGGCGGTGGTGGAATACTTGATGCCGTTTGGCAGCAGGGTATCCGGGTTCAGGTACGCCTGCTTGATCTGGCTGTCCTCCGGGAACAGGATCATCAGCCGCCCGTCATCCTCCACGAAAAAGGAACCATCGATCTGATAGCCGAAATTGCCCGTCACGGGGCGGAAAACGCCCAGGGGCGAATCGCTTTTTAATATGTAATGCCCGCCGCCGTTGGGGGAGGTAATCATATAAAAGTCTCCCCGCCAGTAAATCACCTCCGGCGCGTAGGCGAAATACACGTCCTTATTTTCGGTACACCAGCCCTGAAATTCCCAGTTGATTAAATCCCGGCTGGTGTACACCCGCACCCGGTCCTCGCAGGAGGAAGCGTACAGATAATACAGGCCGTTGAACCGCATCACGAAGGGGTCGCCGATGCCGTAATCGTAGGACGCGCCCCTGATGGGCGGGTACTGGCCCGGGATGGTCATGGGGTTCTGGTAATCCTCCCCCAGGGAAGAAAAAGGCAGCATCAAAATCACTCCCAGGAGGACGATCACAAGCTTTTTCAGCATTTTTATGAATCCCCCTTTTTATCATTTCAGGCCCGAATAGGCCATGGTGTTCATCACTTTGCTCTGCATGCAGATAAACAGGATCAAATTAGGCAAAAACATGATCAGCGACGCGGCGGCGGCAATGCCCTGGCCCGCTACGGCGTTGGTGTTGCTGGCAAGGGTGTTCATATAGAAGGTCAGGGTGCGCATGTTTTCCTTGTTGGTGAACATGATGGAGGTTTCGGTGTTGTTCCACACCGATTGGAAGGCCAGGATCGCCACAGTGGCGATGGCGGGCCGCACCAGCGGAAGAACGATTTTAAAGAATACCCGGAAGTACCCCGCGCCGTCCACGATGGCGGCTTCGATGAGGGAATCGGGCACCTGATCGGTGAACTGCTTCACCAGGAACATGCCTACCGGCATGGCAATGAGGGGCAGGATATGGGCGAAATAGGTGTTGATCATGCCCAGCTTGTCTATCAGCAGATACCGGGGAATGATCACGGCAACGGGCACGAACATCATGGCCAGATTGTTGATTTCCATTAAGGTGCTTTTGCCCCGGAAGCGCAGCTTGCTCAGGGCGAAGGCCGCCATGGAGCTGATGACGACGCTCAAGCCTACCACGGACAGGGTGACCACCAGGCTGTTGAACACATAGCGGCTGATGGAAATGCCGCCCTGGGAGGCCTGACGGGCCAGCTTGGTAAAGTTGTCCCATACGGGATTGCTGACCAGGAACCGGGGCGGAAAGGCGAATAATTCCTCAATGGGCTTGAAGGCATGGTTAATGATAAACAGGATGGGCAGGCTCATAAACAAAGCCAGCGGAACCAGCACCGCATACATGGGCAGCTGGTTCAGATGGAATCTGTCCGGGTTGAATCGCGTTCTGCGCATGGGAACAGCCTGCCTTTCCATGGAGTTGTCCTTCCCGTAAGGGAGGCGCGGGTGCGTCGCGCCTCCCCGGGGAAACTAAACGAACAAATCAATATCTTTTCTTAATCGTTATCAATCAAGCAACAGATAAGCAATCAAGTGCCGGGTCCACGGGGAATCGTCAAGGGGGGAACACCCCTTGACTGTAATCCGCAGCCGGCGACATGCGCGGCGGCGAGGAGCGGCTGAAAGCCGCTTCCTCTATCCATTTGCGGCCGTAAAATGAGCGCTATCGGCCCCGTCAGGGGACGAGAATGCCATTTTACAGCAAATGGATGCCCCGCATGAAAGCGAAATCCCGATTCCGCTTTCATGCGCCATTCAGCGTCAGCTGAATGGGATTATTCCGCGATGGAGGCCAGGTAGTTGTCCCGGCCGCGGTTGGCCACTTCTTCCAATTCGGCGGCCACGTCGGCGGCGCTCAGTTCGCCCCGCAGGATCTTGCCGTTGATATCGTTGGAATTGTAGTAGGCTTCAATTTCGCCCCAGCCCGGGCACACCGGCCAGTTGGAGGGAACGAAGTTGACGCCGCGGGTGAGCACTGCTTCATAGAAGCCCTTGATGGTGTCGTCCGCGTTGTCCACCAGATCCTGCCACACTTCGGGGGTGCTTACCACAGGCATACGGCTGACGGGATAGCCCAGGGAACGGTAGGTTTCCTGACGCTTTAAAGCGGCCATGGGGCCCCAGCTCATCCACTTGGCCAGCTCCCAGGCTTCCCGGGGATGCTCGGTGGAGGCGGCGATGATGCCGTTATCCACGATGGCCAGTTCGCCCTTGCCTTCGCCCATGGGCAGCGGATAGTACACGAATTCGCAGCCGGTTTCTTCCTTCACGGTGGTGTTGAACATGGCCATGGTCCAGGGCCAGTCAATGTGCATGGCGGTGCGGCCCTTTCCGGGAGGCCAGGCGCCGGGATCGCCCAGCACGGCTTCCTTGTCTTCCGCGCTCATCCACTCACAAATCTTGTTGTTGATCACTTCGGCGCGGGTTTCCACAGCTTCCACCCAAGCGTCGTCAAAGTGGTACGCTTCGCCGTCCCAGCCGAACTTGCCCTGGTTGCCGTTGATGGCGGCGGGGAACAAATCCACATACAGGGGATTGGAAACGCCGAAATAGAATTCCTCGGGATGGCTCAGCTCCTCGGCCAGATCGAAGTAATCGTCCCAGGTCCAGTCAGTGGAGGGCAGATCCACATTGTACTTATCGAACAGGGTCTTGTTCATGAATACCATGTGGGGGAACAGCACGGCGGGATAGGAATAGTTCTTTCCGCCGATCTTGCTGCTGGACACCATGGTGGGGTACAGCTCCTGAGCGTCCGGGTCCTTTTCATAGAATTCAGTCAGATCCAGGGCCCACTCATTGGACACGGCGGCGCTGACAGAGAAGACCCAGAACACATCGGGCAGCTGGCCCTGAGAGGCCAGGTTGGTCAGGCCCGCGTCCCAGGTGCCCTGATCGATGGGCACAAATTCCACGTGGATGTTGGGATGGGCTTCTTCAAACTGGGCGATCAGCGCCTGCAGCACTTCGGGCTCGCCGGCTTCCGCCTGGCCCCAGCAGGCATACCGCAAGGTGATTTCATCGGTGGTCAGGGGTTCCAATCCTTCGGCCAGGGCAAAGGGCATCGCGCTCATCGCCAGCGCCAGGATCAGCAGCATGGAAAGCAGCTTTTTCATGGGGAAACCTCCTTTTTTGTTCTTGGTATTGCTATATCTGACACGGAACCGAAGGCAACGCACCGCCTTCTTCCGCAAAGATATCGGGTTATTCACCCGTGATGCCGCTTCTGTCGATGGCTTCGGTAAAGTACCGCTGCAAACAGAAGTAGATGATCAAGAGGGGCAGGATGGTCAAAATGGTGCCGGCCATGGTGACGGCCTCGTTTTGAATGTTGGTGGCCCCGCCCATTTTGGCGGCCCAGCCGCTGACCTTTTCCAGGTAGGCCTTGTAGCTGTCCTCAAATTTGCTCAGCTCCATCAGCAGCGTGGACACGCTATGGGTATCCCCCAGGGCGGCGTTGCCCATGTACAGGCTGGTGGTGTAGGTTTCATTCCAGTACCACACGAAGGAAAACAGGAAGGTGGTCAGCATGGCGGGCAGGCCCAGGGGCACGCCGATGGTGAAGAAGATGCGCTTTTCGCTGGCCCCGTCCACCCGGGCGGCCTCGTCCAGAGAGGCGGGGGTCTGCTCGTAGAACGCCTTGTAGATGAGAATGAAGATGGCGCTACGCAGGCCCTGGCCGGCCGCGGCGGGCAGGATCATGGTGAGGATAGAGCCTAAGATGCCGTAATCGGAATACAGGGTGTAGGTGGGCACCATGAGCACCGGGAAAGGCACAATGAAGGTGAGCAGCACGCAGGCCATCCAGAAATTCTTTCCCTTGAAGCGGAATCTGGCGAAGGCATAGCCCGCCAGGGCGCAGGAAAAGGTTTGGAACAGGCTGGGCAGGAAGGATACCAGCAGCGTATCCATCAAATGCTCCCGGAAGCCCATGACCTCCAGGGCCTTTTGGTAATTATCCAGGCTCAATTGATGGGGCAGCCACTGCACGGAGGGGTCCAGCAGATCCGTCAGCGATTTCAGGCTGGTGACCCCCATATGCAGAATGGGGTAAATGTACACAAAGCCCAGGGAGGTGAGCATCACATACAGGAAGATCTTGGCCCCCAGGCCCAGCTTTCCGTTGCTGCCCACCAGGGCCTTTTTGATGGCCTGGGCCCTGTTTTTCCGTGCGGAGGGTTTGGCTTTCGTGGTCATGCCGCGCCTCCTTTCCGGGCGGCGGCCCGCTGGGCGTGCAAGCGCTCCACCCTGATCTGCTCTCTGGTTTTGCTCACTTCAACCACCGTGGCTTTTCGGGGCTTGGTGACCAGATAGATCACCAGCAGCCCCACGGCCAGGGTGAGCGTATACACCCAGGCCATGGCGGAGGCCACGCCGTAGCCGCCCCCAAAGGACGTATTGAACATGCGGGAATTGATTTCGGAAATTACGCTGTTCAGGCCGCTGGTGGCCAGAAACACCAAGGTGTAAATGCCGTTGATCAGGATCATGGGCTGAATGGCGGGCAGGGTGATTTTCCAGAAGGCCACCCAGCCCCCCGCGCCGTCGATCAGCGCCGCCTCGTATACCGAACGGTCTATTTTCTGCAGGCCCGCCATGTAAATCAGGATGGGCACGCCGGAATACCAGAGCACCAGGATCAATTGGGTAAACAGACCGTTCAAGGGATTGGCCAGGGAAGCGGGCAGCAGTTCCGAAATGATGCCCGACACTCCGTAGCTTTCAATGAGCGGCACGGTGGTGGCCCCCTCGTCCATCAGGCGCTGGAGCACCGGGCCGGACACCACGATGATGGGCAGGAAGAAGATGGTGCGGTATACGCCCTTGCCCTTGATGTTGTGGTTCAGCATCATGGCAATCACCAGGGAAAACACCAGGATCACCGCCAGGCGCAGGATGGCTTCCCGGTAGAAATCGGTCAGCAGGCCCGTAAACACCGTATCTTCATTGAACAGGTACTTAAAGTTGTCAAAGCCCACATAGCTCATTTTCCGGCCCGCGGCGGTCATTTTCACGTTGCTTAGGCTGTAAATGAAGGATTGAACCAGGGGCACCGCGAAAAAGCACACAAAGCCGATGAGCCAGGGCAGCAGGAAGATGTAGCCCTTCATTTCCCGCCGGGCCACCAGGCCGAAACGTTTCTTTTTCATTCCGCCCCGCCCCCTTTCACCAAAGCATAGCTCAGGGGCTCCACCTGCGTTCCGTTCACCGTGCAGGGCTGATCGCCGTAATTCACCAGCAGGAAAACATCATCACCATAGCGCACCTGGGCCACGCCCGGCGAAAGCAAGGTGTGATCCGTCATCACCCGATCTCCGATCTGTGCGCGGAGGGCTCGGATTTCCTCATCCGTTTTGAGTACCGTATCGGCCATGACATCCCACTGGGCCGTGAACACGTCGGAGGAATTGGTATTCATCAGCTTTTGCACTTCCTCCGCCGTGATCAGGAAGGAGGGGTTCGCGCCGTATTCGATCAGCTTGAGCAGCTGCCGCTGCTGGTTGGAATCAAAATTGTTGTAATTGCCGAAGCAGGGCACATGGCCGCTGAGTACCAGGGGCAGGAAGGGCACCTCGGCGGTGATGAAGGAATAGCTGGTGCAGTTCAGGGGCAGATCCAGATATGCCGCCATGTAAGGATAGTAAGCCGCCAGGGGATTTTTCAGGGCCAGCTTCATATCTCCAAGCCGCCTCATCGCTTCCCGTGCGCTTTCCAGCGCCTCGCCCCGGGTATAGTTCCTTCCGGCGGAATAGTAGGAAAACAGCGTATTGGACAGCGTTGTCAGCGTAACGCCGGAAAAATCGGCTTGATGGGTCTTTTGGTAATCTGCCAGGATTTCCGCCGTGCGCCGGGGCGTTAGGTAATACATGGAAGGGTACAATTCCTTCCCCGTGGGGATTTCCGCCACCGTTTGGCCGATGGAGCGCACGATGTCCAGGCGCATATTGTACATGTGGCCCGGGTTCGCCAGCACGGGATCGGTTTCCAGAAAAAACGCTCCGCCCGCGGCTTGAGTTTCATTCCGCAGGGCCGCCAAATCCTTCATGCTGCCCAGCTTGCCTTCCAGCCCCACAGCCCCGCTGCCATAGTTTTTGGAAAGCCCTCCGCTTTGCCAGCCCCGGTAATTGATCAGGGGCGGCGTCAGGCCCCGGCTCAAAGCGTCCTGTAAAATTTCCCTCGCCTGGTTTACCGTGGTCATAGGCACCAATTGATCCCACAACAGAAACTTTTCCGTTTCCGCGCCCAGGAAATCCAACCGGGGGCGGTAGGAGGTATCGGCGTTTTGCAGGGCGTTTTGAGCCTCCAGTACCTGCCGGTACTTCCGGGCCATGCCGGCGTAGCTGGCTTCCTCCCCTTGCAGGAAATAGAAGCGCACCTTCATATCCCGGCAATAGGCATTGGTTTCCCGGGCGGGCAGGCCCATGGTGCGGGTGGTTTGGCGAATATAGGATTCCCGCAGGATGAAGTGAACCGCCGCCCAATTGTATTCCGTGATCACGCCGCCGGGATAGGCCAGCATTTCCGCGGCTTCCTCCCCCATTTCCGCCACGGCCAGGAAAGCCGCGCCTTCCTCGGAATAGGCCATGCCGTAAATCGGCAGGGTGATTTCCTCCGCGGGGCGGTTCAGGCGGGAAGATGTGCTCCGGTCCACCCCCACGTTGGCCCCGTAAATCCGCTTGATATAAGGCGTGTTGCCCATTCCCTTGCCATCGGAAAAGGCGATGATGGCTCCCGCCGCCTCCGGGATCAGCATATAGCCCGCCTGCTCATTCAGGCGCGCCGCGCCGAAGCAGGGCAGCAGGTACAGGCCACAAAGCTGGGTTTCGCCGTATTCCTGAATGGCGTCCCCCGGCACCAAAATGGACAGCCCGTCTGCCTCCAGCCGGATTTCTACCTTCATTTTTTGACCGAGGGAAGGAAAATCCACCGTGAAATCCGCGCCGTTCTCCAGCTTTTCCATAGCAAGCTGCGCTTCTCCCGTGCACACGTCCGCCCGCTGGGCCGAAGTGCTGGTGCCGGACACGTAATCAATGCTGAAGGAGGAGGACAGGAAGCCCTTCCAGGCGGCGTTGCCGGACACGCTGTCCGGGTCTGCCCCGCTGGCATACAGCTTGCCGCTGGCCTTATCCAGCATCGTCAGCGCCATGGTTTCACCGTCTATGGTCAAAGCATAGCCTTCATTTTCCACCGTATGGGTTTCCGCCATGCCGATGCAGGGCAGAAGCAGCAAAAGCAGCAGCAGGCAAAATCCTTTAGCTTTCATAATAGAATCTCGCCTCCTTCCAAACGCCGGAAAGGAATTCCCACAATTGAGCGATCAGTGCCGCCGCAATCACCAGGGCAATCACGATCATGAGCATGGTGAACAGGGAAAGCAGCAGCGTCACGATGGTTTCCCGGAAGGAATAGTTTTGCAATGTTTTCACCATCATCACGATCAGGATGAAGCAGCCGGCCAGGGAAATGATGTTCAGCAATGTGATGATGAAAGCCTCGTTATAGGTAAGCACGAAGGACAGGCCGAACACGATGGGAGTAAGCACGATGTAGGGAGTGAGGGCGTAGGCCAGGCCACAGTACATCTGCTTGAAGGTGCCCTCCCCGTCCCGGATGGAGCAGATCAGGTTGCAGGAAACCAGGAACAGCAGCAGGCCTCCGATCACCAGCACCACGTCGTTCATGATTTCGTAGTGCCCGTCCTGCACGCCCTTGAACAGGAAGCCGCAGGCGTATTTGTTCACCAGGAAAATCAGGAACATGGCCCCGTACAGAATGGATGCGGACAGCACGGACACCTTGTTTTCAAACCGCACGCCATAATAGGCGTCCGCCGGATTTCGGGGAAAATAGCCCATAAAGCGGATTTCCCGGAGAAGCTTTTGATCCATTCCCCGCCCGACGGCCTGGGAAAAACATGCCGCGGGCCGCCATTTGGTTTTCAACACCTTCCATAATTTCCGAAGAAGGATCAACCCGGCAATGCCGAAAATCAGCCACAGGATATTTTGCTGGGCCCAGGCGTTGCGCACTTCCCAGTAAGCGTCGCTGTAGCCGGCCTTATCGCCGCCCAGGCGGAAGGCTTTCAGGGCGTCGTCATAACGTTCCAGCTTGTAATAGGCCTTGCCCAGGCCCATCTGGGCATAATCGAACATGCTGTTCAGGCGTATCACTTTTTCCCAGGGTTCCTGGCTAGGGGCATACAGCCCTTCCTGATAAAGCGCCAAAGCTTCATGCACCAAGGACGCGTATTCGGTGATTTCAAAGCGCTGCACCAGGGCCTTGTCCCGGTCCAGCACATAAAGCCTGCCTTCATCGTCCACGTCGATGGCCACGGTGGACACGAACAGGCCGATGCGGGTGCGGTCCAAATCCTCGCCGCCGAAATAGAACAGCACCCGCCCATCCCGGGTATATTCCATGATAGAGCCCAGCTCATTCACCACAAAAACGGTTTCTTCCTTGCTCACCGCAATATCCACGGCGTTCTGGAAGCCCCAGGACACGGCGGGCATGATGTTGAGCCCGCTCATGCTCAGGCGCTTCACCGTTTCCGAACCGGTGGTCACTGTGTACACCAGGCCCCGCGCATCCATGGCCAGGGAGGTGGGGGTGGAAGGCACGTTCTTTTTGAGCATATTCAATTGCTCCTGGGTATAGGTGAGGCGCTTGATTTTTTCCTCTAAGGAAATTTCCGTGCTGTTGGCCCCAAAGTACCCCAGGAAGGCGCCATCCGCGCTGAACTGGGCGATGCCGTTGGTGTTGCCCTTGCTGATCACGTACATGCCGCCCGCCTCGTCCACCGCGATTTTCAGGGGGCGGAAGGCGTTCTTCTGGCCGTACAGGGCGGTGCCGGGATGCGTTAAGGTCAGCAGCAATTCGCCGGAATCCGTATCAAACACAAATACGGCATCTTCCTTGCTGTCGCACACATACAGCTTCCCGTTCCGGGCATAGATCCCAGCGGGGGTGGAAAACAGCTTTTTATCCCCGATCACCCGGATCAGTTCGCCATCCAGGGTGCATTGGATCACCCGCTTGTTGCCCTCGTCGGAAATATACAGGGTGCCCCCATCCACAAACAGGTCCGCCGGGCGTTTCAGGGCTTTTTCGTCAAATTCGTAATAGGTTTTTTCCGGCAGATAGCCGTTCTGGGAATACACCCGCTTCCCGTCGTAGGTTTCGGTGAGGGTATAATACGGCGCTTCATCCGCCAGCGCCTGAAAGGGCGAAAGAAGAAGGCAGATGAGGGCCGCCCAAAGCAGAAGCATTCTTTTCATGCAGCCTTCTCCTTTCTCAGTCTTCCTTGAACATTTTGCCGGACTGCTTGGTGATCACGTAAATCAAAATCAGCAGCACCACGGAGGCCGCGGAGGCGTAGCCCATTTCATAGCGGATAAAGCCGTAATCCTCGATGAGGTTCACGATCAACTGGCCCGCGTACTGGGGCGTGGGATTGGCCCCGGACAGGCTGACGCCGATGTAGCCCACCTGGAAGGTGTTCACCACCGCCATCACCATACCAAAAAGCATTTGGGGCTTCATGAGGGGAATGGTGATATAGAATACTTCCTGCAGCCGGTTTCGGATGCCGTCGATGGAACCCGCCTCGTACATACTTTCATCAATGTTCATCATGCCCGCCAGCATGGCCAGGAACCCCACCCCCATACTGCTCCACAGGGCCACCACGATCATGACGGGCATCAGATATTCGGAGGACTGCAAAAACGCGATGGGCTCGCTGATCCAGCCCAGATTCAGCAGCAGCGCGTTCAGATAGCCCCGCTCGTCGCCGCTGAACAGGATGCGCCATACCACCGTCATAGCAACCCCGCTGGTCATGGAGGGACTGTACAAAAGCAGCGCCAGCACGGTGCGGGGGCCCTTGGAAATCTGGCTTAAGCACCAGGCCAGAAAAAAGCTGAGCACATAGCCCCCGGGTCCCACGATCACCGCGAACAGGATGGTGTTGGGCAGCACGTACTGCATGAAAATGGCGTCCCGGGTGAGCAGATTCACATAATTCATGAAGCCCACGAAGGAGGGCATTTGGATGGTGTTGAAGTTGGTAAAGGACAATCCGATGGCGATGGCCACGGGGATCACGATGAACAGGGAAAACAGAAGCACATACGGGGCAATGAAGGCGTAGGCCGCCCGGATGCTTTGGGGACGCCGCGCGGGAGCGGCCAGGGGCTTTGTTTTCATCATTGCAGCCACTCCTTTACCATGTCCAGATCGGGAGCCAGGAAGGGGGCGGTCAGGCGCCCGTTTTCCATGCGCCCGAATTCCTCTAACTTCCTCTCCACTTCCCGGTCGATACGCTTCACCGCTTCATCCAGGGCTTCCCGCAGGTTCTTTCCCTCCAGACAAACGGCGTTGATGGCGTTGGAGATTTCCCGCTCCACCATGTAGCTGCCCGGCACCCGGGGGGCCTCATAAATCCACTGCATCTGTTCCGCGATGATTTTCTTGTGCTCCGTGGGCCAGGGGGAATTGGCGAACGCCGCTGTGTTGGCGCTGTTCCACAAATATTCGTTGCCCAGGGTGGATTGCAGGGTGAAGGCGAATTCCGTCTGGGTTTCCTCGCTCATCCACCAGGTCAAAAACTGCCAGGCTTCCGCTTCCATTTTCGTGGAGGAAAAGATGAAACAGCTTTGCTCCGCCCCGCTGGTCCAGCGCTGCACAGCGCCGTTTTCATCCGTAAGCCCAGGGTACAGGGCAATGCCCCAGCGGTCACTTAGCTCCGGCGCCGCGTTCATAAGCAGATTGTACATGGCGTAATTGGCCGTGCCGATGGGCAGGGTTCCGTCCCGGAAGGATTGATAAAAGGAATTGATTTCATAATCCATATCGTAGATGATGAAGCTGTCCGTCAGGGTTTGCAGGCCCCGGATCGCCTCCGGTTCGTCCAGCAGGATATGGATATTGCCGTTTTCGTACAGCCTGCCCCCCGCCTGGAAAAGGAAGGGCGTGGTGATGGAAAAGCTCTTGTAGCCGATCACGTTGGCCACGAAATTGTTGTAATTCAGGCCAAACCGATGCAGGGTGGGCAGCAGGGCGAGCACATCCTCATAGCTGTCCGGTACGGAAACGCCGATGTTTTCCAAAATGTCCTTGCGGTAAAACAGTACATAAAAATTGAAGGTTTCCGGCAGGGCATACAAGCCCTCGTCGCACACCCCGGGAATCAGCAGCCCCGCGGGGAACCAGCGGCCCACTTCGTTTAAATTCGCATAGTCCCGCAAGTTTTTCAGCGCCCCGCGCACCGCCAGATCGTAGGTACGGCCCGAGGATACCCCCAGGGCCACATCCGGCGCGCTGCCGGAGGCGTTGGCCAGCACCAGCTTGCTTTCATCCGGCATGATGGAAAAATCCACCTTCACGCCGGTCTGGGGGGTAAAGGAGGTGTCCGCCATGCGCTGCAAAATTTCCAGGTACTGCCGGGGCCGGTTCACCCACACCTGAAGGGTGCCTTCTTCTGTTTCGTTGCCCGCGGCGTAGCCCTGATCCCCAAAGGACGCCCCAAAGCGCTGGGCGGCGGCGCTGAGCTGTTCTCCCGCGTTGGGGGTTTGGGGCAGCAAAGCGGCATCGGTATAAAAATGAACGCTGTCCAGGCCCATGCCGCTGTTTTGCAGGCTTTCCGTCATGTTTACCAGAAAGGACCGGGCCGAGGACGCGCCCTGGCTGAACTGGCCCAGTTTTTTAGGCAGATCATCGGGCTTTTGAGAAAGCAATTCCAAAGTATCAATCGCCATATCCAGATTGCTCAGGGCCCCGATTCTTCCTTCTGTTCCAGCCACGCCGCGAAGGAAAGAACGAACCTCCTCCAATTCGCCCATCCACCGCCGCAAATCCTCTGTGATGTGAAAATCAAAATCCGAAAGGCTGAAATCCCGGAAAAAGTCGGTGTTCCCGCCGGTAATTTTGGTAATATCCAGGGCCAGGGCCGCCATTTCATCCGAGATGCGGTTCAATTGCAGCACGGCGGGGCGGACGGGATCCAGGGAGGTTTGAATGGTCAGGGTATGGTTGCCAGCCGTCAGATACACAAGAGCGGGCTCCCCATTTTCATCCTTTACCGTTTGGTTTTCAAAATTCAGGCAGTAGGAAAAGGCAGCGTCCATAAACGCGGGCGAAGGAATTTTTCCA
>JAEEGF010597177.1_pt1 | contig 16074 bp, 10 predicted proteins | sample 9134171 | NCBI WGS metagenome assembly JAEEGF01 (sample SAMN16246542, study PRJNA631951) | gut metagenome | biome: gut microbiome; feature: rumen; material: AP-attached | host: Bos | place: Iran: Karaj | collected 2018-10
TTGAGTACTGCGTATCGAACGTCTCGCTCATCTGGCCATATTCTAGCACGGCCTCGAGCACCTTTTCCGGCGGACTTGTAGGACATACCAATAGCGGAACGACAACGACCATCAAGCACAGTGCCTTTACTGGCAGTTTCAACCAAACGGTCACTGGAGAACAAACCGTGAACCTCTACAATATGGCCGGCTTCGTGGGCTATGGCTATGGTACGATGGTTATTGAGAACAGCCTGAACGCCGGAACGTTCCCGAACGCGAACCTCTGCAAAGTGGCGCGCGTCGGTAGCAATGTCAGCATCACGGTAAAGAACTGCTACTCTACCACCGACGCTACGAGCAACGGCGACATCTACAACGACAGCGGTACATACACCACAGCGACGGGCGCCGACCTCGTGGCTCTACTGGGTAGCGGATGGCAACTGAGCGGCGAACAGCCCGTACCCATGACAGACGAGACCGACCTCGGCACCGCCACCGTCACAGGCATCAACGAATACTACTTGTTAGACGGCACCGTGCAGCATCCTGAGCCCACCGTTACCGACCTGTTCGGCAACGTGCTCGTAAAAGGTACGCATTACAACGTGGACTGGAACGGCGACGGAACCATTGTGGGCGACTACAACGTGACGGTGAGCGGAATCGGCACCTACCACGGTACATACACCACCGGCTACACCGTTACGGAAGGTATCGCCGTGACATCAAGCACGACAAAGTTGGAAGACGGATTGTTCTATAAGGTATATGAGGATGTGACAAACAACAACCGCATCACCGTCAACGGCTCGGCCCTGCTCACCCTCGGCGCAGGGGCAACGCTTACCGCCAGCAAGGGTATTACCGTCGAGGAAGGCAATACGCTGACCATACGAGGCGAGGGTGCGCTCAATGCATACATCAGCAGCTTAGAGTACTATGCAGCCATCGGCGCAACAACATCATCAAAGACGGCCGGAACCATCATCATCAACGGCGGCAACATCACCGCGACAGCCTATCAGGATTATAGTTCTTGCTGTGCTGCAGGTATTGGTGGAGCATCAGGAGGCGCTTGCGGCAGAGTGGAAATCAACGGCGGCACCGTCACGGCCACTGGCGGCCAATACGGCTGTGGCATCGGCGGCGGCGGCAACAATGGCAGTTATACCGGTGGAGCAGGCGGCACCATCGTTATCAACGGCGGACAGGTGACGGCTACCAGCCCAAAGGGCAACGGCATCGGCTACGGCAAGAGCCAGAGCGGCACCGATGGTGCGGCCGGTACTATCACGCTCGGCTGGACGGCAGCGACCGATTTTATCGACGCCACCTCGTTCGCTGGTACGGTGACGCTCAATAAGAACTTCTTCTATGAGGGCGGCACGACGGGCGTGACGCTCGATAATCTCGCCAGCCATGTAGGCGAGAAGATTATCCCCAGCACCGCCACGACGGCCAACAACCTGGCCTACGCCACCATCAGCGGCGTGCAGGACACCTATATCTATACGGGCAGCACCATCGCCATCACGCCGACCGTCACCAGCTTCCTGGGCACTGCGCTCACCCTCGGCACGGACTACGACGTGACCTACTCGCCCGCCACCATTCAGGACCAGGGCGACTACACGCTGACCATCAGCCCCTCTGCAGGCAGCACCTACACAAACTCGCTCTCCATCGGCTTCACCGTCACCGACAACCTGCAGAGCACGGGTAGCGGCTACTACGTGAACCTGCCGAAGACGGGCGCGAAGGAAGCTTCGCTCGTAGCGCACAACGTAGCAAAGGTCTATGACGACGGCGGTAGCGCCGGCCGCTACAGCGACAATGCCGACGGCACGCTGCTGCTCTCGGCTCCTGCGGGCTACGTCATCCGTCTGAGCGGCACCATCGATGTTGCCGACGAAAACGACGTCCTGACGGTTTACAATGGCTCGACCACCTCTGACGCTTCGCTCGGCTCGTTCAATGCCGACGGCTCCGTCAACGTGGTCAGCACGGGCAGACAGATGCTCGTCCGCTTCGCGAGCGACGCCTACGCCACGGCTAACGGTCTCGACCTGACGGCGACGGCCATCCAGTCTGGTGCAAACATCAATCTATCAGACAATGCAGATAACAGCGCTACTATCGCACTCTACAATGGCGTTAGTGCCAATATTACCCTCAGCGGGCGCACGTTCTATCAGGACGGTAAATGGAACACCATCTGTCTGCCATTCAATGTGACGCTGGCAAGCAGTCCGTTGTCAGGTGCCACCCTCATTGAAATGGATAATTCATCATCAGGAACTTCGCTTGACACATCAAATGGCGAACTGACACTGAAGTTCAGCAATGCAACGAATATCGAGGCTGGCAAGCCTTACCTTATCAAATGGAACGCAGGCGAAAATATCGTTAGTCCGACATTCAATGGGGTGACCATTACAAGTACTACACCAACTTCCGTTGTGAGCTATGATAACAAGCTGAAGTTCGTTGGACAGTACAATCCGTACAGTATTACCGATGCAAATATTGACGAGGTTATCTTGCTGACCAGTAACAATAAACTTGGCTATTCAAATAATCCTCGTACACTGAACTGTTTCCGTGCCCATTTCTTTGCACCTAAGGATGGCGACATGTCTCGCTCGGTTAAGCAGTACAGCATAGAATTCGGCAATGGTCAGGGTACAACCGGCATCACCGAGATGAGAAGTGAAACAGAAATCACGAGAAACGGTTGGTACACACTGGACGGCCGTTGTCTGCAGGACACGCCAAGTGCAAAGGGTGTGTACATTATGAATGGCAAGAAGGTAATAATAAAGTAAGGAGGACTGTAAAATGAAAAAGAAAGAATATATGAAACCTGACATGCAGGTGATAGAGATGCAGCAAAAGAATTTCTTGCTGGCAGGAAGTAGTGGAGACGAGGTTATCCGAACCATTACGGGTGAATGGACTACGGATGGAGGCACCTTTGGAACCATTGACGATATTGAACCCGACCTCTGAAATCACCAGGAAACAAAGTTAATACCTCACAGCGTGCCAGGCACGCTGTGAGGTGCAAGGGCCGCGAAGCCCTGCAAGCTTACGAAAAAGGCCTGCGTCGCCTCTTCAGCGAGCGTGTGCCTGACGATGTGGAGGCTACAGAGAAAAAGAAGGAAGTATAACCTCTTAACCTAACTATTATTACTCGTATGAAAATGAAACAAACTATTCTAACGCTATTGCTCGCCCTCATAGGGTTGAATGCCTATGCTGACGAACTAACGGTGTACGACGGGACGTCGTTGAACAATCATATTCCATTTTTTGGTGTGTATGCTGACTATGGAATGCGAAATCAGTTCATCATTCCCGCCAATCAGTTGACGGATATGAATGGGTGCGATATTACTAAGCTCACATTCTATTCCAATACGGAATCTCAAAGCTATGATGAGGGAGTTACAGTCTATCTGAAGGAAGTCAACTACACTACTTTCTCAAGTGCCACCTTTGAGGAATGGAGCAGTATGACCACTGTTTATACAGGGACTATTAGTGTCAGCAATAATCAAATGGACATCAACCTCACTTCCCCCTATTCCTACGGAGGAGGTAACCTGATGATAGGATTCCAAGTAACCACATGGGGCACAGCATGCACAGGCATCTCTTGGTATGGTGTGAACCAAGCATCTGGGGTCAATACTTCGGCATATAACAAAGCTAACAGCAGTCACACATGGAGTTCCGATGTTACTCCAGAAGCTTTTATCCCCAAGACTACCTTAACCTACGAAGAATCCAGCACACCTGCCTCAATACCTGCTCCCACCAAATTGACCTGTACGGCTCAAACCAGTACCTATGTCACGCTGGGCTGGACGCAGAATGGTGAGGAAACAGCATGGCAGATTTGTCTTGACGATGATGAAGAGCATCTTATCAATGTGTCGCAGAATCCTTATACGTTGACATATTTTATCGCAGGGCATACCTATACCGCCAAAGTGCGTGCTGTCAACAGCACTGGCGATGAATATAGTAAATGGAGTAATGTTGTTAGCTTCACGCCCATCGATGAACTGACGGTGTACGATGGAACGGATGAGGATATGGGCATCCCGATGTATGTGTATAATTACAACAAGAATACGCGTACCCAATTTATCATTCCTGCATCAGAATTGACAGAAGTGGCAGGTGGTACCATCTCAGCTATCAAGTTTTATCTGAGTTATGGCGACGCTTGCACCACCTCCTCTTCGGTCGATGTCTATTTGAAAGAGGTAACCAACACTACCGTCACCGCCTTTGTGGATAAGGCTGATGCGACGATGGTATATCAGGGCACCATTACTTTTAATGCAGATAAAACAACAACCATCACCTTTACAACGCCATTCCAGTATAATGGTGACAACCTTCTCTTAGGTTTTGAGAATACAACAGCACTTGATAATGATAATAAGTTCATAGAATTCTATGGTAAGAAAACCGGAGTTGAAAAATCTGCTGCTTATAAACCAAACATAGCAACTAATAACACTCCTCTTCCATCGGATTTTATCCCCAAGACCACCTTCTATTATACTGCGTTTGTAGGTACTCCAAAGCCTACGAACCTGCAGGTTTCTGACATTACGGCACATGCTGCTACAGTGACGTGGAAGGGTAGGTTGAACACTTTCAACCTGCGCTATAAGGAGTCGACTGCCGCAGACTGGACAGAGGTGAACGGCTTGACAAAGAAAAGCTATAACCTGACGAATCTCCGCTCTGGTAAAAGCTACGAAGTACAGATACAGACCGTTGACTACGACGAAACTTCTGATTGGGCAAGCGTTTCCTTCAACACCATTGCGATGCCCACGCCTACACCTCTTTTCTGTGCAACGGTTACTTCCACTTCCGCAACCTTGGAATGGGTAAAGAAGGGCGATGAGAACGCTTGGCAAATCTCTCTTAACGGCGATGAGACGAACCTCATCAACGCTACAACAAATCCTTATACGCTGACGGGCCTTACCACAGGCCAAGAATATAGCGCCAAGGTGCGTGCCATCAACAGCACAGGTGACGAATGGAGTGAGTGGAGCGATGCTGTCAGCTTCACGCCAACTGGCTTACTGACCCTCACGCCTCCTGTTATCGAGGGCTATGAGGGCGTGTACGATGGTGAATCACATCTATTCCGTGTCGTGTCGAATCCCGACCAAGCGACATTGCGCTTCAGCGATTATAGTATCAACAACATTACCAGCACTGCAGCACAGATGGGCTATAGAACCAATGCAGGTACCTATACCTATTATTGGCAGGCGACGAAGGAAGGCTATAACACCGTTACGGGTAGTGTTCTGGTTATCATCCACAAGGCTCAAGGTACACTCAAGTACGACATCACAACAGTGGATAAGTTTGCTGACGACGATTCCTTCATCAATCCATTGACCAAAACGGGCGACGGTACGGTGACCTACTCATCGTATAACCCAGATTTTGCCACTGTGAGCGAAACGGGATTGGTTACCATTCATGGCATCGGCTGGACAGACATCATAGCAGAAGTTACTGACGGACAGAATTACACCTATGCCAACAAAGAAGCCAAATACGGTCTGGCTATGACGAAGAAGAAGGCTGATAGCTATAAAGCACGTATCGTGGTTTGGTTAAACAATGGTGTGCTGACAGACCTCACCTTCGACAGTGAACCCGAAATGACCTACGACGAGAGTACACGTTTGGTATCGGTAACAGGTACCACCCTGGCTTGGCCGCTGAAAAACATGAGGAAGATGACCTTCACCCGCTACCTGCCGAACTTCACCTTCAACGAGGAAGATGACAACAGTGGCGTAGTGATAGACGGCTACCAGTGCGACTTCACACTGAACCGTACCTTCCGTACGGGTTACTATAACACATTCGCAGTACCCTTCTCTGTCAGCATCGATGAGTTAAAACAGGTGATGGGTGAAGAGACAACGGTAAAGGAACTGACGGCATCGAGCTTAGAAAACAACAGACTGATAATGTCATTTGATAATGCTACTTCCATTGAGGCTGGTAAACCTTACTTCGTAAATGTGCCTGCCGACGTGGTGAACCCCACTTTCAAGGACGTCATTGTACGTAATGTTTCTACCACCATCAACACAAATTATGTCAACGTCGTTCCAGCCATTGGAAAGACGCTTGTCAAGGGTTATACAGGTAGTGAGGACGACGCGCAGAGTGTGCTCTTCCTATCTGGTGGTAATAAGTTCAAGCATCCTACGGTGGTTAACCAGCCTGATAATGAGGATAGTTACCTGAAGGGATTCCGTGCCTACTTCCAGCTGCACGACGGCGCCACGATGGCTAACATCAGTTCAAACCTGACAGGGAACCTGACGGGTATTGTCGATGTAAGAAATCGGATGGAAGATGGAAGAAAAGACATCTACGATATGCAAGGTCGCAAGGTGCAGAATCCCACGAAGAAGGGTATCTACATCATAAACGGAAAGAAAGTTGTTATCAGATAAAATATATGGAGGACACAGCTATGACAAAGAAACGATATACCTCTCCAAGTATGGAGATATACGAAATACATGTGCAACAGAAATTGTTGTTTGGTTCCGAAATTAACGGCATCGATACTGGTGGACTGTTTGAACAGGATGATAACCTAATTGAAACACCCGAGAGTATCTGGGAAGATGCAGTGTAACTGTAACCTCAAAAATGACAAAAGCAATGAAAATGAAAAAGATAGTTTCTGCAGCATGCCTGCTCATGCTATGCTCAATGACAATGGCGCAGACCATCAAGGTGGTCAATAAGCAGGGGCAAGCCACCTCGTACGATGCGAGCAAACTCGATAGTATTTCTTTCCAATATGGCACTCGCGGATTCAGTGTCCATAGTGGTGACAGCACAGATACGTACACTTTCGACAAGGTAACGAACCTCAGCGTTGATTCGAGGTATCTCTTTGCACACCCCGACACCGTCTATGTGGGTGACCATACACAGAAGTTTGCCTTCCAGCTGAACACCAATGTTGAGTACGACGCTACACCCTCAAATGCCTGGCTGCGCGCTGACGGCAACGTCACGGGTAGCGACTCGTTGCGCTTCATAGCAACGAACAATCCGCTGATGACCAAACGCGAAGGTAAGATCATCTTCGTCAATAGTAACGATGACTCCATGCGCGACACGCTGGTTGTCATACAAGCAGGTAAGACAGATACCCATTTTATAGACATCGACTGGAATAAGGCAACATTGAACAGTTTCAACGAGACCACGGGACAGTGCGTCATCACCTTCCAGGGCGATGTGCCTGAGATGGGACAGTATGATGCCTTCCTGCTGCCCACCGACAACAGCTACATCATCCGTATTGTGAACAATGCGACGTATGTGGATGGTAGTAAGACGGTAACGCTGGCCACCCGTGAAGGTAAGATGGGTAACCTGTTTAAGAACAAGAATTTCACGCTGTGCAGCGATCCGAACTACAGCGAAGACCCAACAGCCGCACCTGCTTTGGCTCGTCGTGCAGGTATCGAAGATGCAGGTACCATCTACTATCCTGAGACCATTGAGCTGTGTGCCGACGGCAAGCCCTTTGCCGTGGTCTATGACCGCAGCAAGGCCGACGGTTCGCGCCGTGCACAGCTCTCAAAGGAGTTCAACATCTTCGAGTACAGCAAAGACAACAGCGGCGAGGAGATTGGTGGTGGTCTTTCGTGGGAGTCCTGTATCTTCGACGTGGGTCTGAAGGGTGTCTTCCAATTCGATTTTGGCGATATAGCATGGGAGCAGGTACGCTTTGGCGACCTCATCGATATGAAGGCTTATCTTGAAGGTGAATTCAACACCGAACTCATCTTGAAGTATGCCCTCTCGGCCGGCATAGAGTGGAGCGCAGAAAAGGTGCTGAAGGAAGATATCTTCTCCTACCGCGTGAAATTCATGGTAGGCCCTGTGCCTGTATGGATTAATATCAGCAGCGACCTGATGGCGGGTGCCGAGGCCAGTGCCAACGGCGAAATTATCATCACAGGCGGTGTCAAGGCCAGTGCCAGCTTGAAGGCTGGTATGCAATGGAGCAAGGCGACGGGCGTGACACCCATCTATGAGTTCGAGAAGAATTGGGAACTCGTGGAGCCTGAGGTTAAGGCTGAGGCGCACGCTGAGGCGAAGGCCTATACGTGGCCTAGGATTAAGATAGGCATCTACGATGTGCTCTGTCCTACTATCGACCCCAAGCCCTACATTCGTGCCTATGCTGATGCCCGTGCCGAGAAGATACCATACTTTGGTTGGGATGCTGGCCTGACGGCTGGTGTAGACTTGACGCTGGGGCTCTCGCTCGACCTCTTCTTCTGGGAGAAGGAAATCGCTGATATAGAACCAATCACCCTCGTCGACGTCGACCTCGTGAAAGCACCTCAGCGCATCGACATGATGAACGAAGCCAGTCGCAACCTCATGGTGGGCGATACCTGCCACATCATCTATCGCGTAATGGCTAAGAACAACCTGACCAAGAGTGAGTTCCCGTTGCCTGGTGCACTGCTCCACATAGAGAAGTCTGAGGACAGCGGCGGTACTATCGACAGCGACCAGAAATTCAACAACAATCCTGAGTGGTGCTACACCAACAAAAAGGGTGAGGTAGTCGTTGTCTATACACAGAACGACACTATTCCTGCCAAGATCAATGTCACGCTGATGACTGGCGACGAAGAGCAGGACATCGAAGTGCCCGAGTGGAGCTGTGCTATCAAGGACTACCGACTGACGGCGCTCGATGTGGATGAAACCGAAAACAGCATCATAGCCGGAAGCAACGGCAAGGCTGAGCAAAAATACCTTTTGGAGGAATATACCAAGGGTGATGCCAATACCAACGGCCGTTGGCTGGGCATGAACAACGTCACTGTCAACTTCGAGGTTACTGGCGGTACTATGGAAGCTAACTCAGCAAAGACCAAGGATGGCGGTAGGGTGACAGCCGTATTCGACGGTGGCAGCCACTACGACGGTAAGAGCACGCTGACAGCATCAGCCTATATCGCCGAGTTTGACACCACGCTGACCACATCTGCCATCAAGATTCTGGCATTCAAGTTTGAAGACGACGAACTCACCAAGTGCTACAACCTGGCTGACAACACCGCCCTGTGCTACGGCGCGTTTAGTAATGGTGATATCCTGGATGTGACATGGGTCACCAAGGTATTTAATGGATACATGAATTGGGTAGATATTGGAATTAATATTGGCAAGGATTACAATGAAGTCATAGCATATACCAATACAGAGAGTGGACAAGGTGCTGGTTATTACAATGGAGAACCGCATGAATGTGATTATGTTCAGACCGTTAACTGGAAATACACCTATACACATAAGGATGTAATCTGTGGTTATAATGCGCAAAATAACCTCCCAATGGATTTTGTGGGCCGTCATACGAACGCGACATCAGCCGTACAAGAGGAGCGTTATGGAACAGTTGAAAACACGGCTACAACGCATTATACATATTACGGAACAAATGATCAAGGCGAACGTGTCGTTATCGGGACAGATACCAAAAATAGCTCATACGGCCCCAACAATATTGGGCCAGGGCAATGGTGGAACGCTGCCCGAGAGAATACGGCAGGCGTAGCCCTATTTGAAGAGGACGGCAATATCGTTTATCTGTATTACATTATCGACGAAGCAGAGAACTACAGACTCTACGTCAAGGGCGTCTTCGACAAAGCTTCGAACACGGTATATGAATAATTGATCCCAACCTCACAGGGGGCTCCCCCTGTGAGGTCAATTCAGAAACTCTTATCATTATATATCATTATAACCAATAAGAATAGTTAGTAATTATTCGTAAACCGCCTGGGCCGTGAGGTTCGGGCGGCTTTATCTAAGATAACAGGGTCAGACACGCTGTTACGATAATTCTTTACATCCTTCATCTCCTTTCCTCCTATCCTCCTTAGACTAGCCTTTCAGGCGCTCTACGGCCTTAAACCCACCTCCTTTGGATTCGTCATCCAAAGGAACTAAACGGGCGGTCGTTGGGAAGTAAACCGCCCGTTTACCGGTTGAGGGTTAAAATCGTCGATTTCGCACGGTCTTTAGCCTTAAAAGTGTCACAGATCACAGATCACAGTTTTCAGGAGGCCGCTATACCATTAAACGAATAATTCTTTACAAATTTTATACTACTATATATATAATATATATATTATATATATAGTAGTTAATTTAACTACCTCAAAACATTCGCTGCTGAGAAAACTGTGATCTGTGATCTGTGACAAATTAACTGTTATTTGACTGACTTTGAGGTAGTAAAAAATGTCCTCGCTCCTTTTTGTTATTTCGAATTTTTGCATTACCTTTGCAATCGGTAACATCAAAACGAAGGACTATGAAGAAACAGTTGTTATTACTGATAATGGTGTTGGCAATGCTACAGGTGGAGGCTGCACCGCCCTTGCGCGGGCTGGCGTTTATGGGTGTTGCAGGTGAAACGCCTGCATACAAGCTGATGGAACCTGTGGGAGGTGGCTGTTTGTGCGCATCGGAGGCTGTGATAGGCAGTGGCATGTATCTGCCCCACACGGGTAATGTGCGTGTCCTGACCATCTTGGCGGCATTTCAAGATGTGGGTTTCACGGTAAATGATCCCGTACAGGCTTTCGACCAGTATCTGAACGCTGACAAGCAGGTGGATATGGGTAATCGTAACGACCTGAACGTTGCCAGTGTGCGACAATATTTTGAGACATGCAGTCACGGACAGTTCTCGCCCCGGTTCGATGTCGTGGGACCTGTCACCTTGCCTCAGACGATGGATTATTATGGCGGCACCGATTCCTTAGGTCGTGATGACAAGTTCAGAGACTTCTGCCAAGATGCTTTGACGCTGGTCAAGAATTCGGTAGCAGACTGGTCAGTGTACGATAACGATAATGACGGACGCGTCGAGTTAGTATGCGTCATCTTTGCTGGTTACGGCCAGAATCAGGGTGGTGAGAACAGTACCCTGTGGGCTAAGGCCGCCAGCCAGGATCTGCCTGCGGACGATACTCACCGCATTACCCGCTTCAACTGTAGCCCAGAACTCTTCAATCCCGATGAAAGATATTCGAATTACATTAACGGCACAGGTGTGTTCATTCACGAGATGTCGCATTGTATGGGGCTGCCCGACCTCTATGCCACTCAAAAGAAAGCCTACGTCAATAATCAGGGCATGGAGACGTGGAGCATTATGGACTACGGCCTTTACAACCGTAACGGCTTTGCGCCTTGTCCCTATACGGCATGGGAACAGGAAGTGATGGGGTGGACGAAGATAGAAGATGTCGGAAGTAAGATGGAAGATGGAAGATGTCAGTTGTCTGATGTCCTGCCATTGATAGAGGGAGGAAAAGCCTATAAGCTGCAGAACCCCGACAACGACCGCAACTACATCGTCTTGGAGAACGTACAGAAGCGCGGACTCAACCAATATGCCTCAGGTCACGGTTTGTTGGTCTGCCAGGTAGATTATCCCTACAGCAGTGTCAATATGAGCGATACACCTAACAATAACCCAGGTCATCCATCTGTAGCCGTTGTACCTGCTGGCGGTGAGCTGATTAATGCCTACCTACGTGGTAAAGGCAAGAAATATCCTTACACGGTAGCCCAGTGGCAAGAGTCGCTGGCTTCCTCCGTATTTCCTGGGACTAAGGGTGTGACGTCGCTGACCGACAATATGCGGTTGCCCAACTACTGTTTCTATGTCGATAAGACTGCCCAACCCACCAACTTCATGCTTAGCAGTATCAGCGAAAATACTGAGACGGGTGCCGTCAGCTTCCTTGTGGCAAAAGATGACCAGACGAGCATTGGTGATGTCAGATGGAAGATGGAAGATGGAAGAAGTGATGTCTGGTACGACCTGCAGGGTCGTCAGGTCGGTTCACCTTCTCACTCTTTCACCTTCTCACCTTTAAAGAAGGGCATCTATATCGTCAATGGCCGCAAGGTTGTGATTAAGTGATTGAGTTTGCTATTCTTCGCTAAAGATACCTACGAAGGCCGTATTGTCGTAGTTTTTCAACTTGTCTGACAGGTCGCTGATGACGTCCGCGTTCTTGTCCTGTGTGGCATTATCGAAGGTGTACTGGAAGTCGCCATGCTCGCAGCGTCCGGCTCCGTAATGGCCAGTAACCACTGAGGGTACGTCGTTGACTTGGTCAGGCGTATAGGTGTAAAAGTCGCTGGCCGTATCGAAGTTGTTATAACCTGTACCCCCTTTTAGTGTCACGACCTCAGCAGGTACTTGGTCTTCGCGATTGGTCACGACATAGGCGTCAAAATGTTTGCTGTAAGTGGCGTCGCCAGCAACGTAAGGTTCAAAACTGGTCTGTCCCGTCATGAAGTTGTCGTAAGCCTTAATCATGCCACCGTCTTCGCTCGAGAAGGTGCCTTTTGTCTGATCTGAACTGCCCACGCCATTATGAATATCGGAACCCTGCTTGGAGATGAGCATGGGGTACTTGCAGTTACGATAGTAGTTCTTCTCGACGAAGATGCAGGACCCCGTCGTTGCACCAACGCCATACTTGCTGTTACCGTCGAAATAGTTGTTGAAGACGTGCAGGTGCTGTGATTTGCGTACACGTGGATGGCGCGAATCGCTATGGTCGTACCAGTTATGATGGTAGCTGACGAAGTCCACCTCGTCGCCGTTCGAGTTTAGGTGACATTTGCCTGAATCCCAGAAGTGATTGTCGCTAACGGTGCAATAGAGCGTACCTTTTACGTCGAACGAGCCGTCACCCTTGGCCTTGTCGCCGCCCTTGTTCTCGCCATAGAAAATGTCGAGGTGATGCCCCCAGATGTGTTCATTGTTGGTATCAAAGCTGATGCCGTCTTCAGGATGCATCATGACGGCAAAATTACGCAGCTCCACATAGCGGCAGTTCCTGCAGAGCACACCAAAGCCGTGCAGGGTGGCATCATTGCCTATACCCTCAATGGTCAGGTTCATGTTCTGGCTCTTTCCCTTGACCTGCAGACCGATGGCCGAACTGCCCAGTTCCGGCATATCGGCCTTCTTCAGCTGTCCGATAATGCGGATAGCCAATGGACGTGTTTCTGCTCCCTTTTCGTACGCCTTCAGAATATCCTGAATACCAGTACGTATTTCTTCCTTCTTGCCGACATTCATGCTCAGCGTAACAGTCTTGGCATTGTTCTTGGTGACATAGAGCACACGGGCTCCCGTCTTCAGCGTGCCGTCGTTATTATAGGCTCCGATACCGTCGCTGGTATTGTAGTGTGCATAGCCGTCGCGATTAATGGCACGTACGCTGATGTCTGTTGCCTCGCCGGCACAGTCAGCAAACTCCTTGCCGTCGTCGCCTACAGGTACAACCTTCACGGAATAAGTGCCTGCAGCCAAACCGACAGCGTCAGCACGCCCGTATGTACCATAGTCGCGTACTAACTGCGTGTCAATGGTTTTGCCATTGACATACACGTTGTACTTGCTGATGCCTGCCAACTTCGTAAACTTTACGTAAGCCGACTCCAGCCAGCCTTTAGCTTCCGTTATCACTACTTTGTTTTCTGTATTACCCTTGTTGAAAGCCAAAGACGTCACGTTATCCTTATACGTGTAGCTGCCTGACTGCTGATGGATGGTAATGTCGGCACCCTCGACGTCGATGCTTTCCACCGTCTCCGTATCGTAATACTTCCTTGACCCGTCTTTTAGTGTCAGAACGGCCTGATTCTTCTGCGGGTTCTGGCTAGTGAACTGCGCCCTTGCAGGGCTAAATGACAAATGACAAATGATAAATGATAAAGCTATTATCTTTGTTACATATCCTTTTCTCATCGTGCTTACTTCTTACTTTTTACAACCACCTTTTTTCCGTCAACGATATAGACACCCTTCTTCAGCTGACCATGAACCATTAACCATGAACCATTAACCACTTCCTGTCCTTTCAGATCGTACACCTTCTTGTCCAACAGGCCGGCTTCCTTCACGATAGCCATGCGTTCCTCCACGCTTGTTGCCTTGCTCATGTCAATGATTACATCTGCCATGTCGGCAGTCGTCTGTGTACCATTGTTATATTCAATGGTCACTTGATTGCCATTGAAGGTTATCTTCTTCACCGTCGAGCCGTCAATCTTCCCACCGTCGGCCATAGCAGCCACCGTCAGGCAGAGCATGCAGCTCATGATCATTAGTTTTTTCATCATACGTGATATTTTAATTGGGCGTATTTCTGCCAAAAGAGGGTGTGATGTCACACCCTCTAAGTCATTCAAAAGTTGTCGTCGTTATGCAAACGATATGGTAGCCTGAATAGGTTCTGACGATGGGGTTTCGTCGGCCTGCTGGGGAATCTCGCCGCTGGCCTGACTGTAGATGCTATCCAATATCTCGCGGGTACGCTTGTAGGTTGGCGTCTGTTCAACGGCAGAAATCACGTCGTCGTTGTCGAGGTCTTCAGCACGGAACAGGTAGATGTGCGGACGGCGCTTGTAGCGCTTCGACTGGCTGTCGCCACCATAGTAGCGGTTGCGGCGGTCCTGGCGCTGTGCTTCGGCCTCCTGCTCGGCAGCGATACGCGTAGCCTCCTCCTGTGTGTTGTGACGCTGACGGTGGTTCGACATTCCGTCTACGCGGTCGATACCGAAACCTGTAGCCAGAATGGTGACCTTGACCTTCTTGCCAAGTTCAGGATCGACGGCCAATCCCCACTTAATCTCAAAGTCGCCGAACTTAGCCATGAAGTCGTTGACGTCGTTCATCTCTTCCATCATCAGAGACTCCTTGCCGTCCTTGCCGCCAGAGAACGAGATAGAAAGCAGAATTTTCTTTGAATTGAAGACGTCGTTCTCGTTCAACAGGGGTGAGTTCAATGCGTCGTCGATAGCCTTCTTAACACGGCCTTCGCCCTCGCCATAGCCCGTAGACATGATGGCGACACCACCGTCCTTCAAAACGGTCTTCACGTCGTTGAAGTCGAGGTTGATGAGTCCGTGAACGGTGATAATCTCGGCAATGGACTTAGCGGCAACACTGAGCGTGTCGTCGGCCTTGCCGAAAGCGTCGAGTACGGTGAGTTCGGGATAGATTTCGCGCAGGCGTTCGTTGTTGATGACCAAGAGGGCATCGACGTGCTTCGACATTTCCTCGACACCATCCAGTGCCTGATCAATCTTGCGGTCGCCTTCGAAGCGGAAAGGAATGGTGACGATGCCTACCGTCAGGATGCCCATCTCCTTCGAGATGCGGGCAATGACAGGTGCGGCACCAGTACCCGTACCGCCACCCATGCCAGCCGTGATGAAAGCCATACGCGTGCCGTCGCTCAGCACGTTCTTAATGTCGTCGAGACTCTCTTCGGCGGCAGCACGTGCCTTTTCAGGACGGTTGCCGGCACCCAGTCCTTCCTTGCCCAATTGCAGATGGACGGGAACGGGTGAGTCGTTGAGCGCCTGAGCGTCAGTATTACACAATACGAACGAGACATCGTGGATGCCTTCGCGATACATGTGGTTGACGGCATTGCCACCTCCACCACCAACACCAATCACCTTGATGATGCTATTCTCTTTTGCGGGCTCGCCAAAGTCGAGCAATATGTTATTATCCATCATATTATTTACTGATTTACTGATTTATCATTTATCATTTAGGCCGAAGGCCGCTTAATCTTCGTCTGAAGCTAAGTTCTTAAAGAAATCTTTCATGCCACGACCGAACTTTGTCCAGGGGCTGTTCTCCTTTCGGATACGTGCTTCCTCGCGGGCTTTGGCTTCGGCCTTCTCGCGTTCAGCACGCTCCTCTTCTTCCTTCTTACGCTGAGCTTCCTCTTCGGCACGGCGCTTTTCCTCAGCAGTACGTACCACACCGGCAGGCACTTCTGTACCCTGACGGGCACGACGCTGTTCGAAGGTCTCCGTGAGCTGTGGCTTTTGGGTGGCAAAGAGGTCGCCATTGGGGTCAATCTCGCCACCGGCACAGTTGATGTCGCCCTTGGCCAGCAGTCCCAGGACGGTGTTCAT
>JAEEGF010728414.1_pt1 | contig 16074 bp, 11 predicted proteins | sample 9134171 | NCBI WGS metagenome assembly JAEEGF01 (sample SAMN16246542, study PRJNA631951) | gut metagenome | biome: gut microbiome; feature: rumen; material: AP-attached | host: Bos | place: Iran: Karaj | collected 2018-10
TGTTTTCTCTGGCCTGTGATATTTTCGATCATCCCGAGACCGGTCTTCAGGAGTATTATGCCTCCGGCCGGCTCGTTTCATTTCTGAGGGAGAAGGGATTCTCGGTCGAGACCGGGACCGGCGGGCTTGAAACCGCCTTCCGCGCCACCTGGGAAAATGTCCCCGGCGGCCCCTCGATCGGTCTCCTCATGGAGTATGACGCTCTGGAAGGGCTGGGCCACGCCTGCGGGCATCATCTGCAGCCTGCCGCCGTGATCGGCGCAGCGCTCGCGCTTCGGGAGGTCCTCGCAGACTTCCCGTTCCGTCTGGTGCTTTACGGCACACCTGCCGAGGAAAAGCATGGCGGCAAGATCACCATGGCGGAGAACGGATGTTTCCGGGACGTGGACCTCATGCTCGCGCATCACCTCAGCCGGGAGACTTCGACATTTTACAAAGACAAGGCGCTTCGGTCGGTCTCCGTGGTGTTTCACGGCACACCGGCGCATGCCGCTATCGCCCCGGAGAAGGGCAGAAGCGCGCTGGACGCCATGATGCTTCTGTTCCACGCGCTGGAGATCATGCGAGAACACGTGAAGGAAGGCTACCGCATCCACTATACGATCAAAGAGACCACGGGCCCTTCCAATATCGTTCCCGAACGGGCTGCCTGCCAAGTGACGCTGCGCGCGCCGGACGAGCCGTATCTTTCGGAAATGTACCAGCGCCTCCTGAGGATCCTTCAGGGCGCCTGCCTCATGACGGACACCAGTTATGAAGCCACGCCGCATCGGACGTACCGGAATCTGGTTCCGGTGGAGTCCCTCAGGGAGGAAATGCTCCGACGCGCGGAAGAAGTCTGCGCGCCGAAGATCTCTTACGAGAAGAAGTGCTCTGCGGGATCATCAGACCTTGGCAACGTCTCCTGGATCGTACCGACCGCGAATGTTTATACGTATTTTTGCGACGAAGACCCGCACACAGAGGCCTGGCTCAGGAAAGGCAAGTCGACGGAAGCCCGGCAGTCTGCGCTGTTCGGCGCGAAGATCCTGGCCCTTGCCGCCTCCACCTACATCCTGCATCCGGAGAGTATTGCAGCGCTAAAGGAAGAGCATCTTGCTGCGATCTCCGCACAATAAATGGGTAAATATGAATTGCATTACGGACTATCGTTTGGAAAACTTCATCCTTGGACTTCAGTGGGAAAAGCTCCCGTGCGAGGTCCAGGATCGTCTCCGCGGCTGCTTTACGGATCTTCTTGGCGCAATCGTGACCGGAAGCCGGAGCGAGACCTTTGAGGCAGGATTAAAACTTGCAAAGAAACTGTCTCTTCCGGGGGATGTTCCTGTGATCGGTTCTTCTGAGACATTTTCCGTGGACGGCGCAGCCGCAGTCATGGGTCATGCGTCCAACGCCTATGACATCGACGATGGACACAATATGATCCGTGCGCATCCGGGTACGTCGTTCATTGGCGGGATCCTGGCGGAAGCACTCGCACGCGATCTCAGGCTCACGGAACTGCTCACGGCGCTTGATGCGGCTTATGAGACCGCGATCCGAAGCGGTATCGCCATTCTGGATTATTACCAGTTCGGACATTTGAGCGGAACGATCGGCGCGGTCGGCATAGCGGCCGGTGTCGGAAAACTCCGCGGCTATACGAAAGAGCAGCTGAACAATGCGCTGTCCGTGGCAGAGTTCAACGCGCCGCTGGCACCCGGCATCCTGAGCGTCGAATATCCATCGATGAATAAAGACGGCGTGCCGTTCGGCGTCATGATTGGAATGCTGGCTCTGAGAGCGTCGGAGAGCGGTTTCATCGGCAATAAAAATCTTCTGGAAGCAGAGGCGTACCGATATCTCACGGAAGATCTGGGTGAAAAATGGCGCGTCATGGAGCTCTATTTCAAACCTTACCCATGCTGCCGCTGGGATCACGCCCCCATAAAGGCAGTCCTCACGCTTCGGGAGGAATACGATCTGAAGCCTGAGGACATCGTTTCCTGTGAGATCCATACCTTCGAGCGTGCGACAAGGCTGTCGAAAATGATACCGGTCCATGCGGATGAAGCCCAGTACAACATTGCCTACCCGGTCGCGGCAGCTTTGGTCCGGGGCGCGTATGGCTTCGCGGAGCTCCGAAAAGAGGCCTTTGAAGACCCGGAGATTCACGATATGATGACACGGCTTTCTTTCCATGCGGATCCGGAACTCTCCGCCGTCTTCCCCGGAAATCGACTCTGTTACGCCGTTCTGAAGACGAAAGACGGAAGGACGCTGCGTTCTGAACTCTGCGAACCCGAGGGCGAGGCCAAAGACCACATCGGCCGGGAATGGCTTTCGGACAAATTCCGCCGGATGACTGCCGGACTTCTCACTCCCATGGCGCAAGAGGAGATCCTCCGCCTGGTTTTCACCGAAGACCCGCCGGTCAGGAAGATCATTTCCCTGATCAACGAATCCCTCGTAAAAGAATAAGAAAATACAAAAAGCCCGCCGAAAGGCGGGCTTTTTGATTTGATGTTCAGGAAGACCGTTATGGACGGGAGAGCAGTTCCTTTGCCTTCTCGAGGAAAGCATCTGCCTCACATTCTTTGGTGCCCCAGCCGGTCACGAGACGGATTGGTGTCATGCCATCCTGTTCCGGCGCCCAGCGGTAGAACAGGAAGTCCTTCTCAAGCGCTTCGACGACCGGGGTCGGAAGAATCGGGAAGATCTGGTTCGTGGGCGAGTCGCTGTAGAAGGAGATGCCCAGTGCGCTAAGACCGTCACGAAGCTTTTTCGCCAGCCGGTTTTCATGCAATCCAATCTCGAAATAGACGCTGTTCTCTCCGCCCTCAAGGAGTGCTTCAAACTGCACGCCGATGAGCCGTCCTTTTGCAAGCATGCCCCCTTGCCGCTTGATCATGTAGCGGAAATGATCATCGATCACCGGGCTTGTAACGACCAGCGCCTCCCCGAAGAGAGCGCCGTTCTTGGTGCCGCCGATGTAAAATGCGTCCGCAAGCGCCGCAAGATCCCGGATGGAGAGGTCATTTGCATCGCTCGTGAGCGCTGCGCCGAGGCGCGCGCCGTCCACATAGAGAAGAAGATCCCGCTCCCGGCATTTTTCGGAAATGGCTGTCAGTTCTGCCCTGGAATAGATCGAGCCGATCTCGGTGGGCTGGGAAATGTAGACCATGCGTGGCTTCACGGTGTGCTCGTCTTCGTACTCGTTGAATGCACAGTCGATCATTTCGGGGAGCAGTTTTCCGTTCACCCCCGGGAAATTGACGATGCGGTGGCCGGTGGCTTCGATGGCGCCGGTCTCATGCGAGTAAATGTGTCCGGTGCGGACCGCGATGACCGACTCATAAGGCCTGAGGGCCGCCGCAATGACCGTGATGTTGCAAGGTGTTCCGCCCACCATCATATGGACGGAGGCATCGTCGCGGCCTGTGAGTTCACGGATCAGTTCCGCGGCGTGTTCACAATGCGGATCCAGCGCATAGCCGTCCGTGTGCTCCAGGTTCGTCTTAAGGAGCGCTTCCATTACCTTCGGATGCGCGCCCTGGCTGTAATCTGAACGAAAGAAGATCATGGTGCTTTCCTCTCTCTATAAATGCTTTCCGTGTGACCGGGTACGATGATCCTGATCAGTCCGCAAGCGTGCCGAAGGGATCCCAGGGCTCCAGTTCATGGAGCGGGCCGGAGAGAAGTTTCCGGGAGGCGGCGTCCAGGTATTTCGTGTTGACCATGACCTGGTAGACGAAATCGTCGAACCATTCGTCGCTGGCCACGAAGTAGCCGTCCTGACCGGCGTCCTTGCCCCAGCTGTTCTCGATGTGCCAGCGGTCCGGCTTGCCGTTTGCGTCCAGGTTGACGCCGAGGATGACCATCGCATGGTTCATGGCGCTGTCGCCGTAGTCCAGATAATCCGCCTTCGTCAAGCCGAAGCGCACGTTGAAGAGCTTCTCGATACCTGCGGATTCGCGGTCGAAGATGCCGTCCTTCCGAATGGAGAACTTGCCGCAGTCGGAACCGAACCAGACCGGATGACCGTCCTTGAGTTGTCGGATGACCGCCTTTTTGATCTTGTCCATGGTGAGGTTCAGGTAGGTCGTGGGACGTCCGTCGGTCATGTTTCCAAGGAATTTCACCGTGTACATCCGGTTGAAGGGCTTGTCGGCGGTCGGGCCGTGGATCACGCTGATCGTCTCACTGAGATCCATGCCGACGTATTTCTGGAAGAATTCCTTCGGCGTGATGCCGGTCTCGCGGAAGACTTCGTCCTTCTTGTTCCGGAGCGTCAGATCAAACTGCTTCGGCGGCTCGCCGAGAGCGATGCAGAGCATCCGGTAAAGCTCGCTCAGCATGTCTGCCTTCATGGCCTGCAGTTCTTTGGCGGTCTTACCTGCCTTTGCCGCGTTCCTGAGGAGCATCGCGTCTTCGCGAAGCTTCGTGGTCATGTAACTGACCATGGTGCGCGAGGCACGGGAGTTCTCCGAATCCGGATAGGCTTCCTGCGGGACGAGACCGTATTTTTCAACCAGGTTCACGATCATGTCCCACTGGCCGCCGTCTCCCAAAGGGAACTGGCTGATGAAACTGAAGAGTCTTCCGTCGATGGGCTCGTCGACCGTTTTGAGCACCGACTCCAGATAGTAATTCGACTTCTCCAGCTTGTCCCAGAAGAAGAGATAGTTCTGTGACAGTTCGATCGTATCGAGATCAAACTTTTTGATCATTTCATAGCGGAAAATGTTCAGCGCGGCGAAGATCCAGCAGCGGCCGCTGGCGCGCTGGTTCGTGATGCGGCCCTGTTTCAGATCGATTGAGAAGTTCATCGGAAGCTTCCGCATCGCCTCATAGTCCTTTGCGGCTTCCGCAACGCCCACCGAGACTGCCGCCCGGGAGGCGACCTCATTGGCCCGGTCCGCGTGGAACGCTTTACTCATCTCTGCAACAGCTTTCAGGGAGATCCCGTTTTTACGTTCTGCCATCTCTGAACTCCTTTTCACGTTTTTTGCGCGCTCCCCGGGAGGAATGAAGCCGGAGGAGGGCGGTCAGTGCATGGAAACATCATAACAACAGAGAGGGACATTTTCAAGCCGTCCTCTCGTTCACAAAACCTACATTTCTTCGTGATAATGTGCTATTATTCAGGCAGGGCCGCAGATGCTGCGGCTGCTTTGGAATCGTTTTTCCGGGAGGAATGTTCTGATATGAGCAACAATTCGAAAAATGTTCCGCTGACCATGAAGAAGGCCTACAACCGCGTGGGCCTGTCGATGCTGGTGTTCTACGGCGTGCTTTCCGTGGTGAGCGTCATTACGACGGTCGCTGCGCTCGCGATCGCGTTCTTTGGACGCGGCGGTTTTTCCGCGGACTGGCTTCGTGAACTTACGCGCGGCGGGATTTCGGACATTTTGAACAATGAGATCGTGACAGACGCGGTGCTGTACGCCTCGGTGGCGGGTTCGCTTCTGGGCTTCCCGATCGGCCTCCTCGTGATGAAGGCCGTGCTGCCGAAATTCAAGCAGGAGCCGGAGAAACGGGACCTCACATTCGGACAGATGATCATGATCTTCATCATGGGCTATGGCCTGTGGGGCGTCGGCGCGGTGCTCGGGAACCTTCCGTCCTTCTTCGGCATTGAAATGATCAGTGATTTCACAGAGGGCGCAAGCACCACCGCACTGATCGTTTATACGCTTTATGCCGTCATAGGGGCGCCGATCCTGGAAGAACTGGTATTCCGTAAAACGCTTTTAGACCGCACGCATGGCTACGGCCAGGTGGTCGCGGTCTTCGTGACCGCGTTGCTGTTCGGCCTGATCCATGGTAATCCCGCGCAGTTCCCGCTGGCCTTCATGCTGGGCCTTCTTCTGGGCACGGTCTATGTGAAGACCGGCCGCATCCTGTACACGATGCTGATGCATTTCATGATCAACTTCACGGCATCGATCCCGGAGCTGGTCTACTATATTTCGGGCGCAGACATTTCCGGAGGATGGAACGTCGTCATTCCGGTGCTGATCGTTCTCGGCCTCGTGTTTGTCATTGTGTTCAGAAAGAATGACCTTCTGAAACTGAAGAGAAGTTACAACCCTAAGGCCAATCCGGACACCTTCAAGAACGTCGGCATGATTCTGGCGATCGTCGGAGGCGGCGTCCTCGTTGTCTCGAGTGTGGGCTTGTCGATCCTGGAAAATGTCCGCTACAACGGCCTGGCTGCGCTTTGGATCCTGGTGCCCATCGCGGTGTCCGTCGTGACCATTATTCTTGTGCCGCTGACCGTCGGAAGGCATTACATCGTCCGTGTGACGCATGAGCCTCAGGGTGCCGCTCCGTCCGGGACATCCACTCCTTCTCGCCCGGTGCCGCCGCAGTACGGCCAGCCCATACCCCCGCAGTACGGCCCGCAGAACAGACAGCCGATGCCTCCGATGTACGGCCAGCCGATAAATCCGCAGTACGGTCAGCCTGTACCGCCCGTGTACGGTCAGCCTGTGCCGCCGCAGTATCGGCCCGATGCGCCGGCGATGGAGCCTTCGGCCCCTGAAGAACCGGTGGTGACGGTCGAAGGAACAAGTCCCTTCCTGGAAAGCGAAGCGGCCTTCTTCCGCGCCCCGCTTCAAAAAGAAGAGCCGGCCTCCCCGGAAGATACGGAAAAGCCGGCTGAGGATGCGTGAACCGCACCGTCTGATTCAGATGATCTGAAGGATCAAAAACTTTAAATACTCGGTTTCGGGGACAAGCGGAAGGATCGGATGATCCGGCGCCTGTCCCCTTCTTTCTGCGAGTTTCAGGGTGACGCCGGCGTCCGACGCCGCCTCGTTCAGCACCTGGAGGAATTCTTCCTGTGTCAGAAAATGGCTGCAGGAGGCCGTGCATAAGTACCCGCCGCGTCCGAGGACGCGCATTGCCAGCGCATTGACTTCCCAGTAGCCCCGCTCCGCGTTTTTCTGTGTTTTCCGGGACTTCGTGAAGGCCGGCGGATCCAGGATGATGAGGTCGAAGGGATGCTGCTTCTGATCGACAAGTCCCTGTAGATAATCGAAGACGTCTGAGACCACAAAGGAGATCCTGCTGTCCGGCGCATCCAAAGCCCATCCGTTGAGCGCCGCGTTCTTTCTGGCCATGGCGATCGCGGAGGCGGAGACGTCTACCGCGGTTACGGATGCCGCGCCTCCCCGGAGGGCATTCAGTGCAAATGAACCGGTATGTGTGCATAAGTCGAGGACTTTGCGGCCTGTGGCAAGCGGCTGTATGGTTCGCCGGTTGTACTTCTGGTCCAGGAAAAAGCCCGTTTTCTGGCCGTTTTCCACGTCCACGTGATAACGCACGCCGTTCTCGACGATCTCGGTGAGCGGAGAGAGGGATGCTTCACGAGAAGAGTCCGGCGCACCTGCCATCGTCCCGCTGTACCAGCCTTTCTCCATCGGCAGGCCTTCGAGCTCACGGATCTTTGATTCGTTCCGCTCGTAGATCCCCCGGATCCGGACGCCGTCACGAAGAAACTCTTCGAGAAGCATTTTGTAGATCAGGTCTTTCCGCTGCTCGATGCCCACGGAAAGCACCTCGGAGACCAGAAGATCGTTGAAACGGTCCACGGTGAGCCCCGGGAAACCGTCCGCTTCACCGAAGATCACGCGGCTAGCGGACAGATCTTCCTGCCCCATGACTGCTTTCCGGTAGTCCAGCGCGTAACGCACCCGGCGCCGCCAGAAATCTTCATCGAAGCGGTCGTTGGCATTCCGGGAGAGGATCCGCACACGGATCTTGCTTTGAAGGCTCAGAAAGCCCGTGCCCAGATATTTGCCGCTCTCGGAGACGACGTCGACCAGAGAGCCGTTCTCCAGAGGCAGTGGAAGGATTATGCCTGAAGCGTCTTCCGTCCGAAGAACCTCGGCTTCATAGATCCACGGATGTCCGCCTTCTGTCCAGCGGGTGCCTTTTTTTGTGATGACGAGTCTGGGATAGGGACGCAGTGTTTTCATCAGACCTCCCGTAAAATGTGAGCCGCCTTGGCGGCTCACGCAGAAAAGTTACAGTTTCGTGATCGCCCTCGGCTTCACGTCCTTCGGGATCGGAGCATCATAGCCGTTCGGGCAGGACTGGCGGTAATCCGCCCAGGCTTTTTTGAGGATCTCAGGATCCTCGATGGCCTGGATCGCCGTGCCGGCTATGACTTTGCCCGCATAGCGCGCATTGGACATCGCCCACTCGGTCGTGCCCATCGAGGTTGCCTGCCAGGAATGGCCGGGGGTGTGGAAAGGCCAGGTCGCCGTGCCGCACTGGACCGTCGGGCAGACCCAGGAAGCGTCGCCGACGTCGGAAGAACCATGGCTTAGCGCATGCGGACTCAAAGGCAGAAGTTCATCGTGGATGGGGCGCTCGGGATCCGCGCCGCTTTCCGCGGGGAAGGTCTTTATGAGTTCCCGGCAGAACGCCTGATCTTCCTCTGTGGCTTTCGGCGGGGCGATCGCTTCCATGACGCCCTGCATGACTTCTTCCAGCGGGAGGTTCAGGACAATGTTGGAGCAGGCTTTGATGAATTCATGGTGTTCCTTGGTTCCGGTCATGAGCGCCGCGCCCTTCGCGATGTCGTTGACACGCTCGTAAAGCGCCTTGACTTCCGGATTCGTGGTCGCACGGATGAGGTACAGGACTTCCGCATGCGGCTGGACCACGTTCGGCGAGAATCCGCCGGTGTCCGTGATCGCGTAATGCACACGGTAATCATCCGGCATATGCTCACGCAGGAACTGTACGCCTACGTTCATGAGTTCCACGGCGTCCAGCGCAGAACGGCCGAGATGAGGCGTTGCGCCCGCATGGGCGGCCTGACCGTCGAAGATATATTTGATCTGATAGTTAGCAAGGCCTGAACGGTACCGCACATAGTTGCTGCTGTCCGGATGCCAGCAGAGCGCCATGTCCAGTTCGTCAAAGGCGCCGTCCCTGGCCATGAAAGCCTTGCCGGAGCCGCCCTCCTCGCCGGGCGTTCCGAAGAAGATCACGGTGCCTTCCCGGCCCGTCTCTTCGAGATAATGCTTGATCGCGATGGCCGCCGCAAGAGAACCCATGCCCAAGAGATTGTGACCGCAGCCCTGGCCGCAGATCTTGCCTTCGATGAGCTGTTTCGTCGCCGAACCGCCCACCTGCTGAAGCCCTGCCAGCGCGTCATACTCGCCCAGCACGCCGATGACCGGCTTCCCGTGCCCGTAACGTCCGGAAAATGCAGTCGCGATCCCGGTCAGGTTCTCCGTGACTTCGAAGCCTTCCTTACGGAGCACGTCGCAGAGATATGCCGCGGATTTGAATTCCGTGAACGCAGTCTCCGCGTTCTCCCAGAGATAGAGCGCAGTGTCATTGAGTACGTCTTTCTTCTCATCGATGACGGAAGTGTACTGAAGAAGTTCCTCTTTCGTTGCCATAAGCTCTCCTTTTCCCTTGCTTTAGATTCCGGAGCGATCCGGGTTTATTCATCATGTCTCAGACTCTTGTCCGAGTATACGTCTGTAAATCTGGCATAGAACGAGGGCGTGATTCCGGCGGCCTGTAAATGGCCGACGTCTCCGTAACGGAGCATCCTGAACTGTGCTGTCCCCTGTTCGCGTTCCTCCGTCACGGTCTCCGTGACCGACGTCGGCTGCATGACTGCATTTTCCCAGAGAAGGTAGGGCGAGCAGTTCATGAGATGGGAGAGGAGTACGCAGGACATGCCATAGTGGCAGAACAGGGAAATGGTCCCTCTGAACTCCCGCTCGATCCGGTAGACGAAGCCGTCGCGCACGCAGCCGTAGGAAGCCAGAAGTTTGTCGAACTCCCCGGTCACCCAGTCGTATTCCGAAACCAGGTTCGAATTCTCCGCAACGAGGGAATGCCGGAAGCCCTCCCGGTCCATGTACTCCGGATGCTGTCCGTAATACCTGGGCTTCATGTCCCACACGACTCTCGGAACATATCCCCTGAGATTCGGAAGCGCTAAGCTTTCGTCCAGTGTGATGCCGTCCGCTTTGAGAAAATACCGGATGGCCTGCGCCTGTTTTTCCGGAAGATCCATAAAACGCATTCCGGCGGGATCGCCGAGGCCTTCGGGAAGCGGATTCCAGTGGTAGGCGGAGAGGAGTTCCTTTTCCTCGTCCATATGGACGTAAGCCTGGAATTCCCGGAGCCATGGAAGCGTCACGGGCGTCTTGCCCGCCGCTTTGCACACCGGGGCCGCCGTTTCCTGTGCGCGGCCGAAGGGACTGACATAGCAGTCGCCGAGATCCATCGACGGCGCGATCCGCGCCAGCGCTTCGGCTTCCAGCCTCCCTTCCGGAAGAAGCGAGTCATGCTGATAGTCCGGTATGGCATGTCTGATGATCAATATTCTCACTTTACTGTACCTCCTGGCCCTTCCAGCACCAATTCTCCGAAGTCGTCGGGACGGTGGAAGGAGACGGGGATCACGGAAATAGGGTTCCAGGAAAGATAGTGCTCCCGTTCCGTGAGGTCGCCGCACTTATAGAAATTCCCGCGAAGCCTCATGCCGGGGTGCGGCCTGAAGTCCGGGAAAAAGCGTCTGACAAATGAAAACGGCACCCGGTAGCGGATTTCCCAGCCACCCTCGGTCATACGGACTTCTGGACGGAAGAGTTCTTCCGCATTTTCCGGAACCAACCGGGTGAGATCCCGGATGGAGTTGCCGATGCCCAGATAAAGGCAGGCGTTCGGATTGAATTCCAGATTAAAATACCGCCGGTCCGGCGGGCAGGGCGCGAAGAAGAATTCGAGACAGCTGTCCTCGCAGGGCATGCCCAGAGGGCCGCGCTCTTCCCGGCGGATCGCCTTTTCTTCGGCAAAGAGACGGACGTAAAATGCCTCCTCGTCCCAGAGAAGCTGCGCGAAGGCGCGGATGCCCAAAGGACGCGCATCGGGTGCGGATTCCGCATCCCGCACGTCCTCGCTGATCCACGAAGGGACGGAAATGTCCGCGACCGGCGCCTGCATGAAGAAGTCTTCCGTAAGGAAACTGCTTTCCAAATGCCCGCCTTGGCCCGGAACCGTTACATAATGAACGCCATAAGTCTTCATTCCCATGTCCCTTCCGTGCGCTTTTCGCCGCTGTCGGCTGTTTCGGGTTCGGCAGACATTTTATAGATCCACTTGAAATCTTCCATATGGAAGAAGTCAGAAAACACTTCATCGGCTGCGCCCAGCGGAAGATACTGGCCAAGAGACTGGGAGAGGCGGAGCTCGAAGTCGTTGGAGACCGGCAGGACATTTGCCCGCAAAGAAGCCTCCAGTTCGCGGAGGAAGAACTCCCCGAGATCCAGCATGAAGCCAAAGAGAATGACCAGCTTCGGATTCATCAGGTTCACGGCGTTCGCGATGGCGATGCCGATCAGTTCCGCAGCTTTCCGGACATAGTGCGTGGCAAGCTGGTCATGCTCCGAAACGGCCTGCCCCAGAATCTTTGCGGTAAGCTTGCCGCCGTTCTCATGGAAGGCCTGAAGGCGGGAATATACCCCGTGATCCAAAGCATATTCGATGTCCCGGACAAGTACAGGGAAGGAAGCGTAGGCTTCCAGACAGCCCGCTTTGCCGCAATAGCAGATGCGGTCCTCTCCGCTGTGCGCGTTGACCACCAGATGGCCGATCTCACCCGCCACTCCGTTGTTCCCGGAGACCACGGTCCCGTTCAGACAATAGGAGCAGCCGATGCCGTTCGACAGTTCCACACAGATAAAATTGTCGCAGTCTTTCGCGACGCCATAGCGCTTTTCGGAAAGCGCCGGCAGGGTCACAGGGCTGAAGAGACGCACAGGACGCTGAATCACGGATTCCATATGAGGCTTGACTTCATGAGCCACCCAGGCGAGCGTCTGGTCATAGGAGGAAAAAAGCGAATCGCCCTGGAAATACATCTGGGAATCGTAGAGCGGGTCGCAGAGCGCAATGCCGGATATGACACCGTCGGAAAACTCCCGGGTAAGCCGGGACGCATTCTCCGCGATCACGTGAACGAGGTGGTCACGGTCGCAGCCCGGATCAAACGGAACATGCTCATTCTTGAGGATCGTGCCGTCGAACTGCAGCACATAATAAGTCAGGTGATCCGCCGAGAGCGTGACCAAAATCGTGCGGAACTGGCTCTTGTTGATCTCGAGGAGAACACGCTTACGGCCGTAACTGTTGGAGTGTTTGCCGGTCTCGATGACGTAGTGCTCTTCCAAAAGTTCCTTGACGAGGGCGGTGACGTTGGCCGGCTGGAAATTCGTCAGTTCGACCAGCCTCGTGCGGCTGACCGGCTGAAAATGATTGATGAGGTTCAGGATCAGGTATTTCCGGTAATCCTTGTAGCTTTCTGTCGCCTTCATGAGGCCTCCGTGCCTGAGCGGGGCTGCAAAACGTTCTATATCTGTATTGAACTATACCACGCGGAAATGTGCTCTGCAATGAAAAAAACGGAAAAAGGCCCATATTTTTTAAAAAAATAAAAAATATACCGCAAAATATACCGCTCTGTTCGAAGAGAACCACCGCAATTCAAGACAAAAGCGCCGCCTGTTGCACGAATTATGTGAATTTCACAAGAAAGAATGTGCATATTCACAAAAATCCTGCGCAAAACATGTGAACTCCGGCATCTGACAGCCGCTCGCGCTCTGTTTCGGGATCCGTGGAGAGAAGAGAAGCGTTATGTTTAATTATTTAAAAAACTGCAAGAAACAGTTGACAAGCCATGTGCGATACACTACTATATAATTATCATTTGGCAAATAATGACCGTTTTTGAGTGCAATTTGACAGATACGTCTCCGAAAGAGACGCTGTTTTCGTATCCGTCATTCTGGTTTATGGAGCGAAGGAGCGGGAAATGAACAGTCTTCAGGCAGGATTTGCACGTGTGAACGTGACCCCGATGCTCGGGATCCACGTGGCTGGTTATTATAAGGAAAGGATCGCCGAGGGCATCCTCGACGAGCTTGAGATCAATGCGCTTGCGCTGAGATGTGCCGGCACCACGCTGATCATTCTCAGCATGGACGTCTGCGAGACGGGCACGGACGTTTGCCTCAGATTCCGTAAACATGTCGAAGAAGCGACTGGTGTTCCCGCATCCAATGTTTTCATCCATTCCACTCATACGCACACCGGCCCAGTCATGGAACCCTACGGGGACGAGGAGCCGCTTCTTGCGGAATACCTCCAGTTCGTCGACCGCCGTATGACCGAAGCCGCGGTCATGGCGCTTCAGGACCTGAAGCCCGCGAGAATGGGCTTCGGCATCGGCCGTGCGCCGGGGATCGCTTTTGTCCGCCGCTACGTCATGAAGGATGGCTCGGTCCGCACGAATCCGGGCGTGAACAATCCGGACGTGGTGCGTCCCGTGGGCGAGCCGGATGAGCGTGTCAACGTGCTTCGTTTTGATCAGGATGGCGGAAAGAGCCTTGTTCTGGTGAATTTCGGCGACCATCCGGACACGGTCGGCGGATCGAAGATCTCCGCGGCCTGGCCCGGCTTCCTGAGGAAAAGAGTCGAGAAAGCGCTGGACAATACCCGCTGTATTTTCCTGAACGGCGCCCAGGGCGACGTCAATCACGTCAATGTTTTCCCGAAAGGCGGCGATCTGAACGACATGTTCATGGATTTCGACGACGTGTCCCGCGGTTACGGACACGCCCGTCACATGGGCAATGTCGTCGCCGGCGCGGTGCTTCAGGTCTACGACAAGGTCGAATGGACCGACGTCTCCGAACTGCATGCCTTGTCTCGTACATTTATGGTGCCCTCGAACATGCCGGATCCTTCCGAACTTCCGCTGGCGCACAAATACAATGATCTGCACAACGCCGGAAAGGACGATGAGATTCCTTTCCGTGGCATGATGCTCACGACGGTGGTCGCCGGCGCCGCCCGTATGGTGGCCCTTGAGCACGGCCCGGCGTCCTTCTCAATGACGCTTTCCGGTCTGACTGTCGGCCCGATCGCCTTCGTCGGCATTCCCGGCGAACCCTTTACCGGCATCGGAAGGGGGCTGAAGGCGGCAGAGGGATGGACACTGGTCCTGCCGGTCTGCCTGACAAACGGGTCGGAAGGCTATTTCCCGATGATGGACTGCTATGAAGAGGGCGGTTACGAGACCAGCGGATCCCGCTTCAAGGCAGGCGTCGCGGAAATCATCACGGATGAGGGACTCGAACTCCTTCGTGACATGAAACGGATTTTACTTCCCCGTTCCATCCGGGAAGTAGAAGGATAAACACCGGCATATGCCGGCCGCAACATAAGGAGATTCATCAAGGATTAAGGAGGAAAACATGAAGAAGCTTTTGGCAATCCTGCTTGCAGCCCTCATGGTCATCTCAATGGCGGCCTGCAACAACGCAGGGAAGAAAGACGAGAAGGTCGAGATCACGTTCATCTGCGCGGCATACTCGACCGAGACGGAGCCGTTCCTGAAGAAACTCTGCGAGAATTTCGAAAAAGAGAACGAGAACGTCAAAGTGAATCTGGAAGTCGTCGGATGGGACACCATCAGCGACAGGATCGCGGCTCTGGTAGGCGCGGGCCAGGCACCGGATATTTTCAACGGCGACCAGGCATCCGAGTGGGTACCGGACGGACTTGTCTATGAAGTGGAAGACATCATTTCCAAGGAACTGAAGGCAGACTTCTACCAGCAGTTCTGGAACAACAACATTTCTACCTATGACGGCAAGGTCTATTCCGTCCCGTATCTGGCCTCCGTCCGTGCGCTGTACTGCAACAAGAAGATCATGGATGCGGCCGGCGCGGAAGTGCCGAAGACCTGGGATGACGTCTATACGGCATGCGAGAAGATCAAAGCCTATGACCCGAACATCTATGCGTGGGGCATCGATGCCACGACGACAGAAGGCCAGACGATGATCGCTTACTACGGCTGGAGCAACGGCGGCGGCTACGTCGACGCGAATGACAACTGGATCCTGAACTCCGAAGGCAACGTCGGCGGCTACGAGTTCGCATACGACCTGTATCAGAAGGGCTACACGAACCAGAATCCTTCCACCGACACCCGCGACAACATGCAGGCGCTCGTGAACGAAGGCAAGATGGCCATGCTGGTCACCGCCTGCTTCTTCCCGGCACTGTATCCGGATCTTGAGCTTGAGATCGGCGCGATCCCGTACAATGCCAAGACGCAGACTGCTTCCTCGACGCTCGGCGTTCAGGACGCGATGCTGTTCTTCAACGAGAAGGCCAAGGGCAAAAAGGACTCCGACGCCAAGAAGGAAGCCCTGAAGAAATTTGCGGACTACTTCTATTCGGCAGACAACTATGTAGCGTTCATGATCCAGGAAGGCATGCTTCCGGCCACGCAGTCGGGCGTTAAGGCGCTTGCCGAGAAGAACCCGGATCAGGCGGCATATCTGGACGTCCTTGCGGGCGCGAAGTTCTATGCCAGAAACCGTGCAGACTGGGTCGAAGGACAGAATGCCGCGATCCAGGCCGCTCAGGAAATGTTCGCCGGCCAGAAGACCCCCAAACAGGCGCTGGACGATGCACAGGCAAAAGTTCAGAAGTAAAGATTTCTCTGGAACGGGAAGGGGCGGCATGCCGCTCCTTCCCGGTTTGTTCTTTTCGGTAAGATCTTGACGCGAGGAGAACCTCCCCATGAAGAAGAAAAAGAAAAAGCAGGGATTCTATCCCAAAAACAAAAAGAACTGGAAGGCATACATCTGGTTTCTGCCTTCGATCATTCTGTTGTTGATGTTCGTCATCGTTCCGGTCGGACAGGTCTTTCGGATGGCTTTCAGCCAGGTTTCCCGTTCAAACCTGATCCTCAGCTTCGGAACGTTTGAGAATTTCACGTATCTCTTCCAACAGAGCGAGTTCGGGACCGTCATGCTGAACACGGTCATCTGGACGATTTCGATCGTGGTCGTCAGTCTGGTCCTGAGTCTTGTGACGGCGCTTGTTCTCAATGAGAGATTCCGCGGCCGCCGTCTCGCGCGGACGATCCTTCTTCTGCCGTGGGCCACGTCGCTTCTGATCACATCCGCGGCATGGAAATACATTCTCGACCATCATTATGGCTATCTGAACTCCATCCTTCTGCATCTTGGCCTG
>JAEEGF010242394.1_pt1 | contig 16070 bp, 17 predicted proteins | sample 9134171 | NCBI WGS metagenome assembly JAEEGF01 (sample SAMN16246542, study PRJNA631951) | gut metagenome | biome: gut microbiome; feature: rumen; material: AP-attached | host: Bos | place: Iran: Karaj | collected 2018-10
TGCGAGAGCATCTTCTGGGAACAGTCAGCCATGTGACGGCGGAGTTCGTTGAAGCGTAGTACACCCGTTTCGCTGGTGTTCAGCGAATAGAGCACCAACATCGACCACTTGTCGCCAAAGCGACTCAACACATTGCGTATCGGACAAGCCGGATACTCTGCTTTTATATCTGCCATAATGTTCTGAAGTATTGATTACAGCGCAAAGGTAGCAAAAAGTTACCAACTAACGACATTATACTATGTTAATCTGAGTTAAAGTGGTTTTGCGGAACGGCGATAGCGTCCTAATTCCTACTTTTTGGTAACTATCCCACTAAAAATTGGGAAATAGGAGACGTTTCAGTTGCTCGCTGAAATCCCTGTCATTGTAAAGTATCCGCACAATGCGGTTTTGGATGATGTAGGTCATAAATATCCTTTTTACGTTCGACTTTCTATCTTTAAGTAGGGAAAAATGGAAATTTTTACATGGAAAATGAAGATATTTTCATGTTTTTGGTGAGATTTGAGGAAAAATGACTATCTTTACAGCGGAATAACTAAAAACTAGAAAAGTATGGGAAAGTTTGAATTGATGGTGCTACCGTATGCGTTGGATGCGCTGGAGCCGGTGATTAGTAAGCAGACGCTGGAGTTTCATCATGGGAAGCATCTGGCAGGGTATGTGAATAACCTCAACGGGCTAGCCTCACCCCCTAACCCCTCTCCAAAGGGCGAGGGGAGCCTTGGAGAATTTGAGGCATTGAAAGAACTCGTGCTTAATAGTGAGGGAGCAATCTTGAATAATGCCGGGCAGATTCTGAACCACAATCTGTACTTTGGACAGTTTTGTGCGCCTAAGGCCGACAATGCGCCTACGGGAAAGTTGGCAGAGGCCATCGTGCGCGATTTCGGATCGTTCGAGGCATTCAAGGAGGCGTTCCAGAAGGGTGGGGCAACGCTGTTTGGCTCAGGTTGGGTATGGCTGTCGGCAGATAAGGATGGCAAACTGGTGATTACCCAGGAGACGAATGCGGCGAATCCCATTCAGAAGGGTCTGAAGCCGCTGCTGACCTTCGACGTGTGGGAGCATGCGTACTATCTTGACTATCAGAATCGTCGTCCTGATCACCTCGCTACGTTGTGGCAGATTATCGACTGGAACATTGTAGAAAGCAGGCTTTCTAAGTGAAGAGTGAAGAATGAAGAGTGAAGAATTTCTTTTAGTCGCTACGCATTAAAAGCGTCCCTTTGGGCCGAGCGGCTACCGCTGTATGTAATAATCAATAAACATTATAAAATTATGAAAGAACTGAAAGGAACGAAGACCGAGCAGAACCTCAAGGAGGCTTTTGCAGGCGAGAGTATGGCAAGAAACAAGTATACGTATTTTGCTTCTAAGGCCAAGAAGGATGGATTTGTGCAGATAGCTGCTATCTTTGAAGAGACGGCTGCCAACGAGAAGGAGCACGCGAAGATGTGGTATAAGTATTTGAATGGAGGTAGCGTGAGTGATACGAAGGCGAACTTGACGGATGCTGCCAATGGCGAAAACTTCGAGTGGACGGATATGTATGCGCGTATGGCCCAGGAGGCTCGTGAGGAGGGCTTTGACGAGATAGCCGCGAAATTTGAACTCGTTGGGGCTATTGAGAAGCACCACGAGGAGCGCTATCGCAAGTTGCTGAAGAACATCGAGGATGCTGTGGTGTTCTCTCGCGAGGGTGATGTCATCTGGCAATGTAGCAACTGCGGCCATATCGTCATCGGCAAGAAGGCACCTGAGGTGTGTCCTGTATGCGACCATCCGCAGAGCTACTTCCAGATTAAGGCGGAGAACTATTAAAGCTATCAAAAGTCATCGAAGATAACTATTGATGCACGACTACCCTGACAGGATGTCGCCAGAACAGGCACTGGCCTTTCGCGATGCCGTGCTGAACATCGTCAGCCAGATACCTTGCGGACGAGTGACTACCTATGGTCATATTGCCGCTTTGGCAGGCTGGCCCAGCCATTCGAGGATGGTTGGGCGCACGCTTCGCTATACGCCTGGTGCTGAGTTTTTACCTTGTCATCGTGTAGTCAACAAGGAAGGTCGCACAGCACCTGGCTGGAGTCGCCAACGCACCCTGCTCGAGGAAGAGGGTGTCCACCTTAAGGCCAATGGGCATGTGGATATGGCGCGGCATCTGTGGGAGCCGGAGGTTGAATTCTAACGCTATTCGAACGCATTTTTGCTAGCAGACGCGCTGCATCTTCGAGACGAACACCATAGGGGTGACCAGCGATGAGACGCTGAACGTGAACGATATAGTGGAGACGGTGAACCACTTCCGCTGCATCGACCTGATTATCGACTTTCATGTCCGCTTCGAGAAGATTCATCCGTTCCAGGACGGCAATGGCCGTGTGGGGCGTCTCGTGATGTTCAAGGAGTGTTTGCGTAGTGGCGTCGTGCCATTCATCATTACCGACGAACTGAAGATGTTCTACTATCGTGGCCTGCGCGAATGGGGCCACATCGACGGCTACCTGACCGACACCTGTCTTACTGCTCAGGATCAGTACAAAGCCGCCCTTGACTATTTCCGGATAGCGTATGACTAGAGCTATGCTCGCTTGCTACCAAAGGGACGCAAGAATCCGAGGCAATCGCAAGAACCAAAGGTCGACGGCCGAAGGGAAAGGCAAGTTCCAGTTCGAAAATGGCGAGGTGCTGAGGCTGAAATTGTATGAGCATTTGAAGGTGGGGTGAATATTTGAAGAATATTAGCTCGCACAATGGGATATGTCTATTTGGGCCGTGTTACTCTGAGCGACTGGGAGTACAAGAATTTAGGAAATCGAATGCAAATGCAGATACGTTGGAATATGGTAGAACCGATTCCTGGTAGCGTGATGCACTTCGCACGAATGAAAGAAATTTCATAGTATTATGAAACAGATAGAAGTCGTAGCAGCGATTATTCGCAAAGGAGATAAGATATTTGCCACGCAGCGGGGATATGGCGAGTGGCAGGACTGGTGGGAGTTTCCTGGCGGGAAAATGGAGGCTAGGGAGACGCCAGAAGAGGCGCTCGTGAGGGAGATTCGCGAGGAGCTGTCTGCGGAGATTAGCGTGGATGAGTTGCTTTGTACGGTGGAGTATGATTATCCTAAATTCAGATTGAAGATGCATTGCTATCTCTGTTCGTTGGTGACGGAGGCGCTGCATCTGAATGAGCACGAGGCGGCGAAGTGGTTGGCGAAGGATGACTTGGACAGCGTGAAGTGGCTGCCAGCGGATGTGAAAGTGGTGGAAGTGCTGAGAAGTAAGATGGAAGATGGAAAAGGTAAGATGTAAGATGTGATGTATAACAATAGCAATAACAGCGCTTATGGATAAACTATCTTCACAACAAAGACATGCCAAGGCTGCGATTAAGCAAGAGCAGAGCGATGCTAGCATCAGTTCTGCCGAGCGTGAGCAGGCTCGGCGATCAGCCAATATGGCGGCGATTCGGTCGAAGGATACGAAGCCGGAGATGATTGTGCGCCGTGGGTTGTGGAAGAGGGGATTTAGGTACAGACTGAACCATAAGCGGCTGCCAGGACATCCGGACTTGGTACTGAGGAAGTATAGGACGTGCATCTTTGTGAATGGGTGCTTTTGGCACGGCCATTTGGTGGTAATGCCACCAAATGATAGTTTAGAGTTTAGTGTTGAGAGTTTAGAGTTTGTTCAAAATTCGGAGTGCTGCAAGATTCCAAAGACGAACAGGGAGTTCTGGGTGACAAAGATTCGGAGGAACAAGGAGCGGGACAAGGAGGAACAGCGGAGGCTGGCGGAGATGGGCTGGCATTGCATCACGGTATGGGAATGTGAGCTGAAACCTTCAAAACGAGAAGAGACGCTGGACTCAATAGCGTTCACTCTGAACCATATTTGGTTGCAGGATCATGGAAGCCTCACCCCCAGCCCCTCTCCAAAGGGCGAGGGGAGTAATTACCAGTTGCCTGAAGAGGAGGATATGCAGATGCCAATAGCGGCAGAAGGGGATAATGTATGAAGAAAATCATCGTAGCAATCGATTCGTTCAAGGGTTGTCTCACATCGGCTGAGGCCAATCAGGCGGCATGCGAGGGTATTATCGACAAAATGCCTGAGGCAAAGGTCGTGCAGGTGCCTGTGAGCGATGGTGGTGAGGGATGGCTGGAGGCGTTCCATGCGGCAATGGGCGGTGAGATAGTGGAGGTCAACGTGAACGACCCGCTGATGAGACCTATCGTGGCGCAGTATCTCGTTCAGGGCGATACGGCGGTGATAGAGATCGCCGAGGCCAGCGGACTAATGCTGCTCAAGCCTGAGGAACGCAATCCGATGGTGGCCACGAGTTATGGTACGGGGCAGTTGGTGGTAGATGCTGTAAGACGAGGGTGTAAGCACATCATCGTTGGGCTTGGTGGTAGTGCTACCAGCGATTGCGGCATAGGCATGGTTGAAGCCATTAATAATTCACAATGCACAATTAGTAATGATGTGCGCTTCATGATAGCGACGGATGTCACCAATCCACTTTGTGGCGAGAATGGGGCAGCTTTTGTTTTTGCGCCTCAGAAAGGCGCGACACACGAACAAGTAATTGCCCTTGATGCTCGTGCCAAACGATTTGCGGGGGTCTCTGCCAAGCATTTGGGGCGCGATTGCCAAAACATGCCAGGTGCAGGTGCAGCAGGCGGCTTGGGCTATGCTTTCCTGCAATACATGAATGCCGAGTGTCGCTCAGGTATCGACCTCTTATTGGACACCATCCATTTTGATGACCTCTTACAAAACGCCGACCTCGTCATCACTGGTGAAGGTTCAGCTGACCGTCAGACCCTTATGGGCAAACTGCCCTATGGTATCCTCCAACGCGCGAGAAAACAAAATGTTCCCGTCATGCTGATAGCCGGTCGCATAGCCGACGAGCAACAGCTCCTTGATGCCGGCTTCTCCCGTGTCGCTTGCATCAATCCTCCAGGGATTCCCCTCGAAATCGCGATGCAACCCGAAACTGCAAAGGAGAATATAAGGAAAACAATTACTCAATTCAGAGTTAATGAATTGTAATTGATAATTAAGAAAGAATATGGAACTGACAAAAGCAGACAAGCGACAACTTCATGACCTCGTCAAACGTGGTGTCCTGCGTCGTTGTGAAGAGTGGCTGAAGGAAACAGCCGAGTTGATTAACAAGGAATATGGCGAAGACGAGAATGCCTTCTCCCGCTGTATGGAGATAACCAAACGGTCGCGCGACTATTTCAAGGAGGCGATGCGACGCGAGGGATATTACCGCAATTCCATGTTGCTTATGGGCGTGGATGAGTTGCTGAATAGTGGTTACCTGACGATAGATGATTTCAAGAATTGTCGTCCAGAGATACAGGAAAAGGTGAGGCAAACCTTTGGCGACTATGAGTGTGACGACAGGCCCTGCGAGACCTGTGGTGATTACGTTGAAACCTACACTTGGGAAATATAACTATGACCTCCATTTTCCGACTTGAAGAAATCCGAATCTTTGACTCCGAAGAGCATTGGTATCGCGATGCTGGCATCATGATTCTGGGACATTATTCCTCGCTCGAAATCATCATTGTAGCCATGCTCATGGAGCAACTGACCAAAAGCATCGAAACCGTCGCAAAATCAGATACGGTTTTTGGGGATAATCGCGACTTACTTCGTGCTATTCAAAGAGATGCCGAGGCTATTCTATTCTGTGCAACTGATTTGTTGTCGGCAATGCGTTGCAATGCTTCGGGCGTAGCTTTCATGATGCTTTCCAGCCATATTATATCCGTTCCTTTTATCATCTTATTCTTTCATTTCATTCAACACATTCCACTTTTACTTTCCTTTATTCTTCTTTATTCTTCCTGCCGCAAAGATACTGCAAATTTCCGAATGATCCTAAATATTTCTTGAAATATTCAATGAGAATTCCGATTATATCGCAAATAATGCTTATCTTTGCACGAAAAAACGAAAGTTATATCAACAAAGAAGAGTTCGATAGAAAAATAAGAAACATCGAAGAACAAGACTCGCAATAAGTAAAAGAACTATGACTGCTAAAGAGATTATCGCTTATATGGAATCGTTGCAGAATGAGGAGCAGCGACGGATACTCATGGGGTTCTTTAAGACGGGGCCTGGTGAGTATGGGGAGGGCGATGAGTTCCTTGGACTGAAGGTGCCACAGACGAGGGAGGTGGTTAAAGCTGCATGGAAGGACTTTCCCTTGGGTGAGGTGCCTGAGTTGCTGATGTCGAAATGGCATGAGGTGAGGCTATGTGGTTTGCTGATACTGGTGGCGAAATTTGAAAGGCTAACGAAGAGGACAGCGGCGAGAACGCCGCAGAAGTGCACGGAGGAGGCGATAAGAGGACGCGATGAGATTCTGACGATGTACCTCAAATATGCGGAACGAGCGAACAACTGGGACCTCGTGGATTTGTCTGTTCATAAAATTCTGGGGCATTGGCTGTTGCTGCCGACGACCCTTGGTGATAGGGACTATAAGATAAAGGTGCTTGATGAACTGGCTCAGAGTGATAACTTGTGGAAGCAGCGCATGAGCATCGTCTGTTCGTGGAAGACCTCGCAGATGGGCGACCCGTCATGGTGCCTGCGTTATGCTGAGATTCATTTGCATCATCCGCATGACTTGATGCATAAGGCTGTGGGCTGGATGCTAAGGGAGATGGGCAAGCGTGTAAGCATGGATTTGCTGCGCGAATTCCTACGTCAGCACGCCCACGAGATGCCTCGCACCATGTTGCGCTACGCTATCGAGAAGATGCCGGAGCAGGAACGACAATACTGGATGGATATCCCTCAGGACTTCGCTCCAGCCAAGAAATCGAAAGTCAATCGCTTTGCAGGCGTCCCTGTTTCTGACTTTGTGGAGATGATTCTCAAGGGTGATGATGAAGCGATGTACTACCTGTTGCATGAGCGATTAATGCGTCCTTTGCATGAGCGTTACGAAGCTTACAACAACTGTCTCTATGACGATTACGAGGATATCATTGACGACTTCTTTCTTTACCTTCGTGAGTGTGGCCGCTATCCTTATGAGCCGTTGCAGCGCATCAAGAAGAAGGAGGCTTTTGAGACATGGCTGCTCAATACCTTCCGTAACTATTTGAGCAATCGGGCAGAGGCAGAAGGGCGAGGCTTTTCTTCGCAGGGAAACTGCGAAGCACACGCATTGATAGCGGGCGAGCGGAGTATCAGCGATGAGGAAAAGATTCGCGTCGTGTCGCAGTTGATTGCCTACGCCCATCAGGCGTTTTATCCTCGTGGTCGTTTTATCCTTCTGCGCTCCTTGTTGACGATGCTCAACAAGCAGCGGGCTGTGCCCAACAAGGAGATGGCCGAGGCACTCGATATGTCGGATTTGGCCTATCGCGTTGCCGTCTATCGCATGAAACAGAACGTGCGGCATTTCCGTGAACGTCTGCTCAAGGGTGAAGCACTGCGACTTGATGATGAACACCAGCAGATGGCCGACAACATCAATCGTGACTTCATTCACCTCTATCCGACGCTCTTCCGCATCTACATGGAATGCATTGACACGCTCAAGACCAGCATAGCCGTAAAGCATCTTCGTCAGCAGTATCTCGAAGAGCGAGGCTTCGCTGTTCATGAGCCAGATGTCGATAGTCCTATTCGCGTCCGTATCCCTGCGTTTTGGGAGAAGCTGAACTGTTGGATGACTACATAAACAGCATGATGATGACCTCATATTTGAATACAGAGAATATTGCACGCAGTAAGGGTGGGGTAGAGTTTCACCCATTGCGGCCCTTCCTGCCAGAGAATGCGAAGGTGCTGTTCTTGGGTAGTTTTCCGCCCCAGCGCAAACGGTGGTGCATGGATTTTTATTACCCGAACTTTATCAACGACCACTGGCGTATTGAGGGACAGATATTCTTTGGCGACAAGAACTATTTCGTGGACATCGAAGCCAAGCGTTTCAAGATTGACGAGATTGTATCCTTCTGCGAAGAGAAAGGGCTTGCGTTCTTCGATACCTCCACCGCTATCCGTCGTCTGCAGGACAATGCCTCCGACAAGTTCCTCGAGGTGGTGGAGCCTACCGACATCCCAGCCTTACTCCAGCAGCTTCCTCATCTTCGCGCTATCGTCACCACAGGCGAAAAGGCCACAGAGACCATCTGCGCCTCGCTCAGCATTCCCACTATCCCCAAGGTCAACACCTTCGTGGCCACTCCCCTCGCCAGTTGGAGAGGGGCTGGGGGAGAGGCTTTCCTCTATCGCCTCCCATCCTCCTCCCGTGCCTATCCCTTGTCCTTCGACAAAAAGGTGGAGGCCTATCGTCATTTTTTCAATTTCATTCAGCTATGAGAGACATGGAGATACACAGTTGTCCTGAGTTGATGGACTTCATCCAGGAGGTGGGGTTCCTGCCGCTGCTGGATAGTGGCATCAGGGGCTACTCGGCTGAGGATGTCGTCGATGAGGACAATCGATATGTCGTGTTCGACGATGGCGGATGGGACTGGCCGCTATGGAAGTGGAAGGGGCCTATCGTCACCGAGGGTCGCTGCATGTATGGCAAGTTCTTTGCGGGCAAGGCTGGATTCGTGAGCAAGGACTGGTGGCCCGACCTGTGTAACTATCGTCGCGCTTCGAGACCTGCGGCAGTGGAGGGCAGTATCGAGGAGGCCATCCTGCTGACGTTGGCCGAGCATGGCAGTCTAATCACGCGCGAACTGCGTGCTGCCTGTGGCTTTGATGGACCTAAGATGCGCAGCAAGTTCGATGGCTACGTGACGCGCCTGCAGATGGCCTGTCGCATTGTGACCGAGGACTTTGTGTACCCCACCGACAAGCATGGGCGAGAATACGGCTGGGGCTGGTCACTGTTGACAATGCCTGAGCGGCTGTTAGGTCGCGAGATGTGTCTGTGCGAACGCACGCCCCAGGAATCGTTCGAGCGGATGTTCGAGCACCTGCGCAGGCTGTTGCCCGAGGCCACCGACAAGCAGATTACGAAGTTGATAAAATAAGCGGTGGGTGCCTGTGAGCGACGGTGGCGAAGGATGGCTGGAGGCGTTCCATGCAGCGATGGGCGACGTTTTGGTGACTTTGCTGTGCTGGCGTTATTTCAGCCCGTTTATCCACTCCGCGATGTCGCTGAGCACTTCGGGCGATATGGTTTCCTCTATCTGCCGGTACTCATTCATAAGGCCTGTGGTGCAGTGCTGGAAAAGGTGGTTCAAGCCAGGGTATTCCTTGATGAGATTCTTTTTCGACTTCGGCAGCAGGCGTTCAATGGCCGTAAGGTTCAGCGAAGAAATAACCTGCCAGTCGCGGTCGCCGTTGAGGGCGAAGACGGGGCAGCGTGTGGCGGCGATGTCGGCAGACGGGTCGTAGTCAATGAACCACTTATACCAAGGCACCTTCTGGATTTCTGGCAACTGACGCAAAGCATCAACTGTCATGTTGCCATTCCCACCGTATAGTTCATACATACGATTCCTCTGCGATGCTGTAAGCGTGTCGCCCTTCACGCCAGGGCCTGCCAGCGAGACGAGGAAGTCTGTCTTTCCCTGTGCGCCAAGTAGGAAACCGATGAGCCCGCCCTCGCTGTGGCCGATGATGCCGACCTTGCTGAAGGCTTTGCGGCTGCGCAGGTATTCTAAACCTGCTGCAGCATCACGGGCGAAGTCCTCACTCGTGGCGTTCCTCACGTCGCCGCCCTTGGAGGCTCCCGTGGCGCGGTCGTCGTAGCGCAATGAAGCGATGCCTTGGCGTGCCAGATAGTCGGCAATGACAAGGAAAGGTTTGTGGTCGTATATCTCCTCGTCACGGTTCTCCTGACCGCTGCCTGTGACAAATAGGGCAACGAGAGGCTTCTGCTTCGACTTCGGATTGTAGCCTACTGGCCACATCAGCGTTCCCGCCAGCGTGGCGCTGTCTCGTTCGTTGCGGAATGTCACCTCCTCAGTTTCATACGGGAACGGCGGCTGTGGGTTCTGCGGACGTTTCAGCTCTTCCGTGCCCTTCGTCAGCACCAGCGGCAGCGACATGCCGTTCTGCTTGAACGTGCCTACGAGCTTACCGTCCTCCAGCCGTCCGCCGTAAGAAGCGTTTATGCTTTTGACGCTTACCGCCAGCGAGTCGTACGACAGGAAATCCGTCTTGCACGGTATGCCCATTGCGCTTTGGTCGGGGCTGTCCATCGTCACATTCACACGACCGTCTGCCTGTTTTAGATGGAACACCAGTGTCAGTTTTGCTACGCCCAAGTCAAGCTTGCCCGTCCAAGAGCCGATGAGGTCAACTTGCGCCTCGGCTGTTAGCGCGGCGACAGCGAGGATGATGGTCAGGATAGTCTGTTTCATATAGGATCATTCACATATTGTTCGAGACAGCGAGCGATGTCGGGATAGAAGTCGGCGAGGGTCGGGTACTTGTCGCGGTGGGCGGTGTAGTAGCGGAGGGTGCCTACGAGGTCGAGCATCCAGGGGAAGCCTTTCTGCACCATCTCAGCCCCCATGACATTCAGGCACTGTTCCATCTTGTAGCCCGCATCTTGCATGTAGAGGACGACGGCGGCGCGGACGAGGCTCTCGTTGACAACGATGCGCCAGTCGGTGTAGTTCGTCCTTTCGACCGAGGACTGATGGAGGCTGAGTAGTTTCGGGCCGACTTTCTCCATGAGCTTGATGTTGTTGGCGTCGTCGAGCAGGGGGTTGACGAACGGGTGGTTGGCTTCGTGGTAGAGCACCGAGGCGTCGTAGCGTGGCCTGCCGAGGGCAGGGTCAATCCAGTAGCCGATGATGGCAAACAACTCGCGTGGCTGGCCAGAGAGTTGGCGGTACGGCCCATAGCTATTGCCGCCGCAGGTGAAGTTGACGATGACGTGGAAGCGGTCGGCGGGAGCAGTGCCGTAGTAGAATTGGCTGAACCATTCAGGGTGGAACGTGGGCATGACGTTGGCCTCATACATTTTCGTGTAGTCGTCAAAGAACGTGCGGTGCTGCTCGAAGAACTCGTGGAAACGGGTGTCCTTGTAGAACTTGTTGAGCCGTTTCACGAAGTCGTCGAGGTCGACGTTCTGCCAGCCGTTGTTCAGCTCCTTGCGGTCGCCAATGAGCACGATTTTCCCGTTGTCAATGCTGAGGTGGATGGCCATGTTCATCACGCGTTCGTGACCAATGCCGTACTTGGCGCGAACGTCGCGGGCCAGGGCTGCGGCGGCATGCTCCTTGTAAGGGGCGAACCATGCCTCGGTGTCGTTGGAGTACTGTCCGGCGAGGTCGTTGGAGTATTCCTCATAGCCTGCTGTGCGGGCGAGGATGCTCATCAGTTCTACGGTCTCAGAGACCTCTACTTTGATTTGTTGTGCCGTCGCGGTCAGTGTGGCAGCGATGGCGAGGATAAGGGATAGGATTATTTTTTTCATTTTAGCACATAATATTTCTGACTTCTTTGGCCTCGGCTGGTAATGCCCGACGAAGGATTGAGGGCCAGCTTGCGCAGTTCCTGACTGGCTGCCGTTCGCGATAGTCCCGTTAGCCGAACATAGTCGGGAACCCTCATAAACATGTTCTTCTGCAGGAATTCGCGGGCTTTTTCAATGCGCTCGTCAAGGGGCAGCTTCGACTTCTTGATACGACTGACGCTGCCCCGTTCCAACACACACTTACGGTGCGTGCTCCTGATGAGGTCCTTGTCGGCTCGGTAGGCTACGCCCGTCACCTCGATGCTATTTGCGTTACGGTTTGACTCGCCAGGCTCGAAGGCGTCTTGCAGCATATCGCTCCTCACGCCGAGTTTAGCGTGGAAGGTGCCGATGCCGTCGAGCTTTACCGAGAATCCCTCTGCCAAACAAAGGGCCAACTTTTCGCTGACCAACGACATGACGGCTAGGATTTGGCTCTCCTCCATATTGCCCTCGCGAGCACACTGGCTTACAAACTCCTCGAAACTCTTCGGAGTCAGTTCCATCTGGTAGTATGCCTGCGTTCTGCCTGTACCATTCAGGTCGGGAATTTCCCTTTTGATATACTTTGCGTACATAGTTTTTGGCTTGATATTGCTTGTTCTTGTTGCAAAGATACACAAAAGGTTTGAAAAACACAAAACAAAGCCTTTGATTTATCAAACAAAGCCTTTGTTTTAATAAACAATGCCTTTGTTTTAACAAACATTGGCGTTGTTTTAACTTTAGCACGACACTCTATACCATTCCGAACGGCGCAAAGCAAACTTTTGAACGGGCATTATCCCGACTAATACCGAGCACTTGCTCTCGCCCAGCGAAACATTTATGCCCCTTTGTTTGGAAATCTCGGAAAGTATTCGTATCTTTGCCGTTAAATTATAATAGGTGAAACAGAAGCTGATCACCAATTGGTAAACAAGTAATGGATTTCCGGACGATAATACTAATCCTAACGACAACGATGATGATGAACGGATGCAAAGGGCAGCCGGCAACACCCGTGGTGAGGCCGGCAACACAGGCGAACCGTTTTTATACGGGCGACACAAGGGAACTGAGCGAGGAGGTGGACAGCCTGCTGGCGTTGCATAGCGGCGACGCGAAGTACAATAATGTAGCTGCGCTGATAGTGCCTCATGCAGGCTACTATTTCTCGGGCAATGTGGCTGCGTCAGCGTATATGGCGATTGACCCGAAGAAGCAGTACAAGCGGATTTTCCTGTTGGGGCCGAGTCACCACGAATGGCTCGACGGGGCATCGGTGAATACGGAAGCGGACTATTATGCTACACCATTAGGACAGGTGAAGGTAGACCACGAAACGGCGATGGCTTTAACAACAACGGATTTAACGGATGACACGGATTCTGTGTTCCGCTATAGGCCGGAGGCGCACGATAGGGAGCATTGTCTGGAGGTGCAGCTGCCGTTCTTGCAAAGATTCTTCACTCTTCACAATATAAAGGTGCCGCCAATCGTGCCAATCGTCATTTCGACGAACGACTACCAGAAACTGAAGCAGATGGCGGAAGCGCTGAAGCCGTACTTCAACGAAGATAATCTGTTTGTGATTAGCAGCGACTTCTCGCACTATCCGTCGTATGAGGATGCCTGCGAGGTGGATGCACGGACGGGCAAGGCTGTAGAAAGCGGCGACGTGGAGGAGTTTATTGCAACCATCAATGCCAACGCTCGTAGTGGGAAACGGAACCTGCAGACGAGTGCCTGCGGCGAGTTTGCCATCATCACGCTGATGCTGATGCTTGACGGCCAGTATGAGGTAAGGCACCTGATGTATCAGAACTCGGGCGACATCGATAATCACGACCTTAATAGGGTAGTGGGGTATCACTCGTTCGCCATCCTGCGCCGCGGAAATAATAGCAGCGGACAAACAAGGACTGACACGGACTTTGTGCTGTCAGATGCAGACAAGAGTATGCTGAAGGACATTGCTTTCAGCAGCATCCGCGATTCTTTAGACGGCAAAGGTATCTCTCAAATCTCAAACCTCAAATCTCAAACCTCAAATTTGTTCAGTAGGTGCGGCGCCTTCGTCTCGCTGCACAAGCACGGACATCTGCGTGGTTGCATCGGACATTTTGGCGAGGACTATCCGCTGCACGAGATAGTGGCAGAGATGGCGCGGGCGGCAGCCTTTGAGGATCCGCGGTTTATGCCTGTCACTCGCGATGAACTGAACGACCTTGATATTGAGATTTCTGTGCTCACGCCCATGCGTCGCATTCAGAGCTTGGACGAGTTTGAACTGCATCGTCACGGTATCTACATCAAGAAAGGCTATCGCAGCGGCACGTTCCTGCCGCAGGTGGCTGACGAGGTGAACTGGACCAAAGAAGAATTCGTGGGACATTGCTCGCAGGACAAGGCCGGACTAGGCTGGGACGGCTGGCGCGACGCTGAACTCTACGTTTACGAAGCGATTGTGTTCTAAACTGTACAAAAATATATGTTGATAATGGAATGTCGGTACTATCAGATGTTGGAGGACGGACGAGTGGAGTGTACGCTCTGTCCGCACCATTGCCGTATTGCTGAGGGTAAGACGGGCGTGTGCCGTAGCAGGCGAAATCAGAGTGGCGTGCTCGTGAGCGAGGTATATGGTAAGCCGTGTTCGTTGGCCATCGACCCCATCGAGAAGAAGCCGCTGTACCACTTCCATCCAGGTACGACGTGTCTGTCGCTGGCCTGTACGGGTTGTAACTTCCGTTGCCTGAACTGTCAGAACCACGATATCTCGCAGGTGTCGCCTGCTGATGTCGATTATTACGAGTTGTCGCCTGAGGACGTCGTCGCGCTGTGCCTGAAACATCATTGTCCAGGCATCGCCTATACCTATACCGAGCCGCTGACCTATCTCGAGTACATCATTGATTGTGCGCGGCTGGCGCATGAGGCAGGCCTCTGGAATATCCTCGTCACAGCGGGCTACGTTTGTCAGGAACCGCTGGCCGACCTGCTGCCGTACCTTGATGCCGCTAACGTCGACCTCAAGTCGTTCAGCGATGACATATATAATAAGGTGAGTGGTGGTCGTCTGCAGCCTGTCCTCGACACCATCCTCGCCATGAAGCAGGCGGGCGTGTGGGTGGAAATCACCAACCTCGTCATTCCTGGTGTTAACGATGATATGGAAATGATCCGTCGCATGTGCTGCTGGCTTGCTGACAACGGCCTCGCTGAGGCACCGCTGCATTTCAGTCGTTTTTTCCCCCGCTACAAGATGCAGGACGTTCCGCCCACGCCTATCGCGACGCTAAAGGCTGCCAAGCGCATCGCCGAGGAGGAAGGTATTAGGTACGTGTATTTGGGGAATGTGTGAATAATAAAGAATGCTGACAGAAAAGATAATGGAAAAGCTGCGGATACTCGCAGAGTCGGCGAAGTACGACGTGTCGTGCTCGTCGAGCGGTACTGTGCGCAAAGGTAAGCAGGGCATGGTAGGCTCGACGGTAGGTGGCGTGGGCATTTGCCACTCGTTTGCCGATGACGGGCGCTGCATCTCGCTATTGAAGGTGATGCTGACGAACTACTGCATGTACGACTGCGCCTACTGCATCAACCGCCGAAGCAACGATATCAAGCGGGCGACGCTCAGCGTCAGCGAACTCGAGGAAATTACGATGGAGTTCTACCGTCGCAACTACATCGAGGGGCTTTTCCTGTCGAGCGGCGTCGTGCGCAATCCTGACTACACAATGGAACGGCTGGCTGCTATTGCACGCGACCTCAGAACCGTTCATCGCTTTAACGGCTACATCCACCTGAAGAGCATCCCAGGCTGTTCGCAGGAACTGCTCAACGAAGCCGGGCGCTATGCCGACCGCATGAGCGTGAACATCGAAATTCCCAAGGAGGAGTCGCTGAAACTGCTCGCTCCCGAGAAGGATCACCAGAGCGTTTTCCAACCCATGAAGCTGATACAGCAGGGCGTCTTGGAGAACAAGGAGGACCGCAGGAAATATCGCTATGTGCCACGCTTTGTGCCAGCAGGACAGTCGACGCAGATGATTGTGGGTGCTACAAAGGAGACCGACAAGGATATCCTGCAGATGTCGTCGATGCTCTATGGACAGCCCACCATGCGGCGCGTGTATTACTCCGGCTACGTCAGCGTGAACACCTACGACCCACGCCTGCCCGTGCAGAAGCAACCGCCATTGGTGCGTGAGAACCGGCTGTATCAGGCTGATTGGCTATTGCGCTTCTATCACTTTAAGGTCGACGAGATCGTCGACGAGATGCACGCTAACCTTGACTTGGAGGTGGATCCGAAGTTGGCGTGGGCGCTGCGTCATCCGGAGTTCTTTCCTGTGGATATCAATACGGCTGACTACGAGCAACTACTGCGCGTCCCAGGTCTTGGCACCAAGTCCGCCTGGCTCATCGTCAACAGTCGTCGCTTCAATCGCCTCACGTCATTCGACCTGAAGAAGATGGGCGTGGTGATGAAGAAGGCGAAGTATTTTATTACCTGCAACGAGCTTACCTCGCAGTTTTCGCAGCCCATTATTGGCATCAACGAATTGCGGCCAGAACGACTGCGTCCCCT
>JAEEGF010785936.1_pt1 | contig 16069 bp, 7 predicted proteins | sample 9134171 | NCBI WGS metagenome assembly JAEEGF01 (sample SAMN16246542, study PRJNA631951) | gut metagenome | biome: gut microbiome; feature: rumen; material: AP-attached | host: Bos | place: Iran: Karaj | collected 2018-10
AGTAGTTACCTTTAGCCATCTCGGTGGTCAGGACTTGCCGAATGTGCCTAACAGTCACTTCACACTGCTCGGGATCGCCCGGACCGTTAGCCAGGAACAGGCCGTCGAACTCCAACTGGTTGAAGTCGTAGTCCCAAGGCACACGAACCACCTCAAGCCCACGACGTATCAGGCAACGGATGATGTTGGCCTTCACGCCGCAATCTACCAGCACCACTCGCTTCCCTGCACCTACATTATAAGTAATGATCTCCTTGCAGCTCACCTTCTCCACCCAGTTCACGCTTCCGTATTCCTCCTGTCCCGTATGCTGCGACAGCGTCGCAGCCCCATCAACAATTATCCTCCCCATCATCACGCCATGCTCGCGGAGCACCTTCGTGAGCCGCCGCGTATCGACACCCGTGATGGCAGGAATCTTCTCACGCTTCAGCCATGAGGCCAACGACTCCTTCGCATTCCAATGCGAATATGCCTCGCTATAGTCCGCTACAACCAGTGCCTTGGGATGGATACGGTCGCTCTCCAAAACAGGGAGAGCCTCACCCCCAGCCCCTCTCCAAGGGGAGAGGGGAGTAGTTAGCTTTTTCGCTGCTTCTCCGCCTTGAGAGTATATACTCCCCTCGCCCTTCGGAGAGGGGCTGGGGGTGAGGCCGGGCACACCGTAGTTGCCAATCAGCGGAAAGGTTGTCACAAGTATCTGACCGGCATAGCTGGGGTCTGTCAGACTCTCGGGATAGCCGGTCATGGCCGTGTTGAAGACCACCTCGCCTGTCGTCTCGCCGTCGTAGCCAAACGACCAGCCGCAGAACGCTGTGCCGTCTTCGAGTATCAGTTTTGCTTCTCTCATCTTCTGTCTATTGTTGTGTCTTCAGTTTGGTGTCAATGTAGTTTACAAAGGCTGCGTTGCAAAGTCGTGTACCGCCAGGTGTAGGATAGTGGCCGGTGAAATACCAGTCGCCCGAGTGGTTGGGGCAAGCTTTGTGCAGACCTTCTATGCTCTGGAACACCAGTTCGATGGGTGCCTGCATACCCTTCGGGCGCAACATCTCCACCATCTTCTGGTTGATTTCGTCGACGGTGAAAGGCTCGTAGATTCTCCTTACATGATTTGTTTCCAAAGGATGCTCTTTGCATGCCTGGTAAACATCTTGGATGAGTTCAGGAATCCTTCGTCGGCATGTGTAATCACTACCCTCTCCAATCGGAGAGGGGCTGGGGGTGAGGCCTTCTTCAATAAGTGCCATCGTGGCGCGGAAAGCACAAAACTCCTCCAGTCGCGCCATGTCGATGCCGTAATAGTCGGGGTAGCGAATCTGCGGCGAACTGCTTACCATCACAATCTTCTTGGGGTGCAGACGGTCGAGAATCTTGAAGATGCTCTCCTTCAAAGTTGTGCCTCGTACTATCGAGTCGTCGATGATGACGAGGTTGTCCTCATAGGGCCGCAGCGAACCGTAACTGATGTCATAGACGTGGGCAGCCAGGTCGTTGCGCTCGCTGTTGTCGGCAATGAAGGTGCGCAGTTTGATGTCTTTCCACACCACCTTCTCCGTTCGTAAGTTATTGCCCTGCTGGCGGAAGCCGTCGGTCATGCCATAGAAGGCCACCTCGGCTGTGTTGGGGATATATGAAAATACGGTGTTGGCTACGTCGCCGTCGATGGCTTTCAGGATGGCGGGCGTCAGCTGCTCACCCAGTCGCTTGCGCTCCTGATAGATGTCGCGGTCGGAGCCACGGCTGAAATAGATGCGCTCAAACGAGCAAGCACTCAGTTTCTTGGAAGGCATAATCTGCTCCAGATGGCTCTCACCGTTACAGCGCACGATGAGCGACTCGCCTGGCTGCAGCTCACAGATGTCCTCGGTCTGCAGGTCAAAGGTCGTCTGCAGCACAGGGCGCTCACTGGCCACTGCCACCATCTCGTCGTCACGATAGTAGAATGCTGGACGGATGCCCCACGGGTCGCGCACGGCGAACATCTCGCCCGAACCCGTCAGACCGCACATCACGTAGCCGCCGTCGTAGTGCTCCATCGTAGTCCGCAGCACGTTGGCCATCTCTACGTGGTCGTCAATATAGTCGGTGATGTCAGTGCCCTGCAACCCCTGCTCCTTTGCGATGGTATACAGCCGCTCCACCTCGCGGTCGAGCCGATGGCCCATCAGTTCGAGGGTGATGTAGGAGTCGCCATAGATACGCGGCGACTGGCCCTGCGAGGTGAGGAAGCGGAAGACCTCGTCGATGTTGGTCATGTTGAAATTGCCGCACAGGCAGAGGTTCTTGGCCCGCCAGTTGTTGCGGCGCAGGAAGGGATGGACGAACGTCAGTCCGCTCTTGCCTGTCGTCGAGTAGCGCAGGTGGCCCATCAGTAGTTCGCCATTCATTTCTTCCATAACCTTGGAAAAGACCTCAGTGATGGCATCCTTCCCCTCGGCCTTCTCGCGGAACATATACTCTGTGCCCGGCTCTTTGTTCAGGCTCACCGAGGCTATTCCAGCACCCTCCTGTCCGCGATTGTGCTGTTTCTCCATCATCAGATAGAGCTTGTTGAATCCATAGGCCCACGTGCCGTACTTTTGGGCATAGTAGTCCAGCGGTTTCAACAGGCGAATCATCGCCACACCACACTCATGCTTCAACTGTTCCATATCAGATGCAAGCCTTTACGAAAGACATAAACAGCGGATGCGGATGAAGCACCGTCGATGAATATTCAGGATGGAACTGTGTGCCGATGTACCAGCATTTATCGGGTATCTCGACAATCTCCACCAGGTTGGCGGCGGGGTTGATGCCTACGCACTTCATGCCTGCAGCCTCAAATTCCTCTTTGTAATAGTTGTTAAACTCGTAACGATGGCGGTGCCGCTCCTTTATAAGTGAAGAATGAAGAGTGAAGAATGAAGAATTTGCTGCCACCTTGTAAGCTTCCATTGCTTTGCTTCCTTCGCACAGTTCGCAGTCGTAGGCACCCAGCCGCATCGTGCCACCAAGATTCGTCACCGTTTTCTGCTCCTCCATCAGGTCGATAACAGGATGTGCCGTATCGGCAAACATCTCGCTGCTGTTGGCATCCTGATAGCCTAAGACATTCCTTGCAAATTCGATGACCATCATCTGCATACCAAGACAGATGCCAAAGGTAGGAACATCGTGTGTGCGCCCATATTCGGCAGCTATGATCTTACCCTCGATGCCACGTTGGCCAAAGCCGGGACATATAAGCACTCCCGCCATTCCACTTAGCTTGTCTGCCACATTCCGCGCATCAATCTCCTCGCTGTTGACAAAATGAATCTTGGCTTTCACGTCGTTGTAGATGCCGGCCAGATTCAGACTCTCGCGTATGCTCTTGTAGGCATCCTGCAGGTCGTACTTTCCCACCAGTCCGATGTGCACCTCGCGGGTAGCCTTGCGCTGCTTGTCAAGAAACTCGTGCCAAGGCTTCATGGCAGGCATCTCACCAACGGGTATGCCTATCTTGCGCAGGATGGCAGCATCGAGTCCCTGCCGCTGCATATTGACAGGCACTTCATAGATACTGGGCATGTCCTCGCTCTGCACAACACACTCCAAGTCGACATTACAGAACGACGCCACTTTTTTGCGCAAGCTGTCGTCAAGGTGGCGCTCGGTACGAAGCACCAAGATGTCGGGCTGGATGCCCATGCTCTGCAATTCTTTTACCGAGTGTTGTGTGGGCTTCGTCTTCAGCTCGTCGGCAGCCTTCAGATAGGGTACATACGTCAGATGTATACACACTGCATCGCGCCCCAGTTCCCAGCGCAACTGTCGGATAGCTTCCATGAACGGTGCACTTTCGATGTCGCCGATGGTGCCACCTACCTCAGTGATGACGAAGTCGAAAGCCTCCCCAAGTCCCTCACGCAACATCCGTCGTTTTATCTCGTCCGTGATATGCGGCACCACCTGAATAGTCTTGCCCAAGTAGTCGCCATGGCGCTCGCGGTCGATGACCGTCTTGTAGATTCGTCCCGTGGTGATGCTATTATTACGTGTGGTATGAATACCCGTAAACCGCTCATAGTGTCCCAGGTCGAGGTCGGTTTCAAAGCCGTCCTCCGTCACGTAGCATTCGCCGTGCTCGTAGGGGTTCAGCGTTCCCGGGTCGATATTGATGTAGGGGTCGAATTTCTGGATGGTAATCTTGTATCCACGAGCCTGCAACAGCTTGCCGATGCTGGCTGAGATGATGCCCTTGCCCAACGAGGACACAACTCCGCCCGTGACGAAAATGTACTTTGTTTGCATATTTTATTTGTTCTTTTCGCGAATGTGTTCTTCGTATTCAGCCAGTTCGCGCTCACCGATATGTGCCAGGCCATAGTGCTCGTCGTGCTGCGAGAGGTCGAGGCCCACCTTCTCGCTGTAGGTCGAGACACGCATGGGGATAAGGCTGTCAATGAGTTTATACCCCAGCCAGCTCATTGTGAAGGTATAGACAAAGACAATGACGATGGCCAGAAGATGGTAGAGGAAAATGATGAAGCCTTCCCATGTGCCGGCGATGAGGCCCTCCTGGATAAAAATGCCTGTCAGGATGGTGCCAAAAATGCCGCCTGTGCCGTGAGTGGGAAACACGTCGAGGGCATCGTCGATGCTGGTGTGCGAGCGCCAATAGACAGCCACGTTGCAGATGAGCGTGATGACGAAGGCGATGAAGATGCTCTGACCGACGGTGACATAGCCTGCCGACGGCGTGATGGCCACCAGACCGACCACGCAGCCCACGGCGGCACCCATGGCCGACGGTTTGCGGCCGCGCAGACAGTCGAAGAATATCCACGTCATCATGGCCGTGGCCGAGGCGGTGTTGGTGTTCAGAAACGCCTTGACGGCCTGACCGTCTGCATGCAGCGACGATCCGGCATTGAAGCCAAACCAGCCGAGCCAGAGCAGTGCAGCGCCCAGCAACACAAAGGGAATGTTGGCGGGCTCACTCTTCTCCGTACTGCGCCTACCCAAATATATGGCTCCTGCCAGTGCGGCAATACCCGACGAGGCATGCACCACAATGCCGCCTGCGAAGTCAACCACGCCCCAGCGCATAAACAGTCCTTCGGGATGCCACGTCATGTGTGCCAGCGGGCAGTAGATGACGAAGAAGAAGAACATCATGAAAAACAGGTAGGCCGAGAAACGCACCCGCTCGGCAAACGAACCTGTGATGAGCGAGGGCGTGATGATGGCAAACTTCATCTGGAACAGGGCAAATAGCGCCAGCGGAATGGTGGCTCCGCCCAGCACATTGCCTGCCGGTGTGGTATATACCTCGCCACCCACGCCATGAAACATCAGGAACGTCAGCGGATTGCCTATCACACCACCGATGTCATCGCCAAAGCACAGCGAGAAACCAACGACCACCCACAGCACCGAAATGAGTCCCATGGCAATAAACGACTGGAGCATGGTCGAGATGACATTCTTCGCCCCAACCATGCCGCCATAGAAGAACGACAGGCCCGGCGTCATCATCAGCACAAAAATGGTGGCGGTAATCAGCCACGCCACATCGGCGGCCGAGACCACCGACCAGTCACACTCAAACGTAGGCTCGCCTACAAATATGCCTGCGGCAGCTATCACTGTCATGGCTGCCATCAGGATCATCCAACGCTTCTTGATCTTCATATTGTTAAGTCTTTTGTTGATGTTAACAACGAATGGCTACCCTCATTCTTTCATGGTTCGCCATCTCATTTCTTTTTACCTTTTAATAATTACTATACCTGTGTCATCATGCATGATTTCGGCGGCAAAGGTACAGCGATTTCAAGGAAACCAACGAAACATTTTCAAACTTTGCATCAACTATTTCTTGCAAAATGACAAAGTGTAAATTGAGAGGCTGCAAAAAGCTGTCCAATACTTTCGTTTTGTTTAAAATTTTGAAAAAATCATGCCAAAATGATATTTGTGTGCGAATAGTAATAATATTTTTGTCAGGAAATGCATTGTTTTTATAACCTTTTGTATTACCTTTGTGCCCGAAATCGAGGTAAAAGAAAGATTAAGTAAGGATTCTATGACAAAAAGCAAACTAAACGGACTCTACCAGCCACAATATGAGCACGACGCGTGCGGCGTGGGCATGGTAGTGAACATACACGGAGGCAAGAGCCACGAACTGGTGGACCAGGCACTAAAGGTTCTGGAGAACATGGAGCACCGAGGTGCTGAGACCCGTGACAAGACGGGCGACGGTGCTGGCATCATGTTGCAGATTCCCCACGAGTTCATTCTGTTGCAGGGCATCCCTGTGCCCGAGAAAGGAAAGTATGGCACAGGCCTGGTATTCCTGCCCAAGGAGGAGAAGGAGCAGCAGGCTATTCTCAGCGTGATGATTGAGGAGATAGAGCGCGAGGGCCTGCAGCTGATGCACCTTCGCACGGTGCCTACTTGCCCTGACGTGCTGGGCGAGGCGGCCCGAAGGGTGGAACCAGCCATTAAGCAACTATTTGTGACAGGTGTTTCTGACGAGAAGGCTGATGCCCTCCCGCGTACGTTATATATCATAAGAAAGAAGATTGAGCGGCGCATCAATCATCACGACTTCTACATCTGTTCTCTATCCAACACTAATATTATATATAAGGGAATGTTGACCAGCAGACAGCTGCGCCGCTATTTCCCCGACCTGTCGAGTCCCTACCTGACAAGCGGGCTGGCGCTGGTTCACTCACGCTTCAGCACCAACACTTTCCCCACGTGGTCGCTGGCCCAGCCCTTCCGTTTGTTGGCTCACAACGGCGAGATCAACACCATTCGCGGCAACCGCGGATGGATGAAGGCCCGCGAGAGTGTGCTATTAGGAAAAGCCCCCCTTTCGCCCCCCGAGGGGGGCACAATATCCCACAAGAGTAACGAAGCCCCCTCGGGGGCAGTATGGGGGGCCGATATTTCGCCCATCGTGCAGGAGGGCATGAGCGATTCGGCCTCGTTGGACAATGTGTTCGAGTTCCTGCTGATGAGTGGCATGTCGCTGCCGCAGGCGATGGCGATACTCGTGCCAGAGTCGTTCAACGACAAGAACCCGATATCTGAGGACTTGAAGGCATTCTATGAGTACCACTCGATATTGATGGAGCCGTGGGACGGCCCGGCAGCTTTGCTGTTCTCTGACGGACGCTATGCCGGCGGCATGCTCGACCGTAACGGGCTGCGCCCCTCGCGCTATACCATCACCAAGCAGGGCATGATGGTGGTGGCATCGGAGGTGGGCGTCATGGACTTCGAGCCGGGTGACGTGGTCTCTAAGGGACGGTTGCAGCCGGGAAAGTTCCTGCTCATCGACACGCAGGAAGGCAAGATCTACTACGACGGCGAAATCAAGGAGCAGTTGGCCAAGGCCCATCCCTACCGTGAATGGCTCAGCGAGAACCGTGTGCAGTTAGAGAAGCTGAAGAGTGGCCGCAAGGTAGAGAACTCCGTGAGCGATTTCGAGCGGAAACTAATCGCTTTCGGCTACGGCCAGGAGGACATCGAACGTACCATCATACCGATGGCAACGGCAGGTCAGGAACCGGTTGCAGCTATGGGCAACGACACGCCACTGGCTGTTATCAGCGACCGTCCGCAGGTGCTTTTCAATTACTTCCGCCAGCAGTTCGCGCAGGTGACGAATCCCGCCATCGACCCCATCCGCGAAGAATTGGTGATGTCGTTGACAGAGTACATCGGCGCCGTGGGTACCAACATTCTGACACCCGACGCCTCGAACTGCAAGATGGTGCGCCTGCCCCAGCCTGTACTGACCAACACGCAACTCGATATACTCTGTAACATCAAGTATAAGGGATTCAAGACGAAGAAGCTGCCGATGACCTTCAAGACCCACCCCCTCCCTGTGAGGGAGGGAAGTGACTACACTCAGGCCGGAGAGGATTTGAGAGTTGCTCTTGACAAACTTTGCAAGGATGCGGAAAAGGCCGTTGATGATGGATACAATTATATCATACTGACAGACAAACTGCCTATAGAAGGTAATGAGGTAATTGCTCCCCTCCCTCACAGGGAGGGGCAGGGGGGAGGGCCTTCCTTTATCCCTTCTCTCTTAGCTGTCAGCGCCGTGCATCATTATCTGATTTCAGTGGGCAAGCGCGTGCAGACAGCCCTCATCGTGGAGAGCGGCGAGATACGCGAGACGATGCACGCCGCATTGTTGCTAGGCTATGGGGCCAGCGCGCTGTGTCCGTATATGACCTTCGCCATTCTCGACGACCTGGTGAAGCGCGGCAAGATACAGGAGGAATACGCTACGGCAGAGAAAAACTACATCAAGGCCGTGGACAAGGGGCTGAAGAAGATCATGTCGAAGATGGGCATCTCGACCATCCGCTCGTATCGTGGCGCAAAGATTTTCGAGAGCATCGGATTGGGCGAAGACTTGCTACGCAGATATTTCGGCACGGAGGTCAGCACCATCGGTGGCATCGGTCTGAAGGAGATTGCGAGGGATGCCATACGCCTGCAAGCAGCTGCACAGGAACAATCGCTTTTGAAGAACTACGGACAATTCTCATGGCGCAAGGACGGCATCAAGCACGCCTGGAACCCCGAGACGATTGCAAAACTGCAGTTGGCTTGTCGAAAAGGAGACTACGAGAAGTTTAAAGAGTGGTCAAAGCTTGTCGATGAAAAAGAGAGTCCCATCTTCCTCCGCGACTTCCTCACCTTTAAGAAGGTATCTAATCCCCTCCCTCACGGGGAGGGACAAGGGGGAGAGTCTGTTGAGCCCGTCGAGTTTATCGTGAAGCACTTCGTGACAGGCGCCATGAGTTTCGGAGCCTTGAGCATCGAGGCCCACGAGGCTTTGGCACTGGCTATGAACAAGCTCGGCACTCGCTCTAACACGGGCGAAGGCGGCGAGGACAACGCCCGCTACCACACGGAGGTGGATGGCGTATCGCTGTCGAGCAAGACCAAGCAGATAGCCAGCGGTCGCTTCGGTGTGACGGCAGAGTATCTGGTGAATGCCGAGGAGATACAAATCAAGGTGGCGCAGGGGGCCAAGCCCGGCGAGGGCGGACAGCTGCCCGGCTTCAAGGTGAACGAGATTATCGCCAAGACGCGCAATGCCATCCCCGGCATCTCGCTCATCTCGCCGCCGCCTCACCACGACATCTATTCGATTGAGGATTTGGCACAGCTCATCTTCGACCTGAAGAACATCAACCCGACGGCTGCCGTCAGCGTGAAACTCGTGGCCGAGAGTGGCGTGGGCACCATCGCCGCCGGAGTGGCCAAGGCCAAGGCCGACCTCATCGTCATCAGCGGTGCTGAGGGCGGCACGGGCGCTTCGCCAGCCAGCAGTATGCGCTTCGCAGGCATCTCGCCGGAGATTGGTCTCGCCGAGACGCAGCAGACGCTGGTCCGCAACGGCTTGCGCAATCAGGTGCGCCTGCAGACCGACGGCCAGCTGAAGACCGCCAAGGATGTCATCATCATGGCGATGCTGGGAGCCGACGAGTTCGCATTCGGCACGCTGCCGCTCATCGTCTTGGGCTGTGTGATGATGCGCAAGTGCAACACAAATACCTGCCCGATGGGTGTGGCGACACAGATCCCCGAGCTGCGCAAGCACTTCGAGGGACGTGCCGAGTACGTGGTCAACTATTTCACATTCCTTGCCCAGCAGGTGCGCGAATACCTCGCTGAAATGGGTGTGCACAGTCTGAAGGATATTATCGGCCATACCGAGCTCATCGAGGTTCGCGTGCCCGACGGCGGTGCCGTTGGGAAGTGGCAGACCATCGACTTCGGCCGTCTGCTGCACAAGCCCGACACAGAGAAAGCGCTCTATTGGGATCGTGGTGCCTATACGAAGGTGACGGGTGTGAAGGACGAGGAAATCATCAAGGCTGCACAGAAAGCCATTGACAACCAGGAGGAGGTGACGCTCGACTACGCCATCAAGAATACCGACCGTGCCGTCACCACGATGCTCAGCGGTGTCATCGCCAAGAAATATGGTGAGGCAGGCCTGCCCGACGGCACGATAAAGATGAAGTTCAAAGGCTCGGCAGGCCAGTCATTCGGCGCTTTCGCCGTGAAAGGACTGGACATCCGAATGGAGGGCGAGTGCAACGACTATTTCGGCAAGGGACTCAGCGGCGGACGCATCAGCATCCTGCCTCCCTCCCGCCGCAGCGACGACTTCAAGGCCGAAGAGAATATCATCGCCGGCAACACGGGCCTTTACGGAGCCACCTCCGGCGAACTCTACATCAACGGCAAGGTGGGTGAGCGCTTCGGCGTGCGCAACTCGGGCGCCATCGCCGTCATCGAGGGGGCTGGCGACCACTGCTGCGAGTATATGACGGGCGGACGCGTCGTGGTGCTCGGCGAGACGGGGCGCAACTTCGCCGCTGGCATGTCGGGCGGACTGGCTTACGTCTACGACCCCAAGCACACATTCGACTACTTCTGCAATATGGACATGGTGGAAATCAACCTCGTAGAGGACAGCATCTCGCGCAAAGAGCTGCTGGAGCTTGTCCGTCAGCACTACCTCCACACTGGCTCGGCGCTGGCAGGGCGGATGCTCGACAACTGGTCGCATGTGGTCGAAGACTTCGTGCAGGTGGTGCCCATTGAATACAAGCGCGTACTGCAGGAGGAGCAGATGAAGAAACTGCACGAGAAGATAGCTGACATCCAGCGAGACTATTAAAGAAGCCTCACCCCCTACCCCTCTCCGAGTGGAGAGGGGAGTATATAGACTTGCCAACAGAATAACAAATATATAAAACCAATGAAAGAAATAAAAGAAAGAAATGAAAGTAGCCGTCTCGCCTTGCAGGTAACTACTCCCCTCTCCAATCGGAGAGGGGTCGGGGGTGAGGCTTCATTTCTCAGTATACACCGCCAGGAGGCGGGCTACCGTCCGATTCACGACCGCATCCATGACTTTGGCGAGGTGGAGCAGACGCTCAACACGCACCAGCGCCGTGAGCAGGCCTCACGCTGCATGGACTGCGGCGTACCCTTCTGCCACTGGGCCTGTCCATTGGGCAACAAGGCACCGGAATGGAACGACGCCCTGTATAAAGGCGACTGGGAGCTGGCCTTCCGCCTGCTCACAAGCACCAACCCCTTCCCGGAGTTTACGGGCCGCATCTGTCCGGCATTGTGCGAGAAGGCCTGTGTGCTGAACCGCTTCAACCACGAACCGACGACCAACCGCGAGGACGAGTGCGCCATCATCGAGGCAGCCTTCCGCGAGGGCTATATCCAGCCGCGAGTGCCTGTGAGAAACGGCAAGAGCGTGGCTGTCATCGGAGCCGGCCCGGCCGGTCTTGCCGCCGCCAACGCCCTCAACCAGATGGGCTACGCCGTCACCGTCTTCGAGAAAAACGAGGCCGCCGGTGGCCTCCTCCGTTACGGCATTCCCAACTTCAAGCTCAACAAGGCCATCATCGACCGCCGCATCGCCTTGATGGAGGCCGAGGGCATTGTCTTCCGCTACGGCGTGGCTGTCCCTAATGGTGAAGCTGTCCCCCATGCTGAAGCTGCCCCCCATGCTGAAGTTCCCTATGCTGCGATATTATCGCAGCCCAGGCCCCCCTTCTCCGCCTTCGTCCTCGCCACCGGCACCCCCACGGCCCGCGACCTCCGCATACCCGGCCGCGAACTGAAGGGCGTCCACTTCGCCCTCGAACTGCTGGCACAGCAGAACCGCGTCCTCGCCGGCATCGAGTACAGCAAGGAAGAGCGCATCACCGCCCGTGGCAAGGACGTGCTCGTCATCGGTGGCGGCGACACTGGCTCCGACTGCATCGGTACGGCCCATCGCCAGGGGTGCAAGAGCGTCACCCAAATAGAGATCATGCCTCGTCCCGTGGAAGGCCCCGACGACCCGCAGAACCCCTGGCCCAACTGGCCGCGCACCCTCAAGACCACTTCAAGCCACGAGGAGGGCTGCACCCGCCGCTGGAACATCAACACCCTTGAGTTCCTTGGCGAGAACGGCCACCTCACAGGCGTCAAGGTGCAGGAGATAGACTGGAAGCCTAATCCCGACGGTGGCCGCCCCGTCATGGTGGAGAAAGGCAAGCCCGAAATCATCAAGGCCGAACTTTGCCTCCTCGCCATGGGCTTCCTCAAGCCCGAGCATCCGCAGTATACGGAGAACGTCTTCGTATGCGGCGATGCCCAGAACGGTGCCTCCCTCGTGGTCCGCGCCATGGCCAGCGGCATAGACACCGCCCGTCGTGTCCACGCCTACCTCGCACATGAGTCCCTATGAGTCTATAAGTCCTATAAGTCCCATAAGTCCTATAAGTCCCATAAGCCCTATAAGTCCCATTAGCCCCATGCCCACCATTCCCTTCACCAAGATGCACGGCTGCGGCAACGACTACATCTACGTCAATGCCATGCAGCACCCCATCGCCGACCCCTGCGCCGCTGCAATCAAATGGAGCGACCGCCACAAAGGCATCGGCTCCGACGGGCTTGTCCTCATCGGCTGCAGTCCCGTCCCCGAGGCCGACTTCTCCATGCGCATCTTCAACGCCGACGGCTCTGAGGCCATGATGTGCGGCAATGCCTCGCGCTGCATAGGTAAGTATCTTTACGAGAAAGGCATCACAGGTAAAACGGAGATTCGCCTGCTGACGCTGTCTGGCATCAAGACGCTCCTGTTACACCTGTCAGGCAGCGAGGTTGAGTCTGTCACGGTAGACATGGGCGAGCCTATACTGGAAGACGAATCACAGTTTGTGGGCAATAGGGGAATGAGCAAGGGGACCTTTGTCTCGATGGGCAATCCCCACTACGTCATCTTCACCGACGATGTGGACCAGGTGGGCGAGACAGGGCGCATCCTCGAGCATCACCCTGCCTTCCCCCAGCGTTGCAACATCGAGTTTGCCCACATTCAGCCCGACGGCACCGTCAGGACACGTGTATGGGAACGGGGCAGCGGCATCACCCAGGCCTGCGGCACCGGAGCCTGCGCCACCGCCGTTGCCGCCTGTCTCACCGGCCGCGCCGCCCGCACGAGCCTCATCGTCATGGACGGCGGCACCCTTCAAATAGAGTGGCGCGAAACCGACAATCACGTCTACATGACTGGCCCCGCCACCTTCGTCTTCGACGGCGAAATCGAAATGACGTAATGACGAAAAGTCGTAATAACGTAATAACGTGATAACGTGATAACGAAAAGTCGTGATAACGAGATAACGAGATAACGTGATAACGAAAAGTCGTGATAACGAGATAACGAGATAACGTGATAACGAAAAGTCGTGATAACGAGATAACGTAATAACGAAATAACGAAAGAAAACTATGGCTCTTGTAAACATCCACTTCCTGAACCTGCAGCAGAACTACCTGTTCGCCGACATCGCCAAGAAGGTCAACGCCTTCCGTGTGATGCACCCCAAGGCCGACGTCATCTCGCTCGGCATCGGCGACGTCACCCAGCCGCTCTGCCCCGCCGTCGTCGAGGCGATGCACAAGGCCGTCGACGAGATGGCCACCGCCGACGGCTTCCGAGGCTACGGCCCCGAGCAGGGCTACGACTTCCTGCGCGAAGCCATCCTGAAGAACGACTTCGCACCCCGGGGCGTACGCCTCAGCATCGACGAGGTCTTCATCAACGACGGTGCGAAGAGCGATACGGGCAATTTCCAGGAACTGCTCCACTGGGATAACTTCATCGGCGTCACCGACCCCATCTATCCGGTCTACATCGACTCGAATGTGATGATAGGCCGCTGCGGCACCTATCGCGACGGACGATGGACCAACGTGCGCTACATGCCCACCATTGCCGAGAACGGTTTCGTCCCCGAACTGCCTAAAGGCCGTCCCGTGGATGTCATCTACCTCTGTTTTCCCAACAACCCGACGGGCACCGTCATCACCAAGCAGGAGCTGCGCAAGTGGGTGAACTACGCCCTGAAGAACGACGCCCTCATCCTCTTCGATGCCGCCTATCAGGCCTACATACGCGCCCCCGACATCCCGCACAGCATCTACGAGATCCGCGGAGCCCGCAAGTGCGCCGTCGAGTTCCGCTCGTTCTCCAAGACCGCCGGCTTCACGGGCGTCCGCTGCGGCTACACCATCGTGCCCAAGGATGTCAGCGTGGCCACCTTCGAGGGCGAGCGCATACCCCTCAACCAGCTGTGGCTGCGCCGACAGTGCACCAAGTTCAACGGCACCAGCTACATCTCACAGCGTGCTGCAGAGGCCATCTACTCGCCCGAAGGCAAGCAGCAGGTGCAGCAGACCATCGACTACTACATGCAGAACGCCGCCCGAATGCTCAGTGTCCTGCGAAGCCTCGGCTACGAGTGTTATGGCGGTGAGCACGCACCCTACATCTGGATGCGCGTCCCTGACGGCACCACCTCCTGGCAGTTCTTCGAGCAACTGCTCTACGGTGCCAACGTGGTCTGCACACCCGGCGTCGGCTTCGGCCCCAGCGGCGAAGGCTATGTACGCTTCACCGCTTTCGGAAGTCACGAACAGACGGAGGAGGCACTCAAGCGAATAGAGAAATGGAAGAATCAACATCAATAAACACAAAAACAACACAACAATGGAAGCATTAAGATTTCAGGTTGTCGGCGAGGCATTCAAGAAGAAGCCGCTCGACGTAAAAACACCTACTGAGAGACCGTGTAAGTATTTTGGCAGCAAGGTCTTCAACCGCGAGAAGATGTACAAGTACCTTTCCAAGGACGTGTACGAGAAAATGATTGACGTGATGGACAACGGGGCACGTCTCGACCGTGAGGTGGCCGATGCCGTGGCTGAGGGCATGAAGCAGTGGGCCATCGACTGCGGCGTGACGCACTACACCCACTGGTTTCAGCCGCTGACCGAAGGCACCGCCGAGAAGCACGACTCGTTCATCGAGCATGACGGTAAGGGCGGCATGGTCGAGGAGTTCACCGGCAAGCTGCTTGTGCAGCAGGAGCCCGACGCCTCGTCATTCCCCAGCGGCGGCATCCGCTCCACCTTCGAGGCCCGTGGCTACTCGGCATGGGACCCCACGTCGCCCGTCTTCATCATCGACGACACGCTCTGCATCCCCACCGTGTTTATCAGCTATACCGGCGAGGCGCTCGACTACAAGGCACCGCTGCTGCGTGCACTCCATGCCGTCAACGTGGCTGCAACGGATGTGTGCCACTACTTCGACCCGACGGTCAAGAAGGTGACAAGCAACCTCGGATGGGAGCAGGAGTACTTCCTCGTTGACGAGGGGCTTTACTCGGCCCGGCCCGACCTGCTGTTGACGGGCCGCACCCTCATGGGACACGACTCGGCCAAGAACCAGCAGATGGACGATCACTACTTCGGCGCCATCCCCGAGCGCGTCGCCGCCTTCATGCGCGAACTCGAGATTGAGGCGTTGCAGCTGGGCATACCCTGCAAGACACGTCACAACGAGGTGGCTCCCAACCAGTTTGAGCTGGCACCCATCTTCGAGGAGACCAACCTGGCCGTCGACCACAACATGCTGCTGATGTCGGTGATGAAGAAGGTGGCCCGCAAGCATGGCTTCCGCGTGCTGCTCCACGAAAAGCCCTTCGCAGGCATCAACGGCAGCGGCAAGCACAACAACTGGAGCCTCTCTACCGACAACGGCGTGCTGCTCCATGCTCCCGGCAAGACAGCCGAGCAGAACCTGCGCTTCGCCACCTTCATCGTCGAGACGCTGATGGGTGTCTACCGCCACAACGGTCTGCTCAAAGCCAGCATCATGAGCGCCACCAATGCCCACCGCTTAGGTGCCAACGAGGCTCCGCCCGCCATCATCTCGTCGTTCCTCGGCAAGCAGGTCAGCGAACTGCTCGACCACATCGAAGCCCCCCATTCGTCCCCCGAGGGGGACACCATAGACATCAAGTCTATAGAAGCCCCCTCGGGGGCAGTAGGGGGGGCTAAGCATAGCTGGAAGATGGACATACCGGAGATTCCCGAACTATTCATCGACAACACCGACCGCAACCGCACGTCGCCCTTCGCCTTCACCGGCAACCGCTTCGAGTTCCGCGCCGTAGGCAGTGAGGCCAAC
>JAEEGF011973237.1_pt1 | contig 16068 bp, 10 predicted proteins | sample 9134171 | NCBI WGS metagenome assembly JAEEGF01 (sample SAMN16246542, study PRJNA631951) | gut metagenome | biome: gut microbiome; feature: rumen; material: AP-attached | host: Bos | place: Iran: Karaj | collected 2018-10
GGTCTTCTCACCCTTAAGGAGTGCTACTGCTGCCTTCTTGGTGTCGGCATCCGCAGCCCTGTAGAGTTCCAGGAGTTTCTTCTCGGCCGCAGTTACCTTTACGGAAGTGCCGGTTGTGGTCTTCTTGGCCGCGGTAGAAGTTGTCTTCTTGGCTGCGGGTTTCTTGGCTGCTGTGGAAGTGGTCTTTTTGGCAGTTGTCTTTTTAGCTGCCGCAGGTTTCTTAGCTGCCGCAGAAGTGGTCTTCTTGGCTGCGGGTTTCTTGGCTGCTGTGGTCTTCTTTGTTGTTGTAGCCTTCTTTGCTGTTGTAGCCTTCTTTGCTGTTGCCATATAAATACCTCCTGTAAACAAAACTTTTTATAATCTACATTATATAGCTATTGTATATCGTTTTTCCATGAGATATCGCAATTATTGGGGCGCATTTACTATTCACAGTCAGCCCTCTTGTTATGCGTAAATCTACTGCAAGGAAAATCCTTCATATTCTCCCAAAAAAGGAATGTATGCCTTATAATGATTGTTATGTTTATCTAAGGCATAGAATTTTCCACATATCTAAAGATGCTATGCCTCTGGTGCTATTTTTCTTGCTTCAAAGGCATATACAAACTTCCAAGTTACAAGAAAAAGAGCTACAAACTCAAAAAAATATGCCCTTCACTTATACTTTCTGCAATTTAAGGCATATTCCGAATAAATCATACCTTCTCTGCAATCTTCCGAACAAACTCCTACTTTGAATAGTAACCAATTATTCTGACAATTTAATAGCCCCGGATATATGAAATAGTGGCACCTGATGTATAAAAAATAGCCCCGGATATATGAAATAATGGCCCCTGGTGTATAAAAACAGCCCCGGACCTACGAAAGTCCGGGGCTGTAAACAAACTCAATATATAAGTCCAATCAATAATCCTTGGCCTTGAGCCATGCTGCCAGGTAAGCATCAAGAAGGACGTAGTCCGCCTGATTGGCATCTACGCTGGTACCGTCGGCCATTGCAGACAACAGGACATTTTCATCCTCATCGCAGATATCGTATGCATAGTAAGCAGCTGCATCGGAGGCAGGTGTGATCTCACCCTGCTCCAGAAGCTGATCTACACAAATTTTAAGGTTATCCATCTGCTCAGAAGTAAGATAAAATTCCAGTCTCTCCTCTGTTCCGTCCGGCTCAAACACCTGGGAAATAACCGAGCCGTCATGGTGAACCGTGAAAATGTGGTTTACTCCGCCATACTGTGAGGTGGTTGTTTCAGTGACATACGAAACAATAAGAGAGAAGTACACATTGGTGTTATCTGACAGACTTCCGTGCTCTTCATTTCCGGTTCCGGCGCTCTGTCCGCCTGTAGTATCATCCTCGGTAGTCAATGTAGTAGCAGCACCGTTTTTGTACTTTTCCAAAGTAGGAATGATCTTCTTCTCAAAAAGTGATTCTCCGTAGATATAACCCATAGGCATGCTGTTGGTTATATCGCCGTTTTCATCATAAACCGCAACTCTCCAGGCATCACCGTCAGCGCCGTTTGTGGACGAATGCTTGGGTCTGACCTTCTTTAGACTCTTCTCAAGCTTATCGAAGTCCTCATCCTCTATGTCGACAATGGCAGTTCCAATCAGTTCACGGCCATCCTCAACCCAGCAGTCCGTTATCTCAAGAGTCTTGTCATAATTGACTGAATATGAGGTATAGGACCAATAGCTGCCTCCCACAAGTCCCCAGTTGGAGTGGGTGATCTCAGCAAGAACTCCGGGCATTACATGAGTTTCTGCCTCATCATCGTACATGACCTCGTCATCATCGTCGTCCTTGTCTTTGTCCTTGTCTTTGGCCTTGTCTTTGTCCTTGTCGTCTTCTTCCTCGTCGTCCTTTTTATCTCTGTCATCCTCATCCACTTCTTTAGTGTCTTCAGCTGACGCGAAGTTAAAGAGACTAATATCCCCGCACCCTGTCATCAGTGCCATAGCCATAAGTATTGCAGTGATAGTAGCTGACTTGGTTTTAAATAACTTTTTCATACATCCTCTCCTCTATAAATCATTTTTACGCAAGCCGTAGTCATTGCCTTCTGCTATATATACAGACGACAATACCATAATGTTGCAAAAAACGCCAGAAAAAAAGACTGCTTCACTTTAGCTTTCACTCGGTGAAACAGTCCTTGTCTACTCTCTCCGATCAGCGTTCAAAGATATTCACAAGTACCTTCTTCCAGCTGTTTCCGTAGGGATGCTCACGCATGGACAGATTAAATTTCGTAGATCCTATGAGGACAGAGGTAGGATGTGTAAATTCCTTAAAGCCCCATTCTCCGTGGTAAGCTCCCATTCCCGAGTGACCGACTCCGTTGAATGGAACGCCCTTTACCATCATGTGGAGACAGACTTCGTTTATGCAGCCGCCACCAAACTGCATCCTCTGCATAACCTTTTTTGCCCAATCCACATTCCGGGTAAAGATATAGAACGTAAGGCCACTCTCTCTTTCCGAGATGGTCTTTAAGACGTCCTCTATATCGCGGTCGTTAAAGGGCACCACAGGAAGAAGCGGGCAAAAGAGCTCCTTCTTTACAATATCTTCATCGATACCGACAGGATAAAGAATGGTTGGGGCATATTTGCAGGTAGCGCTATCACCCTTGCCTCCATACACTATCCTGTCTCTGTACTGCTCCGCAAGATTGTAGCATTTATCGTAAGCAGCCCTGTTGATCAGGTGCGGATACTCGGGATTATTTACAGGATCCTTTCCGATCTGCCTGATAAAGGCCTTTTTCAGCTCAGAAATAAACTCTTCGCTCACCTCTTTTGCCACGGCAATCTGATTTATATTGGTGCAGATCTGACCGGAGTTAAGGGTCTTAAAGAAGGCAATCTTTCTGGCGGCATCCTTAAGGTCGGCATCTTTTCTGACTATGCACCAGTTGCCGGTCTCGCCTCCAAGCTCAAGAGCCGTTGAAGTAAGGTTTTTGGCGGCCTCTTCAAGAACATGGACTCCGACCCTGGGAGAGCCGGTATAGAATATCTTATCGAACCTCTGAGAGAGGCAGATATCGGCCACATCATGTCCGCCGTCAATGACGGCAACATACTTTTCAGGGAAGATCTCTGCCATCATGCGCTTTAAAAGAGCGGTACACTCAGGCGACTTGGAGCTTGCCTTGATAACGGCAGTATTGCCTCCTGCAATGCTTGCGATCAGAACTCCGATAGACAGCATGAACGGGAAATTAAAAGGACTTATTATAAGAGATACTCCGTAGGGCATCTTATAAACCTTGGTGATGATACTGGGAAAGCAGTGAATGCCGCTAAAATGAGTCTCGGGCCTTGCCCAGCTCTTTAGCCCTTTGATGGTCTCGTTTATCTCAAGAATGAGGCTTCCCACATCGCAAAAGTAAGCCTCAAGCGGGGCTCTGCCAAGATCTTTATTAAGAGCCGCTTCAAGATCCTTTCTGTGGTCTGTGACAGCTTTCTTAAGGCGCTTAAGCTGCCTTATACGAAAATCAAGATCAAGGGTTTTCCCGGATCTGAAAAACTCTCTTTGATCATCAACGATACTCCTTATATCTGCTTCTGAATACATAGGCATCCCTCCATATGCAGCACCTTTTGCTTCCTTTTCATTGTATCACTTAGTGTTTTTTGTTTCTCCTGCAGGTGATAGAATTAATTAAAAGATATGAGGGAGGTTCACTATGGGAAGAAATCACGAAGTAACTAATGTTCATCCGCTTCTTGGAAGTGACGGCGAGCTCACAGAGCCCGGTTGGTCGAGATCTCTTTTGCAGCAATATGACAGAAAGATGATCAAGGCACCTAAGTGGCGCATCAAGGAATGGGACTACTATCTTGTCATGTCGGATTCTTTTGCCGGGGCCTTCACAATATCAGATGACGGTTATATAGGCCTTCAGTCCGTTTCTCTTCTTGAATTTGGCAATACCCCATGGGAGCATACCGAGACCGTGCTAAATGCCTTCCCTATGGGAAAGCTCTCGCTCCCCTCTTCATCAGAGAGCGGCATTACCCGCTACGAGGACAAGAGACTTAAGATGAAATTTGAAGTTCTGGACGGCAAAAGACACATCACCTGCCGCTTTGAGAATTTCTATAACGGAAAGCCCTTTAACTGCGACATTTATCTGATACAGCCCAAAATGGACACCATGGTCATCGCCACTCCGTGGGATAAAAAGCATGCCTTTTATTACAACCAGAAGATAAACTGCATGCGTGCCTTTGGCTACATGGAATATGACGGTAAAAGATATGAATTCAACAGGGAGAAGGATTTCGGAACTCTGGACTGGGGGCGCGGAGTCTGGACTTATGACAACACCTGGCACTGGGGATCGGGAAATGCAGACCTGGACGGCAATACCTTTGGTTTTAACATCGGTTACGGCTTTGGAAATACAAAAGCCGCCACAGAAAATGTAATCTTCTACAACGGCAAGGTTCATAAGCTTGATGACATCACCTTCCATATCCCTGCAAACAGCTACATGGATCCCTGGAAGTTCACTTCCTCCGACGGACGGTTTGAGATGGACTTCGTCCCGGTTCTTGACAGAGCGGCCTGCCTGGACTACAAAGTGATAGTGTCAGACCAGCATCAGGTCTTTGGAAAGATGTCCGGTACTGCCGTTCTGGACGACGGCACCAGGATAAACATTAAAGACGTTATGTGCTTTGCAGAAAAGGTGCACAACAGGTACTGATATTCGCTTATCATTTTTATGTAACAAAAAAACCGCTCAATACTGAGCGGTTTTAATCAATCGGAGTGACGTGATTCGAACACGCGGCCCCTACCTCCCTAAGATAGTGCTCTACCAACTGAGCCACACCCCGACGACGAAGATTATTGTATTACGTTGGGAAAGGAAAGTCAACACATTTTTTCTCAAACATTTTAATTTATTTTTTCGCTCAAAAGGCCCGTCGCAATATCGCGACAGGCCCTTTCTATACATCTTTATTTGGTCTCTGCCAGTTCTCCTGCAAGGAGGTAGATCAATGGCGAATTCCAGTAAATTGTAATCTCGTTTGTTGAGTAGCTCTGAGCGTTGTCAGCGTAGCACTTAGCTGAGGGCTTGCCGCGGAGCACGTTCTGAACGTAAGGATCATTGAGTCCGCTGTTAGGTCCGCCTACAACCATTCCGGGAACAGTCTTGCCCATGGCCTGGGAAGGTCTGTGGTGCGGATGATCTGAGTAGATGGTTCCAAAGCCGGTCAGGAAGCAGTAGCCTGTAGCGTTGTTGCCGAACAGGTAGTTGAGCTGCTTGTCGGCGGAAGTCTTGTTGTAGTTGTCTGCAATGCCCTTCATCATCAGCATGAACTCACCGTTATTGGCAATAGTCAGGTTACTTCCCCAAGGGTACTCTCCGATAATAGAGGATCCGTAAGGATATTTATCAGCCTTGGTGGTGATGACTTCTGACATGTTTCCTGCACTGGATCTGATTTTGTCAGACATATCCTTATCAGCGCCCTGTGCAGTCAGGTAAGCGTATCCGCCGTAGCCTGCAACGCCCTGCCATCCAAGTGTGTATCCGTTGTTGGGGATCCACTCCATCATGGAAGCCTCAAAGGCCTTGTCACCGGTGGTCTTAAAGAGCTCTGCATAAGCCCAGAATCTCTCATCCACGTCGTACTCATCCTCATATTCACCGGTTGCTATATCTTCAGGGTTCTTGTAGCCCTTTTCATCTCTTGGAGTAACATCAAGGTACTGAGCGGCCTTCTTGGCTGCCTCAAGGCACTTATCTGCATAGGCCTGGTCAACCTGAGCATAAACTCTTGATGCAATGGCCATAACGCCCGCAAAATCGCCTGTGGATGTTGTTGTAACAGGCATGATGATAAGCTCGGCAGTCTCCTCCTCAGGCATGATCTCGCCGGGGAAGTTGCTGCAGGTTACCTTGTGGTAAACGCCGCCGTCATCTCTTTGCATCTTAAAGAGCCAGTCAAGCTCGTACCTGGCTTCATCAAGGACATCCGGGATTCCGTTTCCGCTCTCGGGGATGCCGATATCATCGCCAAATACCGAAGGATAGTTCTCATAGGCAAGGAGCAGGTCTGCTGCCGCTTTGGCTCCTGCAACAGAGTATCTTCCGTAGTCTCCTGCATCATGCCAGCCGCCTGATACATCAAGCTTAACTGACCTGTCTTCATAGAGAACAGCCTGAGAATCGTGGCAAACAGGATGAGCAAAATCACCTGCATACTCGGAAGTAAGCTCGGTTCCGCATCTCTGGTAATAGAGCATCTTGATGGAAGCCTTAAAGGCCTCGTCATAGACATCAGCGGCAATCCTGAAGCTTGCGGATACAGCATCACCGGCTTCGATATGATAAGTTCCCTCAGCCTTAACCTCTGTAAAGTCAAAGGCCTCTTCCTTTTCGCCTGAGTCGTGGTCGTCCACTCCTGCACCAATTGCAGCCTCAAACACAGCCTCACCTGTCTTTTCGTCGATGAGCTTTGCAGTCTGGTTAAGAGCTCCCTTTCTGAGGGTAGCTGACTTATAGGCTCCGGGAAGATATCCAATCTGATTAACAGCTATTTCAGGCATCTGGATCTCACCACTCCCTTCAACTATTCCTGATGCATCAACTAGTGTCAGCACAAAATTGTCCAAATAGATATGGTGCTCATCAAGACCGCTGTCCATGCCTGCGCACAGTCCCGAATTAAAGCAGAATCTGGGAGCAGGATCGCTGGTCTCATTCATCTTAAAGGTATATACAAAGTGTTCCTTTTCAGGGGTAAGAGGAACCTGGTCCTCAAAATATGCGTGGTAGTCGCCTCCGTTTAACTGAAAGCGCATCTCAACGGGTCTTTCAATGGTGCTGTAGCCGTCAAACTCAAGACTATACTCGCAGCCCTCATCCAGCCTGAAGCCGTCGTGATAAACCTGAACGCCGTGGGATACCGTTCCTGTAGACTTAACATCGATATCCAGCTCTCCCTCTTTATTTATGGAAAGGGCACAGGCTCCGTCCTGACAGAAATAACTCCAGGGAGCAACTCCCATGGCAAAATCTCCGTTCTCCAGCATGTTTTCGCCGGTAACAAGATTTTCTTTTTCCTCAGTCTCTTCTGATGATTCCTCCACAGAGGCTTCCTGCTGAGCTCCCTCATCTGTCTGGGACGTCTCCTCAGTCGCGGCAGCATCACTCTCCGCTTCTCCTGCTCCGGCAGGATCACTTGCCCCCTTGCCGCAGCCCATGGCCCCGATGGTCAGAACTGCCGCCATCCCCACAGCCATCAATCGGTTGATTGTTTTCCTTTTCATTTCACATTCTCCTCTATAAAATTTAACACCTCATCTGGTGAGATATTCACGAACATTATCGGGGGTAACCTTGGAGTAAGGAAGCCTTATATATCTCCCTCCCTCAATGGGAAAGTCCTCGGAAAGCTCAGAAATACTGCCTCCTCCCGCCAGCGTCACCGCCAGCAGATACATAGCCCTTGCCTGCCCCTCTTTATCATTATATACCGTTCCTGAGAGAGTGCTGTCCTTAACTGCTTTAAGTCCCACATCCGTTCCGTCTATGCCAAAAATAGCGGGCCACTCGTTTCTGGGAATCCCATGATCTTTGTAGGCATCGATAACTCCGAGAGCCATATCGTCGTTGTTGGCAAGAACCAGCTCAATGCTGCCACTGTTCTCTTCAATGAGCTGAGCCATCTTGGTCTGGGCCTGAGCCCTGTTCCAGTTTGCAATGGCATATCCAAGCTTATCAACCTTGATCCCCGCCTTCTTCATGGTGTTGACTGAATACTCGGTCCTTACTATGGAATCCTGATGTCCCGCTTCTCCCTCGATGACCACAAACTGGATCTCCCCGTCACCGTTCCGGTCAACCTCACTGTTTCTTTTGCAAAGGTCAGCGGCAAGCTCACCTTCCATAACTCCCGACTCAATGGCATCAGCCCCCACGTAGAAGAGCTTGCTCCATCTGCCGATGTCGCCTTCCACCAGCTCCCTGTTAAAAAAGACAATGGGAACGTCAGCTTTTCTGGCTGCATCAATGACAGAAGAAGGGTCCGTCCTGTCCACAAGATTGACGCAGATAACATTGCACCCGTCCTCGATCATCTTCCTGACCTGATTATTCTGGGTCTGCTGGCTGTTGGCGGCGTTATACACCACAACCTCAACGCCCTCCTGGATCTCACTGTTAAAGCACTCCATAAGCTGCGTAATAAACGTATCGTACTGATCGTAAAGCGTAACCCCTATCTTGATCTTTACGCTGTTGCCCTGCTGATTTTTGGCTCCGCACCCTGTCAAAAGAGCTGCCGTCATAGCCATGGTCAACAGGATAGCCATAGCTCTTCTACCCATTCTCATACCTTCTCCTTACCGTCACTGAACAACCGGGAACAGTATCCGCTGGTTGCTCTCGTCAAAAAGATTTTCTCTGTTGATAACCCTGAAAGAAATAAGCTCATTCTGCATGGGAGTCAGCCTGTTCTCGAATCTCCCCGCAATGGCAGAAAGGCTCTGATACCCCATGGAATACTCGTTTGGCACCACCATACTGGTGATGATCCCATCGTCAAGATAGCTGACGTTTTTGATCGAAGTCCCCTCTCCGAAAATATACAGTGAAACCCCCGTTTTAACTGCATATTCGCTGGCCGCCTCGAGGCCGCCGTTGTCAAGGGCCACGATAATATCCGCCTCATCCTGACTCTGTCTGTAACCGATTCTCTCCACCAGATTGATATTAGTGGGCTCATACCACACTATCTCAGCCCCGGAGGTCTCGATGTTCTCCGTAAAGCCCTGGAGCCTCTGCTGGATGGATCGCTGTTTTCTGTTTCCCTCAATAATTCCTATCTTGTAACCCGTAAGATCATTGCCCAGGGCTATCCTGACCTCATTGGCAAGGGCCCTTCCGATCTCCACGTTGTCGGCTTCGATGCAGGCGGACTTGCCCTCCACGTCAAGATCCGTGTCCGCGCTGGTATCCACCATCTCAAGCACCACCTTGCTGCTGATATCGGCGATGATACTCTCGGTTCCCCTGCTGTTGGTAACCTGCAGGATTATGCCGTCTGCGCCGTTATTGATCTCTTCCTTGATAAGATTAAACTGCTGGTTGATCGTAAGATTCTTGTTGGTGGGAACCACGTTCAGCTTAACCCCTTTGTCCTTGGCGGCCTGCTCCATGCCTGCAATAAAGGATGCCCATCGCCCGGAACCGCTGTCGTCTATGACCACGGAAACGTTTATGGTCTCCTCCTTGATACCGCTCATGATAAGAGCCGAGGCGGAAGCCAGAAAGGTCACCATCAGGAGGATGGCGATTATAAGGATAAACATATTCCTATTCTTCATTATCCCTCTCCTTTCCGCTCTCAAGGCGCTTTCTGTTCTCCTCGGTGTAAGGAATTGCAGGAATATGGATGGTTACTGTTGTGCCCTCATCAGGCTCACTCTCCACCTTAAGTCCGTACTGCTCCCCAAACCGCAGCTGAATACGCCTGTGAACGTTAATGAGCCCCACACCGGAACCGCGCTTTCTGACCTTGGTATCATCGGTCAAAAGATATTCCAGCTGCTCACTACTCATTCCAAAGCCGTTGTCCGAAACCTCTATAAAAATGTCCTCATTTTGGCCCTTATAGGCCTTAACGCGGATCTCACCGTCTTCCATATCCTTGACACCGTAATAAACCGCATTCTCCAAAATGGGCTGAACGATCAGCTTAACGGTGCAATAATTCTTGACTTCCTCCTCCACATCAAAATCTATGGTGAAAGCGTCCTTAAATCTGACCTTCTGAATGTTCATGTAATTCATGGCGTGGCGGATCTCATCCTCCACAGGGATGATGGTCTTGCCGCTTGATAATGAAACCCTGAAGAGGCTGGCCAGCTGGGTTATCATGAACACCGCATCGTTGTACTTCTCTCCTTCTATCATCCACACGATGGAATCAAGGGTGTTGTACAAAAAGTGAGGATTTATCTGGGACTGAAGAGCATCAAGCTCTGATTTTCTCTTCTCCTCCTGGGATGCCACAATATCCTTAAGAAGCTTATTGATCTGGTCGTAACTGGACCTTAGGGTCTTACCAAGGTGCTCAACCTCCGAAGGTCCGCCGATGTAAACCGTGGGATTTACCTTGCCCATCTCAATGTCCCTGATGGAATCGTTGAGCTTTCTGATGGGCCTTGTAACACGGTTTGCCACAAACCTGTTCAGTATCAGCATGGCCATCAGCGTAATGGAAACAACCATCACCGCAAAGTATCTGGTATCCTTCATACCCATGTATGAGTTACTGGTGGGAATAACGCTGACCAGCTTCCAACCCGTGTAGCTCATGGTCTTGACCGTCACGATCCTCATGCTGCCCAGAAATTCCTCCTCGTGGCTCCCCTCATCATAAGTGGGCACAAGGTTATTGTTCTCCTCCATAAGGCCCGCACTGATCTGCATCAGCATGGGATGATAGATAATGGTGCCGCTGTCATCGCACAGATACACATAATGCTCCGAAGGATTGTCGTTAACATCCTCCATCATCTGCTCAATTACAGCATAGTTCATATCCAGCAAAAGAACTCCCTGCACCGGAACTCCGTTGTCGGTGAGCTCTACGGCACGGCTCAAGGAGGTGACCCAATAGTACCTGAAGGTAGGGTCATCCACAAATATATTCTGTACATGGGGAAGTGAGAAATGAAGGTTCTCCGGCCTCTCCAGAGCCACCTTAAACCAGGTCTGCTCCGTGACATCCAGATTCTCCTTCTCGACACCTACGGGCGAAGCACTTACAAGAGTGCCGTCCTCAGTGTAAAGAGCCAGCGATATCAGGTAGTCCTTGTGGGCCTCATATAGAAGGTCCATCTGATTGACCGGCGAATCCTTGCTGATATCCTGGTCCTTGATAACGTTGTAATAGATCGCGTCAGAAATGCGGCGCATACTTCGGAGGTAATCCTCCAGATTAACAGCGGTCTGATCCAGCAGAAGCTCTGAAGTATCTGTGAGCATCTTCTCAGACCTGATTGCAAATCTCTGATAAAGGGCGATGCCCATGGAGAGCATGCAGACCAAAGCCACGACAGTAAAAGAGACAGCTATCGTGACCTGGATACTTCTGGACCCCACGCGGCGCATGTACCTGGACAGCTTCCACCTGGTCCTTAACTCATCCAATTTTCCCTTCACATACTTTTTCCCGTCCACTTGTTATGACTCTCTTCCGGCCTTGTATTTAGAGGGTGATACACCAAACTGCTTTTTGAAAACATAGCTGAAATAGTTGGGGTCGGAATATCCCACCTGCTGAGCTATGATATAGGTCTTCTCATCGGTCTCCACAAGCATTTTCTCCGCCTTCTCCATGCGGTAGTCCGTCAGATATCCCACAAAGGTCTTGCCGGTCTCCTTTTTGAACACAGTGGAGAAATAGGCGCTGCTGACGCCCAGGTAGTTACAGATAAAATCAATTGAAAGATCCTGATCCGAGTAGTGATCGGCCACATACTCTTTTGCCTTGATGACAAAAGACCTGGTGGTATCGGAACGTTTGTCGGCTATGAGCTCATGTACGCGGACACAGACTCTTGCAAAGTTATCCGACAGCTCTTTTCCCTCCATCTGCTGGACCAGAGCATAGATATCCTCATTGGTGTCAAAAACCTGACTTACGTCAAGCTGGTTGTTCTTAAGGAACTTGTAAAGCTCACTGACAAGCTCCATGACAAAAAAGCGAAAGCTCTGTATGGAAGCCTGTTTCTCAAGGTTCTGATCTATGAACTGTCTGGCTGAGGCTTCTACTGTTTCGCTGTCAGCCATTTTCATTTTTTTGAATACATCTGTAAGTCCCTCTGAATCTGCGGGAGTCTCAGGCTCTTTTTCCAAAGGAGCTATCTCCGAAATGTTAATAGCCTTGGTATGGCCGTAAAGAACTCTGTAGGAAACCGCATCGCGAGCGCCCTGATAGGAGGTGTCCACATCTCTAAGATGGCTCACCAGACCTCCGATGCCTATGGTGACATTGGCTTTACACATGCTCTCCGCGAGCCTGCAGAGCCTGTCACAGTCGTCGGTAAAGGCATGGGCCTCTTTTTCCTGAGACAGCTGAGCGATGATAACGGTGTTTCCAAGATAAGAGAAGAACTTGCAGCCCCACCTAAGGTCCATCTTCTCCTCCAGGAGCTTACGGACAGACACCGACAGAAGGACGGGATTCATGCCCTCCGGAATGACGGTTCTGCTGACATGGACCACGGAAACGATATAAAAAGGTCCTTTGAGGTCAATCCTGTAGTCGTCCAGGAACTTTGGAATCCTGTCCTCCACAATTCTGCCTTCCACCAGGGATGCAAAGAAATCCTCCTGCAAAAGAGGCAGTGAATCCATGTAGTAATTCTCAAGCTTGGCAACGTTTAATTTCTCGTCGATATCTCTGTCCAGAGCATCATGAACACGTCCAAAGACAGCCTTCAGTTCGTCGGCGTCTATGGGCTTTAGAATGTATTCTTCTGCCTCCAGGCGGATGGCTTCTTTGGCGTATTCAAAGTCGTCAAAGCCTGAAAAGAAGATGATCCTGATGTTGGGATAGAGGCGCTTTAAATTATGGGATAATTCCATGCCGTCCATGTAGGGCATCTTGATGTCTGTCATGACGATGTCAGGTCTTGATTCCTCGGCAAGCTCCAGGGCTTCAAGGCCGTTGTGGGCGTAGCGTGGGATCTCAAATCCCATTTCTTCCCAATTAAGTTTTTTTAGAATTGCCTGGGCGACATCTTCCTCGTCGTCCACCAGCATTACTTTGTATCTGTTCATATATCTCCTATGCGAATTGTCATGCGAATTTCTCGTGCATGTATTTCCAGCCCACTCCAAGAAGGACTGCTGCTGCAACAATGGAAATAACAGCTGCTACCGGGTTATAGAATGAAATGATGCCCATGATCAGCGCTGCCACTCCAAAGAACAGGATCAGTATCCCGCCGTAGAGAGTGTACTCTTTGGGATGCTTGATCTTGCCCGGGTCCTCCTTATACAGAATTGAAATATCACGAGTTATAACCAGACGGATGCCAAAGTACATGCAGACTGCAAATACCAGCATCTCAATGCCCATCTGGTTGATTATGTCCTGAAAAGTCATGTTGGTTCTCCTTAAATAAGCTGTTTCAATAAAAATAGTTCCCGGCAGTCCCACTACCTATCTCGTATTATAACAAATATTGAAGAAATGCGCTTTAAATAGGACTAATGCCGTGTAAGAAAAGAGGCACGGCAAAATGCCGTGCCTCTTACGCGTAGGGTTTATATACTTAAAGGTTAAAGTATATACGATTCACGCATGAACCCGGGATGGGCTCCATGCTCACAATTATTACTTCCTTGCAACGTACTTACGGATATCAAGTGAAATAGCAATGAAGATAACAAGTCCGATGAAGATGTACTGTGCGTTAGCATCAACACCAAGATACTGAAGAGCTGCTTTCAAAAGCTCGAATACGGCAACACCGATGATAGCTGATGAAACTTTACCACGTCCACCTGTTACGGATACACCACCGATTGTGCAGGCTGCGATAGCTTCCATCTCGTAACCAAGTCCAAGGTTAACGGATGCACCACCGGCCTTAGCACCAAGCATGAAGCCTGCAAGACCATACATCATAGCGGCCTTCATGTAGATGAGTACCATTGTGAGACGAACAGGAACACCGGCAACCTCAGCAGCCTGAGGGTTTCCACCGATAGCATACATGTACTTACCATGACGAGTCATGTTGAAGATGAACCATGTGATAGCTGCCACAAGAATAGCGATCCAGATCAGATAGCTGATTCCGAGGAACTTACCTGTTGCGATGTTGGTGTACTGTGTTGTGTATCCACCAAGAGGTGTAGCACCTGTGTAGATAAGTGCAAGTCCATAAACGATTTCCATCATGGCAAGAGTTGCGATGAATGGAGGAACGTGAAGGAATGCAATGAAAAATCCTGTGATGGAACCAAATGCGCCTGTGATGGCAAGAACGATAATAAGTGCAACGAAGATGTTAAGAGGCTTCATCTCAGGGAAGAACTTACCTGAATAGTCAATCTTCTGAAGCAGTGTTCCTGCGATACATGCTGCAAAACCAATCATACGTCCGGCTGACAGATCACAACCGGCTGTGATAACACATCCTGCGATACCAAGAGCGATTACAAGTCTTGAGCTCATATTCATCAGGATGTTGAAAAGGTTATTTGATGTAAGGAATCTGTCATTGGTGATTCCTGTGTAAATAACCAGGATGAACATTACGATGATAACACCGTTATTGATAAGAAAATCTATTGCTTTCTGTTGTTTTGTCTTTACCATTTTTTTTCCTCTCTTAGGTTACAATACCTTATTAAGTATGCAGAAGTTCTGCTCTCGGACTACGTCCTCGCCAGAACGAAGACACTTACTAAATTCGAAAATACCTCATTAAGTATGCGGAAGTTCTGCTCTCGGACTACGTCCTCGCCAGAACGAAGACACTTACTAAATTCGACAATACCTCATTAAGTAATTGTCTTCAGAACTGAGTAGCATAGCTCATAACCTTCTCCTGAGTCATCTCACTCTCGTCGGTTATCTCGCCACGAAGTTTACCGTTACACATTACATAGATTCTGTCTGACATGCCCAGAAGCTCTGCCATCTCTGATGAAATCATTATGATGGCTTTGCCCTGCTTGGCAAGATCTGTCATGATCTCGTAGATCTCGTGCTTGGCGCCTACGTCAATACCTCTGGTGGGCTCATCCATGATAAGGATGTCAGGGTCATTAGCAAGCCATCTTGAAACGATAACCTTTTGCTGATTACCACCTGAGAGATTGGAAATATGCTCCTGCATGCTCGGCGTCTTGATGCTGAGCTTGGTAATACTGTCATCTACTACTTTGTTGATCTTCTTATGGTCTAACACAAAGCCGCCCATAAGGTATTTGTTGTATACGGATACACCTACGTTATCCTTAATGGAAAGACATCCGAAGATACCGTTTCCTCTTCTGTCCTCGGTGATCATACCGATTCCGGCATTCATGGCTGCCTTAGGATTCTTGATCTTAACTGCCTTGCCATGAATCTTGATCTCACCTGCGGAAAGATTTCTGATTCCGAAAAGGCCTTCCATAAGCTCGGTTCTCTGAGCTCCTACCAGTCCACCAAATCCAAGGATCTCACCCTTTCTGAGATTGAAGGATACATCCTGGAAGGATTTCTCGTGGATTGATGAAAGTCCCTTAACTTCCATTACTACTTCTCCGGGAGTTCTGTCCTTAACCGGATAAATGTTGGTAAGCTCACGTCCTACCATCTTAGCAATGATATCGTCAATAGTCAGATCTTTTGCAGGCCAGGTTCCGATGTAGGTACCATCTCGCATGATGGTTACGTCATCGGCGATGCGCTTGATCTCATCCATCTTGTGTGAGATGTAGATCATGGCTACTCCTCTTTCTCTGAGTGTCTCCATGATTCTGAAAAGCGCTTCTACTTCACTATCTGAAAGAGAAGATGTAGGCTCGTCGAAGATAATAACCTTGGCGTCATGTGATACTGCCTTGGCAATCTCCACTGACTGCATCTGTCCGATGGACAGTGTGCTGAGCTGAGCCTTGGGATCAAAGTTCATGTTAACCTCTTTGAGCCACTTCTCTGTTTCTTCGTACATTTTCTTGTGGTCGATTACTTTTAAAGGACCAATCTGCTTGTAAGGGAATCTGCCAAGAAACATGTTCTCTCCTACGCTTCTTGCCAGAACCGGCTGCAGTTCCTGATGCACCATGGCTATACCTTTTCTCATAGCCTCATCAGGGTTGTCGATAGTAGTCTTTTCTCCGTCAATATATATCTCTCCGGCGTCCATCTTATAAATGCCGAAAAGACATTTCATAAGTGTTGATTTACCGGCTCCGTTCTCTCCCATAAGTGCATGGACGGTACCGGGCTTTACTGCCAATTGTACGTTATCCAGTGCCTTTACACCGGGAAAGGACTTGGATACGCCCCGTAGTT
>JAEEGF011621173.1_pt1 | contig 16066 bp, 17 predicted proteins | sample 9134171 | NCBI WGS metagenome assembly JAEEGF01 (sample SAMN16246542, study PRJNA631951) | gut metagenome | biome: gut microbiome; feature: rumen; material: AP-attached | host: Bos | place: Iran: Karaj | collected 2018-10
AGGACCGGAAGGATCACATGATAGTCCGGAGACAGCAATCCGGCTGCCTCGCGGTAATTCCACCAGGACAGTCCTCCGCCATGCAGCAGGATAACTGTCTCGTTATTTGCCGTTCCGTATTCTTTATAAATCATAGCAGGACCCCTCCTCCGGCCGGGATCATTTATAGTATTTCTCAACTCCGCCGTAACCGACGATCAGCTTGCCGGCCCGTGTTTTCTCTATGAAATGCTTCAGCCGCTTTGCGAATTCCGCCGGACGTTTCCTCGCGGCATCGATGTAGGCAATCCGGATTCTTTTATACGGCTCGGTAAAAGACTGATAATTTGCCCACGCCGCGTCATCCCGACGGATCGCGTCAAGAATGTCCTCCGGGAATACAAACGGTTTGTTGATGACATCCGCGGCTGCCGGCCGGACCTTCGGATGAATCAGTCCAAGCGAATCAAGATGAATCAGACGCTCGATATTGGGCTGCGAGAATCCGCTGCCTTTCCTGCGCGGAGTAAACCGCCGCAGCTGATGATTCTCATCAAGCGTTCCGGCCTGGCCGTCGATCCAGCCGAAGCAAAGGGCTTCTTCTACCGCATCGTTATAAGAAACTCCCTGCTCACCGGAATGAACCGACGGAAACACAAACCAGATTTCCTTTTCGGTTTCAAAATGTTCCGCAAGCCAGGCCCGCCACTGGTTACGGTCCGTACAATAAACAGTCTTTTTATCGTTCATGCTGTCTCGTTCTCCGCAAACAGCGGGGCTGTATAATACGGATCCTTTCGCGCTTTTCTCATGAAGAAGAAGTTGCGGATATTCAAAACCAGGCAGAAAACAGCGAGCAGCAGCGCGATAAATCCGCAGAACGTTTCAACGAGGGATTCATCCAGACACAGATCATAGAGACCATGGATCAGCGCAGTAACAAAAACTGCGGGCACAACAGCTGCTTTTCCGTTTTTCTTATAGCCTTTGGCCAGTATAAATCCCATAATCAGGCCGAAAGCAGCATGCATATTCGTGATGCCGCGGACCAGAATCTGAGGGACATTCGTCGAGAACATGTAAAAAACAGCCTCCATAAGCTCAAAACCGATCGCGGAGATCGTGGTGTAAGCCATGACATCCAGGAAGCTGACGCTCGCAAGATTCTTCCTGATGACCTTTTTGGCGAGCAGATATTTCATCAGCTCCTCCGAGAACGCGGCAAGAACAAATGCCTTGAAGACGATCTTAAGGAACGGATACTTATCGCTGATATGTGTGATAGCAAAAAGTATATTGCACAGCAGTGAGAATCCGAAAACCGGGAAGCCCAGCAGCAAACCGCGAAGCAGCAGTTTCCGGCAGTCTTTTCGGTAGCCGGGATCGTCCTTATGTGCACTTTTCAGATAGAAATAGACTGCCAGCGGGAAAATATAACTGACGATTAACGCTCCTACAGATATCAGCATTTTTTCTCTCCTCTCTCAGCTGTTTCACAAACAGCCGAATGTTATCATAAACACTGGCCGCAGCTTTCGCTCTGTGCGCTCCGCACCTGCTCATCTGCGCAAATTTTACACTAAAACCGCCTGTATTTCAAGACTCAAAAAGAAACAGCACCCACTGAGGTGCTGTTTCTGCGGTAAGATTATATTCTCGCGACTGTGATCATATCCGGAAAAATGCAGGATCTCTTTCGGCATCTGATAAATGCTGCAGGAATCGAAAGGGTTCCAGAGTCCCGTATTCGTAACTCTTCATACGCTATCAGACCCTTTCGGAAGCAGAGGGGTAAGACAATCCATGCCAAGCAGAAGTGTGGAAGCATTGTGCAGCAGCGCAGATACCGCCGGCGGCAGCAGTCCGAAAGCGCCAAGCGCGATCAGACTTCCGTTGAATCCCATTACAAAACGGTAATTCCGATTGATCCGTCCCATCAGTTTCTGCGACAGACTCCGAAGCAGTACCAGTTCTCGAAGATCTTCTGCGGCAATCGTAATATCGGCAACCTCTCTGGCTATACTGGCACCGTTTCCGATTGCGATTCCTACATCTGCCAGAGAAAGCGCCGGCGCATCGTTAATACCGTCACCGATCATAACCACCCTTCGCCCGTTCTCCTGCATGCTGCGGATAAAAGCGGCTTTGTCTTCCGGCAGCACCTCCGCGTGGTATTCGTCGATTCCAAGCTTACCTGCGATTGCCGCAGCAGTGCTGCGGTTATCTCCCGTAAGCATGACAATGCGGCTGATTCCTGCTTCATGCAGAAGCTCTACGATTTCTCCGGCTTCCGGCCGCAGCGGATCGTATATGCCTATCGCAGCAGAGAGTACACCTCCGGCCGCAAGATAAAGCCAGGAACAGTCCGGGGCCAGCGCGTCAAATACCGCCTGATCTTCAGGAAGCACTGCTGCTCCTTCGTCTTCAAATACAAAATGACGGCTGCCGATAACAACCCGCTCGTCTCCGATTCGGGAAGCTATTCCATGGGCTACCACATACTCGACTTCACTGTGCATTTCCTGGTGGTCAAGTCCCTGCTCTCTGGCGGCTCTGACCACAGCGTTGGCTACAGAATGCGGGAAATGCTCCTCAAGGCATGCCGCGGTCCGGAGCATTTCTTTCCCGTCCAGTCCATGGAAAGCCACTACATCACAGACTGTAGGGCAGGCATTGGTAAGCGTTCCCGTCTTGTCGAAAACCACTGTATCCACTTTGCTGAGGATTTCCATATACTTGCCGCCCTTGACAGTGATCTTGTGCTGTCCTGCCTCCCGCATGGCAGAGAGAACACTGAGAGGCATGGAAAGCTTCAGCGCGCAGGAGAAATCCACCATCAACACCGATACGGCTCTCGCGATATCGCGTGTCAGGAGCCATGTCAAGGCGCTGCCGCCGAGGCACCATGGCACCAGTTTGTCAACCAGACTGTAAGCGCGTTTTTCGGTGCCGGATTTAAGACGCTCGGATTCCTCTATCATTCGTACAATACGGTCGTACCGGTTCTCTCCGGCGGAATGAACGACCCGCACCACACAGTTTCCCTCTTCCACGACCGATCCTGCGTATACTGCCGAACCGGCGTGTTTTGCAGCAGGAACGGATTCTCCTGTCAGAGATGCCTGATTAACCATCACGTCTCCCTGATCCAGTATGATATACTTTTTGCTCTCCGGACAGATCTGCATCAATCGTTTATCAAACATTTTTCTTAAATACAGCTCCTTCACTTCTTCAGGATCCTGCAGATGTACATCACTTGAATGCGATCTTTACGATTTTCATCCTTACCAGACTGTCGCAGAAACGGATCATCAATTTATGAAACAAACCGACGTCCTTGTAAATGTCCCGATAGCCGCGCATATAACTTCTGGCTGTGACAGAGGCAAACCGGCTGCTCCATCCCCGCAGCCCGTTTTCATCCTCCAGTGAGAAGAAGGCTTTGACATCCGTGATTCCGGTCTCCTTAAGCCAGGTCTTGCGCATCAGCTTTGCCCCTCGCTGATTGCATGAATCAAAGACCAGTACCGCGCCCGGGAAACGATCAGCCATCGCAGCGAACAGCTTCTTCACATCTTCTGTTCTGAAATAATAGAAAACGCCGGCAGCATAGAAAACCGCGCCTTGCGAAGCATCGATCCGGTCCATCCATCTGTAATCGTTCAGATCGCAGGCGATGTTCTGCTCCCGCTCTTTTGAAGGAAGCAGTTCATCACGGGTCCGTATTACGTCCGGGAAATCAATGTTGTATCCCCGGCATCGCCCGTTGTCACACTTACGGAATGTGTCATCCAGACCGCAGCCCAGATTGACTACCGCCGCTTCCGGGTGTTCCTTAAGGTAAGCCTCAGCTTCACAGCGAAGATCGTACTGTCGCTGAGCTACCTCAAGCGCGCCGAAAAGTCCGGCCGGAGATTCCATCTTTTTCCGTTTTGAAGCAAAATCATAATCCAGAGAATCGCAGATCCGCTTTGCCTCCGGATCCGAAAACAGTTCCGGGAAGCGCTCCGAACAGATCAAACGTCCGAAAAGCGGGATGATCAGCGTCTCCTGTACGGTGTTTTTTTCAATATGATATTGCATCATTATCCCCGCCTGAATAATCCCTTTTTCACGTAGGGTGCTGATTCAATGGCCAGACAGGTATAGCCGGTCGCGTCGATCGCGGCCTTCAGACGAGTGGTATCTACGGCCTCTTCTGTCAGGAACGTGGCTTCTTTCCTGCCTTTAGAGGCTGTGACCTTCTTTGCTGAAGGTACTGCTTTGCGGATCGCATCACTAACATGCGCCTCGCACATTCCGCACATCATACCATCGATTTTCATCGTAATTTTGTTCATTTTACTTACGTATAATCCAATCATCGGTGATGGTGATTGGATTTTTCCTTTCTCCCGGGTTCTCCGGGATATTCCAGACCATCTCTGATATAATCCTTCTGGCGCTGTGGATCTGTATCTATTTTTCTACAGCTTTGACTGGTACGGGGTGACTCAGACCACAGCTTTTCGTCTATTACTGTTAATCAGTTTGTTAACGCTTGACGTTTCTATTTACGTGATTACACAGCCGGATTCTCTGTGGAAGACAACAGCGCCAAATCTTTTTAAGGAGGTGTTTCACCATGTCTCTGTACTTTGTGGGAATCGATATCTCTAAGTACAAACACGATTGCTGCATCATCTCTGCAACTGATCAGCAGGTCGTTTCGAAGTTCACTTTCGATAACAACAAAGATGGTTTCTCCGAGCTTCTGACTGCCCTGCGTTCTCTCTCCAGCCCTGAGGACATAAGAATAGGGTTTGAGTCTACCGCCCATTATGCCCTTAATCTTGAACTCTTTCTTGAGAAAGCCCACCACAGCTTTATGGAAATTAATCCGGTTCTCATTTCTGAGTACAAGAAGTCTACTACTCTTCGCAGAACAAAGACAGACCGTGTCGATTGCGAATCGATTGCCCGCTGGCTAATGACCGTAGAGTACAAACCCCATTCAATGGGATTTTACCACGCTTACTCTTTAAAGTCATTAACCCGTTTACGGGATAAGCTTATACGGCAGCGTTCTTTCTATCTTGTGAAGATCACCAATGTCCTGGATCACACTTTCCCTGAGTTCAAGCCGTTCTTCAATGATCGCTTCAGCAAAACGGCCTTATATCTGCTGGAAAACTATGGATCCGCTGAGAAGATGGCCCGCATGAATACGGTCTCTTACGACAGACTCCGGTCTCTTTCACGTGGAAAGTTCTCTCCTCAGCAGTTTCTTTCGCTCAAGTCCCTCGCGGCCAATACAGTTGGTGTTAACAACTCTATCTTTGACACGGAACTGTGCAGCCTCCTTACCCTTTATAAGGCTACTGTCGAGCAGATCTGCATTCTCGAAGTCCAGATCACCGAATTGATCGGGGATGTCCATCCTCATTACATGTCGATCCCCGGAATCGGTCCGATATCAGCGGCCATCATTTACGCTGAGTATGGAGATATCTCCAACTTTTCAAAGCCATCACAGATGTTGGCATTTGCAGGGCTGGAGCCGGGCGTAAATGATTCCGGTACAGAAAGTCACAGTGGAAAAATGGTCAAGCGCGGTTCTTCACAGCTTCGTTATGTTCTGATGAACTGTGCTTTACCTTTGATCCGCTTTGACATGACTTTTGCCGCTTACTATGCCAAAAAGCGTGCAGAAGGCAAGCCTCACAGGGTTGCCTTGTCTCATGTCGCCAAGAAACTTGTCAGAGTCATTTTTGCATTGGAGAGACAGAACGCTGACTTTGTAGCACAAGCTCTTCGCTGACACTTGATAATCCCACCTGATCCGTTGCCATCTGAAAAACGATATCTTCAGACGGCTTGTTTGCTGTGCATTTTTCAAGGTTCATCAAAAATCTTTAATTTATGCTTGACTATTTATAGTTTGTCACCCGGTTTCTGTACAGCCGGGGTATGGGGTCCGGTACTGAATCAGGCTTCCGCGTTGACCGCGCCGATTTCGTCCAGAATGCCGCGCAGGCTTGTAACGGCCGCCGTCCAGAGCTTGCCGCCAAGGCCGGCATCTTCCGTCGCCTTGTTCGTCGCGCCGACTTCCAGATCACTGAATCCGACGAAGGTATGCAGATGCGGTTCCAGAGACAGGAATCCTTCGTAATTTCTCTCGGAAAGCTCTGTCAGGATCTCCTTGACATGTCCGTCGCCGCGGCCGGCAACCGTAACGACACCGTCATTCATATGCGCGTCTTTGATGTGCATATAAGTAATGTAGTCTTTCAGCAGACCGAACGCATGAGGATAGGTCTCGACCTTGCACTGTACAAAGTTCGCGGGATCGAATACGCACTTGAAATTGTCGCCGTAGAAGTTCTGCTGCAGATCCAGGCAGCGCTCAGCATTGTCGCCGTAGATGCCTTTTTCATTTTCGTGCTGCAGCAGGATTCCGCGGACCTGTGCTTCTTTTACGAAGATCTCGGTACGGCGCAGAACCTCGTCACGATATTTCGCAGGATCTTCCCCTTCGTCGATGTAGTAACTGAAAATACGGATGCGCCTGGTCTCGAAGAGATCCGCCAGGTCACAAACATGTTTAAAGAATTCAAAATGCGGCTCAAAAGGATCTGTGATCTTGATCTTTCCAAGAGGAGAACCAATCGCGGACAGCTTGAATCCGCGTGCGTCCAGGCGCTCTTTGATCTTCTTTGCGTCCTCTACGGTATAGTCGCAAAGATTCTTACGGTCAACTCCGCGCATCTCGATATGACGGATGTTCAGGGAATCCAGAACACTCATCTGTACATCAAGATCGGGGGAAATCTCATCAGCAAATCCGGTAAGCGTATACTTCAGCATAACAGGCAAAACCTCCTTTAATATTTTATACCGTCCGTCCCGGCCAGTCCCGGGAGACAGCAACGATAACATAGAGAACCAGCAGTGCTTCAAGCACTATCAAAACCACGGACAGGGCTGTCGTAAACGACAGCAAACCGCCGAATGCCGCAAGCAGCAGCAGGATGAGCTGTGACAGCCGGAGTGTTTTCACCCGGATCTGCTGCACAGAACCTTTTTCCGCATCAGGCGCCGCAGCGCGGAACAGAATGAACATCCAGATAAGCAATGCAGCATGGTCAGCCAGACGGATCCACCACCAGAGCATGGATCGCTTCAGGATAATGAGCAGAACGGAACCGGCAAAACCGATCAGGATCGGTATGACGGACCAGCCCGGCATCTTTTTTTTACGGATCAGGAGAAGCGCACTAACCACAAGAAGCGCGAATCCAACAGCATCCGGCAGGATATCCACAACTCCCACATTCAGCTCGAATGCGGCAAAGATATAGCCGATTACAAAACAGATCAGATCCATCGCTTTGCCTCACCCCGCGGAATAATCATTATAAATATAGAGAATCCGGGCATCGTACTCTGCTGCCAGTGCTCGGCCGTCTTCCTCCGGGAGCAGAAACAGTGCCGTTGACAGCATATCCGCTGCCGCGGCGTCCCGGCAGGAAACCGTTACGCTGTGATAGCGCGTTCCCGGGTACATTGTATCCGGATCAATGATGTGGTGATACCGGGTATCCCCGATCATGAAAAACCGTTCATAATCTCCGCTTGTTACGACGGATGAGTCCTTGACCTGCCACACCGTATAGACCTGCTCGGACGCTTCAGGATCAGGATTCCGTATCCCGACGTTCCAGCCCGCAAGGCCCGGATATGTCCCGATCGTCATCACATTGCCGCCTGCGGAAAAAAGCGCGCTCTGACAGCCTGCCGCCTGCAGGGCTTCTTCGATCCTGGCGCAGACATAGCCTTTGCCGAGCGCTCCCGCGTCAAGTCGGATCTGCGGATCGCGGAAATATACCGTATGATTGGCAGCATCCAGTATGACATCCGAAGGATCTGTATGCAGGGCAGCTTCCCGCAGTGCGTCCGGATCCGGCAGCTGCGGTTCTGCAGCCTGGCCGTCATCCGTAACCTTGTTCAGCTGCTCCTGCCAGAGGCGGGTAACAGAACCAAGCGCAATGTTAACGGTTTCTCCGGATTTATCAAAAGCGGCAAGCCCGTATTCCAGGAAAGCATAAAGCTCTTCAGAAATGGCAACCGGCGCGGTACCAGCCTGTTCGTTGACGGTATACAAGCCGACAATTCCCTCATGCGGGTCAAAGGAATCAAGCAGCGCGTCATATGCGGACATATAATCACGGACGATCTGATCGTACTGTTTCGCGGCTGTCTCATCCGGCGCGTATACTGTCAGTGAGGAAAACGTATCGAAATAATCATAATAGTAAAACGTATATTCCTTACCATTCTGACAGCCGGCTGCCGTAAGCAGTATCATCAGCACTGCCAGGACACCTGCTCCTGCTTTAATCCGGATCAGACGTCTCACCTCCGCTCGTTTTTTTTGCCGTTCCTACCTGCACCGCGCATATTTCCGCCGCTTGCACCATCTCTATCCCTACTTTACCACAAGACTGGCAAAAACACAACAAAAATCCCGGACATTTCTGTCCGGGATCTGCCATCTGATAAACCAACATCCGGATAATCGGAATTATCCCTTGATGGATCCGATCATAACGCCCTTTACGAAATACTTCTGAATGAAGGGGTATACCGCAAGGATCGGGAGTGTGGAAACGATGATGACCGCATACTGAACCAGCTCACGGGCCATGAACATCATATCCGCATCCTGATTGGCGGCAGCATTTACGTCAGACATGGTACTTGTATCATTGATAATCAGGATCTGACGCAGGATCATCTGCAGCGGCCACTTGTTGGAGCTCTTCAGATACAGCAGAGCATTGAACCATGCATTCCAGTGACCGACCGCGTAATACAGCGTGATAACCGCGATATTCGCTTTGGTCAGCGGCAAGGCTATCCGCAGGAAGATCGTAAAGTCGCCCGCGCCGTCAAGCTTGGCGGACTCCTCAAGACTGTCCGGCAGGGCTGCCATAGCGGTACGCGTAATGATCAGGTTGTAGGTGCTGACGATACCGGGGATGATCAGAGCCCAGCGGCTATCGTACAGGCCGATTCCCTTAACCAGCAGGAAGGTCGGAATCATACCGCCGCCGAAGAACATCGTGAAGGTAATCAGCGCCATGATAAGGTTTCTCCACAGGTATGTCTTGCGGGACAGAACGTAGCCCGCCATAGCCGTGAAGAAAACGTTAAGGAATGTTCCGACTACAACAAGGAAAATCGTATTCTTATAACCAACCAGTATGTTCTTGTTCTGCATGGTCAGTCTGTAGCCCCACAGGGTCGGTGGCTGCAGCGGAGCCCACAGGATACCGGTATGCTTCATCAGCGACAGCGGATCGGAAAGGGATGCCCACAGAACGTACAGCAGCGGATACAGACAGATGATAGCGACAAGTCCGAGGAAGATATGGTTAAAGGTATCGAAAAGAATACTGCCGAACGATGCTTTAATCTTATTCGCTTTATTAACGGTCACATTATTCTTAGCCATAGCAATCACCACAGACTGGTCTCAGAGACCATGGAGCTGATCTTATTCGTGATAATGATCAGGAAGAAGTTGATCAGCGAGTTAAACAGGCCGACCGCAGCCGAGAAGGAGAAATCTCCGTCCAGAATACCTCGACGGTATACATATGTGGAGATAACGTCCGCCGTCTCATAGGTGGCCGAGTTATACAGAAGAAGAACTTTATCGGATCCGACAGAGAACATGGATCCCATTCGGAGAATAAACAGAATAATGATGGTCGGAGCGATACTGGGAATCGTTACATGGAAGACCTGCGCAAAACGTCCTGCGCCGTCGATCTTGGCTGCTTCGTACAGCTGCATGTCAATACCGGAAATCGCTGCCAGATAAATGATGGAGTTCCATCCCAGAGACTGCCAGATACCGGAAATGACATATACCGGACGGAAGTACTGGGGATACTGCAGCATCGTCTTTCTCTCACCGCCGAAGGCAGCAATGATATCATTGATAACACCGTCGGAACGGGTGAAGTTGACGATGATACCGCACATAACGACCGTAGAGATGAAGTACGGCAGATAAGACAGTGTCTGCAGTGTGCGCTTGTACCAGGAAGTCCTGATCTCATTCAGCAGTATTGCGAAAATGATAGGAGCCGGGAATCCGAAAACAAGCGTCTCAACGGAAATCAGTAATGTGTTGCGGATCAGTCTTCCAAAATAAAAGCTATTGAAGAAGCTGATAAAATGCCTAAGGCCGACCCACGGGCTGCCGGTTACACCGTCAACCGGGTTGTAATCGCGGAACGCGATCTGCAGACCGTACATAGGGCCGTAATGGAAAATAATGTAGAACGCAAATACGGGCAGGATCATCAGTGTAAGCGCATAATTCAACTTGAAATCTCTTTTGATGTTATGCCACCCGTACTTAGGATACCTTTTATTGACGGTTGGAGTTGTTGTAGCCATATTGATTATCACTTCCTGTAATAGAGATGTGTTTTATGCGATATGAGACACAAGACCGGGCGGGTCTGTCCGGTCTTGTGTCGGGATCTTGCCTCGTACATCTGTACTTACAGTTCACAAATCAAGATCCAAGTGATAGTAATAGTTGAATTAACGAGCGTTGTAACGTGCAAGAGCATTCTGGCGAATCTCAATAGCACGTGCAATGTTCATGCCCTTAATGGTCTCCATGTACTTCGGGAAATCTTTCTCAAGATCCTTGGTGCCATTGATGAAACCAACAGACCACTCCTTAACGAAAGCTTCGATATCAGCCATAATGGAAGCAGACTCGGAACCCTCATCAGCAGTCAGGGTAATGTTCGGCAGCAGCTGGGTGTACTCTTCAGCCTGAGCTTCCCAGATAATACGCATCGCTTCCAGATCCTTGTTGATTCCGCTGAAGCGGCGAGGATTGGAACGACGGTCAGACTTCAGATAGCAGCCGTTATGCATACGGATGACACTGTTGTAAGCATCCCACATAGCATAGTTGTTGTCGGAATACAGAGGAGCATACAGAGCCTCGCCCTCTTCATTGAATCCGGTATAGGTCGGGGTCTGAATCGGAGCGCCTTCAGCAGAGACCGGTCCATCGGTACGACCGAAGTTCATGGTCTCATAACCGTCCTGAGTGTAACCCCAGTCAAGCCAACGGGTAGCTTCTTCCGGATGTGCGCACTTGGTGGTTACCAGTGTGAAGTATCCGCGGATCCAGTAGTTCTTATAACCCCACTTCGGAGCCTCTCCGCCTTCCTCAAGAGAAGGTGTACGAGCGCCGGTCCAGGTCTTGAAGCCATTGTTCTTCAGAACCAGTGCGTCACCGGTTCCATCCTGCCAGAAGCAGCCTGCCTTGCCGGCCAGCCAGATCGTCTTGGCGGTGGTGCCGTCCATAGAGGAGAAATCCTTGTGGATGTATCCCTTGTCAAACCAGCTCTTGATCAGCGTCAGGTAATCCTTATAGCGCTCATCATAGAAGCCGTACTTAACCTCTCCGTTCTCCTGATACCAGCCCGGAGCGATTCCGAATGCTGTGATAACAGCACCGTCGGTAGAAGCATAGCCCTGGTTACCGGAGTTGTTGCCCCAGATCAGCAGCGGCGTGCATTCAGGATCCATTTCCTGGAAAGCTGCGAAAGCTGCTTCCCACTCAGGAATGGAATCCGGAGCCTCGGCAATGTTGCAGGCTTCCAGATACTCGGTATTCCACTGAACACCGGTCCACGGGTTCTCGATACACGGAGTGTGATCGGTACCACCGTTAGCGGTAGAGTCAGAAGAAATCATTCCGAATCCGCGGAAGTTGCCTTCATCCGTTACGGATTCCTTACGGACATCCTCGTTCATACGGATGATCTCGGAATAAGCAGGAGCGAACTGAGCAACAAGGTCATTCATCTTCAGGAAGATGCCCTTCTTGATAGCGGCGTCTTCGCCATCCTTAAAGTAGTTAACCTGCTCGATGATGTCGGAGTACTCTCCGCCGGTGATCATCAGGTTGAAGTTCTCGGACTCGGAACCAACCGGAGGATGCCAGAAATCGATCGTGACACCGGTCATCTCGGCTCTCTTCTGATAGGCAATGTTCTCAGCGTAGCTGTTGATGTAGTTCAGTGCGGCAGAGGACATCGGAACCCAGTAAGTGAAGGTCAGGTCACCCTCGATGGGGTATACGCCTGCGACATCACTCTTCTTTGTTTCGTCGGTAAACTCTTCGGTGCCCTTGTTGGCATCCGTGGCAGTTGAGGACTCTGCAGCCTTGGAAGACTCTGCAGCCTTAGAAGACTCTGCGGGTTTGCTGGAATTGTTTCCGCCGCCCGTGCAGCCTGTCAGAAGTCCCGCTACCATCGATACCAGCAGAAGCGCTGTTACCAACTTGCGTAAAACTTTCATGAATTTTTTCCTCCTTAGGAAATGTATTTATTTCTAATGCCCTGCCAGGGCATTTAGAACCGTTAGTGTGCCGGATCAGAACAGATCCGTGAAGCCCATCTTCTTGATATTCTCAGCGGAGATCCGGAGAGAATCGTAAGGATCGCGGCCGTATGTGTTATCCTGCTCGATGAAGAAGAACTCTGCGCCGGTCTCCTTTGCCGTGTTGATGATCGCCGGGAAGTCCAGGGATCCCTCCCCGATCTCAGCGAACTGAACGATATCGGCCATCGCGGCAAATCCCTTGCTGGGATCGATCTGTCCGATGCGGTAATCCTTCAGATGGATCAGCTTGGCACGGCTGCCGAACTCCTTGATGACCTTGACCGGATCATGTCCTCCGCGCCAGCACCAATGCACATCGATCTCAAAACCGAGCTTCGTGGAATTGTCGCGGATAATCTCAAGCGCCGTCTTGCCGTCGTATTTGGCAAACTCCAGATGATGGTTGTGATAATACAGGGAAATGCCGTCAGCCTCCAGCTTCTCGGCCATCGCGTCCGCCTTCTTCGCAAACTCGATCAGCAGCTCCTTGCTGGCCGCGTACTGCATCGGCAGCATACCGATTCTCAGATAACGGCATCCGAGGGTCTTGCAGTCGGAAACGATCTTGTCGTAGTCATCCTGCAGATTCTCCATCTTGCGGATCTGCGGCAGCTTGCCGTCTTTGCCCGGCGGCAGCATTCCGCCCGGACGCATCGGAGCGCCTCCCGGCAGCTTCATGGGTTCCAGTGAAGCGGTCATGGAATCTACGGTGAATCCGAAATCATCCATAGCACGCTTAAACTCTGCAACGTTCTCAGGGGTCATCGGGATCTGTGAGATCTCTGCGCTCTTGAATCCGATCTCGGCATACTGTCTCATCGCCTCGTAAACGCCGAGCTCCTGAACCTTATCCTTGATTACCATCAAAATGACACCAAGTTTAGCCATAAATTGAACTCCTTTCAGTAAAATGCACCTGATCCGGCGTCATCCGGATCCGGATCTGGCTCCTTCTTTTCAGTGCTGCAAATAGTTTGCACAACTTTAACGATAATAATAGCATCATTATTGTAATCTTTTACCAAGCGATTGTCAAGCGTTTTTTCAAATATTTGGATCAATTGTAAATAATATTGATGTTTGGCGGGGAACCTGCATATCTTGCGGTGTTTCGGAACATTCTGTACAATCGGTACACTTTGTTCCGACAGAAAGCGCGAAAAATTTTTCCGCATTTTTCACGGAGACTTCCCGGCTGCGGGCTGTTGTATTATTTCTGTGCCGCCGTGTCCTCGAGCATCACCGGCGCAGCCATCTCGTTGTTCAGTGCATGCATCGTGTTCAGCATATCACTGACAATGCTGATCTGGCTGTCCGGCATCATCGTCACCGTCTGCAGGACCATCTGCCGCAGGCTGCTGCGCCCGGCTCCGGCCTGAAGGTCAAAAGCCTCGTCCATGCTCAGTCCGAGAACCCTGCTGATTGAGGTCATCGCCGTAAGACTCGGCATTTCATAACCGTTCTCGATCCGCGAAATGTACGTGTTGGAGTAGCCGGTCTGCCGGCCGAGCTCCTTCTGGCTGATGTTCCGCTCGTTCCGTTTCTGCCGGACGATATAGCCGATCCGGCAGGCTTCGGAAGTTTTGTTTCTGCGTTTCCCCATCTCTGCTTCCTTTCCTGTATTGCGGAAGAGCGGCGGGCTCCGGAGCCGCCGGCTTCTTCCTGCTTACATTATAATATAAAAATCATAAAACAGGTGTATACAAATACGAAACATTCAGAGCAGATTCGCCAAAAGGTAAAATCTGTCCCTTTCTGCGCGTATTTCTGCGATTTTCTCTTGACTTTTCCCGGACTTTCCTGTACAATATCAAAGCATAAGTATGAATCTTTTCATCATATTTAGAAAGATTTGGAAGGAGGAACCCCATGAACAGTATTGACACCAATACAGATCTGCATCTGAATCCAAAGACAAATCTGCTGGAACAGGCTGAATTCAATTATATCCTGCAGGATGTCGAGACGCCGAATCTGTACCGTCAGAACTTTAAATATAACGAAATCCCCAAAATCGTCTTTAACCGGCGTCTTGTTCCTATGGAGATGCCTAAGGAAATCTGGATCACAGATACGACGTTCCGCGACGGACAGCAGTCCCGAGAGCCTTATACCACCGAGCAGATCGTGCATCTGTATAAACTGCTGCACAAGCTCGGCGGCCCCAACGGACTGATCCGTCAGAGCGAGTTTTTCGTCTATTCCAAGAAAGACCGCGACGCGGCATATAAATGCATGGAGCTCGGGTTCGATTTCCCCGAGGTCACGACCTGGATCCGCGCTTCCCGCAAGGATTTCGAGCTTGTCAAATCCATGGGCGTCAAGGAGACGGGCGTACTCGTCAGCTGCTCGGACTACCATATCTTCAATAAACTGCACATGACCAGAAGCCAGGCGATCGATCACTACCTGAGCGTTGTGAAAGAATGCCTGGACGTCGGGATCCGTCCCCGCTGCCACTTTGAAGATATCACCCGCGCAGACTTCTATGGTTTCGTCGTCCCGTTTGTGCTTGAGCTCACCAAACTCCGCCGAGAATCCGGTGTTCCGATCAAAATCCGTGCCTGCGACACAATGGGCTACGGCGTTTCGATCCCCGGTGTCGCCCTGCCCCGTTCCGTACCGGGCATCATCTACGGTCTGCGCTACCACGCCCGCGTACCTTCCGAGCTGATCGAGTGGCATGGCCACAATGATTTCTCCATGGGCGTCACAAACGCGGTTACGGCTTGGCTTTACGGCGCTTCCGGCGTTAACTGCAGCCTGCTCGGCATCGGCGAGCGGACCGGCAATACACCACTTGAAGCCATGGTTATTGAATACGCGCAGCTGCGCGGGACGCTTGACGGCATGGATACGACCGTAATCACCGAGATCGCGGACTACTACCGCAATGAGCTCGGCGAAGAAATCGCGCCGCGAACACCTTTTGTCGGGGATTATTTCAACGTCACAAGAGCCGGAGTCCACGCGGACGGCCTGCTCAAGGACGAAGAGATCTACAACGTTTTCAACACGGAGCTGCTGCTCAACCGCCCGCCCAAGGTCCTGATCACCAACACTTCCGGTGCCGCGGGCATCGCGCAGTGGATCGACAGCAGATACCATCTGAGCGGCGAAGATCGTATCTCCAAGAACCATCCGCTGGTTGTCCGCATGAAGGAATGGATCGACGCGGAGTATGAGTCCGGCCGTGTGACGGTGATCTCGGACGGCGAGCTTGAGGATATGGCGGTGGAATGGGGCGCCGAGTACGGTCTCGGCTTCTCCAAGAGCGAGTAAGGCACGAGGGTGCTTGTCATCCTGCCCGGAGGGTAATTTTGAGCAAAAAAACAACACCGTGACAACAGGAAACCCGATGTCACGGTGTTTTTATGGTATGGTCTGCGGATTTCGCAATCATTTAGGCTGTACTTTTGCAGGCCGTACTATTCCATGGCCTGCAGAGATCCGTCCCTCATGTCCGGCCTGAGGCTTCCAAGCAGAAAATCAGGCTAATGATATTGCTTTTTCTGCTTTTCATGCCTGAATAGGCAGAAAAAGCAAGAAGTTCAGCTGGTTTTTCTGCTTCATAGACTGATTTCAGAGGATTGAAGAGGATATCAGCAGAATTATC
>JAEEGF010636868.1_pt1 | contig 16063 bp, 13 predicted proteins | sample 9134171 | NCBI WGS metagenome assembly JAEEGF01 (sample SAMN16246542, study PRJNA631951) | gut metagenome | biome: gut microbiome; feature: rumen; material: AP-attached | host: Bos | place: Iran: Karaj | collected 2018-10
TTTTGTAATAAAACGGTTATTAGGTGTTTCTGTTTTTTTGCATAGTTGCTCGTGCCGATTTCCTTAATCGGGAGAGGCTTGTAAGAGTTGCAATGCAAAGATTTATATTAGTATTCTTTTGGTTATCATTACATTTTTGAAAGATGTCAAACGATAGGAGAATTGCTTATTTTGATATATTGAATGTTATATCTTGTTTTGGTGTGGTTTGCCTTCATTCTAACGGATATGTTCATTCTTTTGATAAGGACGCTTGGTGGTGGTTGAGGGTTCTGGTGGAAGTCCTCTTTTATTTTGCGGTTCCTGTCTTTTTTATGCTCTCAGGTGCAAACTTAATGGAATATCGTAAAAGGTATTCTACCTTCAATATGCTCGAAAACGATTTTTGAAAGGTGTTTTACCATATTTGCTATGGGGGTGTATCTTTTCCGGTATTTTCAGTCTTAATTCTGGCTTATCAGATATTAGATGGATAATCAAGTCATTTACCGATGGCTCAATACCTTACACCGCCTATTGGTTTTTTATTCCCTTGTTTATCCTATATGTATACATCCCGTTTTTATCATTAATGGTGGTTAGGTTAAGCCATAAACAAATGGTTTCCTTACTTGCTATTATGATATTTTTCCAATCATTGCTCCCGAGTTTGCATTTTTTCCTAGGGTTGAGTTTAAAATTTAGTTTGCCGCTTGGTGGATACTTTATGTATGCCCTTTTGGGTTATTATATTTCTACTTCTGATATTGATAAGAATGATGGATTCTGTTATTCCATTTATGCTCTAGCGGTCATCTCACTCATATTTAGGTATATCATGCTTTATTCTTCAGATGCCAGAGATGATATGCTGTTTACATATTTTGGAATTTATGCTATCTTTCCTGCTATTGCCATTTTTTTGTTCTTCAAACGGTTACAAATATCGAATGTATGGCTGCCAAGAGTGTTCATGTTTCTTGCTAAACGGAGTTATGGCGTTTACTTGATACATGTTTTCCTTATATTCTTATTATCGAAAGTGATTAATTCACAGAATCCACTGTTTATTCCGATATGTGCCATATTGGTGTATTCGGTTTCAGTAATTGTTGTTTCCTTATTGCAGAAAATAAAATTAACCAGGTATCTTGTTCCATGATTCATGAACGGTTGTCTTATATGGTGTTTTTATGCAAGATGACTTAAGTGATTATAACATGTGGATTTAAAAAAGTCATCTGTTTAAGGTATTTGTTGATCAGGAATAAAATTCGCCCCATGATTGTGTGCTATTGATTCTTCTCATGATGAGCATCTAGGTTACAGTATGTTTTTTGATTCGAGTCTCTCTATTTGTTGTATTCCCTAGAGCAATGTTAGGCTTTATTGCTATAGCGCGCTTTAAAGGCCATTTTGCTGTTCTTCCAATAATCCTATTCTCAGTTTTTTCATTCGCGTTTTGCGCTCATTATCTTTTTTATATTATATTTGCAGATTATTATGGCTAGGTTTCCATCGGACTCATTTGTCCTACTACCAGCCCGCCATTAAGATATACAACAGGTAATCCCTTCGTCCCCAAGTTCCCGCCCCCCTCCTGCCATCAAGGCCCTTCTATGCCGTGGCTCCCGCCACGGCCTCCTCGTCGTCTCTCCCTCCCCCACGGTCCCCGTCGCCATCAAGTTCCAGCATCCCCGCCATCAGGGTCCCTCTATGCCGTGGCTCCCGCCACGGCCTTTACAAGTCAAGGTTAATGATAGAAATGTTGCACATCTCGTTAAATTATTATATTTTTGTCGTTGCATTGAGCCGTGGCCTTTCATGCCATCAGGCTCGAGCATGATGAGATAGTACAGGTAAATCGCTGATAATGACTACTGTGACAGTGTCGCCAGCTTTACCCGCAAGGCAAGTAGCCACCGCCTCACACTCAAGGCGGTGACCCTCTTTGTCGCATTTTAATGCCAGTTATGGCAATCAATTTTTTTGAATGAAACTAGATAAAAACATAATCACGGTAACGTCACCTCTGTTGCCCGACCTCGACGAGTATCACCAGATGCTCCGCGAGATTTGGGACCGCAAGTGGGTGACCAACAACGGCGAATTCCATCGCCGCTTCGAGGCAGCCCTGTGTGAGTACCTCAAGGTGCCTTACATCAGCCTGTTCACCAACGGCACCCTGCCGCTCATTACCGCCCTCCAGGCCCTCAACATCAGCGGCGAGGTCATCACCACGCCCTACAGCTTCGTTGCCACCACCCACTCGTTGTGGTGGAACGGTATCAAGCCCGTATTCGTCGACATCGACATGGCCACGGGTGGCATCGACCCCGACCGCATCGAGGCTGCCATCACGCCGCGCACCACCGCCATCATGCCCGTCCACGTCTATGGCAAGCCCTGCCGCACCCGTGAGATTCAGGACATCGCCGACAAGTACGGCCTGCGCGTCATCTACGACGCCGCCCACGCCTTCGGCATCGAGGTCGACGGCAAGAGCATCCTCAGCGAGGGCGACATGTCCACGCTCAGTTTCCATGGCACCAAGGTCTTCGGCACCACCGAGGGCGGTGCCCTGGTCGTTCACGACGAGAAGACCAAAAAACGCATCGATTACCTCAAGAACTTCGGCTTCGCCGGCGAGACCGAGGTCGTCGCACCCGGCATCAACGGCAAGATGGACGAGATGCGTGCCGCCTTCGGCCTGCTCAACCTGCGTCAGGTCGATGCCGCTATCGAAGCACGCCATCAGGTCGCCATACGTTACCGCGAGGCCCTGCGCCCCGTCGAGGGCATCACCTTCTGGGATGACATGTCTGGCGTGCGCCACAACTACGGCTACTTCCCCATCTTCGTCGATGCCGAGGCCTACGGCATGACGCGCGATGAGCTCTATTTCAAGCTGCGCGAACACGGCATCTACGCCCGTCGCTACTTCTATCCCCTCATCAGCGCCTTCTCCACTTACCGCGGCCTGCCCAGCGCCACCCGAGAGAACCTCCCCAACGCCACCCGCATGGCCGACACCGTCATCTGCCTCCCCATCCACCACGAACTCACCCCCGCCGACCAACAACGCGTCCTTGACTGCATCCTTAACTTATAACCTTCTTTTTTCATATCTCTATCTCAATAGGAAGGTTGTTTTTTAATTTTTTAATGATGGATAAAGAAAAGTGTCATTTTTTTGTAAAAGAAGATACGACAGCTGATAGACTTAGAGAGGTTTGCTATAAGAGTCATTATTCAAACAAAAAATTAGGTTATAGAGTCATTAAGGATGGCTATGTCTTAATATCAAGAAAATGGGATGAAGCTTTTCATCTTGAAGGTGGCGTTGTTGATTCTAATATGCGCTATTTGATAGGAACTGGATATGTTGACGTAGGTGGGTGTTCATATGAATTTGATGCTTCAAATGTAGAATATGCAGGAAAATGTGTTTTTCTAGGTACTTTTCATACTTGTTATGGCCATGCTATTACTGATGCATTAAAGAAGTTATGGTTTTTAAATACAGACGAAGGGAAAAAACTACTTATTGACCATTCTGTAGATTTAGTATATATTACTGACTGCAATGTTGATATGCCCCAGTGGCATTTGAGAATATTTGAACTTGCTGGAATTGATGTCTCGAGGATTAAACACATCCGACATACTACAAAGTATAAAGAAATTATCATACCAGATAATTCCATATTTAGAGAAGATGATGCGTTGTATTTTAGTAAAGAGTATCGTGAAATAATCGAAAAGATTAAAGACAATGTTCGGAGCACTACTTATTATGAGTCGGCACCATCGTATGATTTATATTATACACGGACCGCTTTAAAAGATGCCTCAAAAAGAGAAATAGGAGAGAAATCAATTGAAAAGCTTTTTAAAGAGAGAGGATTTCAGGTGTTTTCTCCTGAGACACTGCCGTTAGAAGAACAAATAAGCCTCCTAATGAAGTGCAATAAATTCGCAGCGACAGAAGGCTCGTGTTCACATGCTTCGGTGTTTTGTGATTCATCTGCGGAAGTAATTATTCTGAGAAAAGCAAATTATGTAAATAGGTATTCACCAATGATAAGCGATTTTGTTGGTTATCAAACAGTTTTTGTCGATGCCAATCATTCGGTAATGGCAAATAAGAAAGCCCCTATGGTTGGTCCGTTTTATCTGTGTGTGACTAAAGAATTGTCTCGTTTTTTGGGGCAGAAATCGTTTGTTGTTCCTCTATTTTTACGCCCCTCATATTGGAATTACCGTTGTATCTTCCCCATCAGGAAAGAATATTATCGGCTGAGAGCAGGCATAGGACTGAGAAGAAAGCTTAGGGGCTTCATAACTTCCGCATTTGACCATATACACTAATGATTTAATATTTGTGCTGGAACAATTCTTTCTCGGAGTTTATTATATCGAACAAGGAAATCTCATTAGCTGAAAGATTTCATGAAGATACAAGGGCTCATGTGTTGTTATTGAATTGCTATCACGCTACTAGAATTGCCGAATAACATTGATCAATGGCTGAAGTGAAGAAGAAACTCATGCTGCTGGGCGGGCTGCGTTATCTGTTGCCTGTCATCGAAGCGGCCCATCGTCACGGCATCCACGTCATTACCGTGGACTATCTGCCAGGCAACATTGCTCACAAGTATAGTGATGAGTACCACAACGTGAGCATCATCGACAAGGAGGCTGTGCTGGCGCTGGCGCGTGAACTGCAGATTGACGGTATCATGTCGTTTGCTGTTGATCCTGGTGTTGTCTCCGCTGCTTATACCGCCGAGCAGATGGGCCTGCCGTTCCAGTGCAGTTATGAGGCGGCCTGCATCCTGCAGGACAAGTCGCGATTTCGCCAATTCTTGGCCGATAATGGCTTTAACGTGCCCAACGCCCGTGGCTATAATGAGGCCGACGATGCCCTCAAGGATATCGATTACTTTAACTGGCCTGTCATTGTCAAACCCGTGGACAGCGCCGGCAGCAAGGGTGTCACCCGCGTTGATGACCCCGCCGACCTGCCCGCTGCCATCGCCCACGCTCTCGACTGCTCCCCCTCCCGCCACTACATCATCGAGGACTTCCTCGAGAAGGCAGGGCCCTCGATGGGAGACGAGTGCTTCGTGGTCGATGGCAAGTTGCTATACAATGCCTTTTATGACCAGTTCTTTGACAACGAGGCGGTGAATCCTTATGCCCCCTCGGGTGAGCTCTGGCCCTCGGCGATGAGTCAAGAGCATGAGCAGGAATTCAAGCGCGACCTGCAACGCCTGTTTGACCTGTTGCACATCACCACGGGTATGTTCAATGTCGAGTGCCGTGTCTGCACCGATGGCAAAGCCTATCTAATGGAGGTCTCTCCGCGTGCGGGAGGCAACCGATTGGCCGAGATTCTGAACTATGCCGCCGACGTGGACATCATCGATGCCGAGGTGTGCGCTTCGGTAGGTCTGCCGTTGCCTGACGTCCACGAGCCCAACTACAACGGCTACTATGCCATCAACGTGCTCCACAGCGAGCGCGATGGTATCTTCAAGCAGCTGAGCATCAATCCCGATTTTGAGCGCGAGCATCTCGTTGAGCGCGACCTTTGGGTCAAACCGGGTGATAAGGTGGCAGCCTTTACCGGCGCCAACCAGTCCCTGGGCACCATCTTCCTGCGCTTCGACACCCGCGACGCCTTGAACCGCTTCGTGCAAGCCCCCAATACCTACATCTCCATAGTCACCGAATGAACCCCATCGGCGGATATTTCGAACTCGAATTGCCGCTGCGCAGCGAGTACCACAGCGCAGCGATAGCCCTGAACACGGGCCGCAATGCCTTGGAGTACATTTTGCGGGCGCGAGGCTACAAGCATGTCTATCTGCCGTACTATTCCTGCGAGGTGCTGCTTGAGCCCTTCAGAAAATTGGGCGTTGACTACACGTTTTATCACATTGATGAACTTTTGGAAATCGCGGCACCGATGACGTTGGGTGATGGTGAAGCGCTCTTGTACATCAACTATTATGGCCTCAAGCACGACTATTGCAAGGATTTGGTGGCGAGATATGGCAAACGACTGATCGTGGACAATACGCAGGCGTTCTATACCCTCCCGATGGATGGTATTGACACCTTCTATAGTTGTCGCAAGTTCTTTGGTGTTGCCGATGGCGCTTATCTCTACTGTGACCAGGCGTTGAACATGGAACTGGAACAGGACCAGTCATGGCAGCGAATGGACTATCTGCTCAAGAGAGCAGACATTTCAGCCGAGGCTGCTTATGCCGATTTCAGGGCCCAAAGCGAGAAACTCAAGGACAATCCCATCAGAAGAATGTCACACTTGACGCATCGCATCATGGCATCAATAGACTACGAGCAAGCCGCAACGCGTCGCCGCGAGAATTATGGTTTCCTCGACGAGGCTTTGAAAGGGAATAACCGCATCTCATTGCCGTTGGCCGATGATGCCGTGCCCATGGTTTATCCATTTCTCACCGATGATGACGGGTTGCGTCAACGATTAATTGAAAACAAGATATTTGTAGCCCAATACTGGCCCAATGTACTGGACTGGTGTGAAAAAGGCTGCACCGACCATCAATTGACAAAGCAACTTCTCCCGCTGCCAGTCGACCAACGCTACGGCACCGAGGAGATGTTTTTTATTTGTAAATTAATTAATTAATACATAATAACTATGAAAGTTGTAATTATAGGTGGCCAAGGGACGCCCATAGTGATTGCTGATCAAATGTTCGATGCCCAAAAACGCTTTAATATGGATATCGAAGTGTTGGGTCTTGCCCTTGATGATAAAACCATGGGCGGAGAAATAAGTGGATATCCAATCTTGTGCGGTATCAGAGAAGCCTATGATAAGTACGGGAAATATGACGATGTACAATTCGTGTATTCTCTTTATAGAAGTGATCAAATACGGGAACGTACCGCTATCCTGAAAAGTCTGAATATTCCATTAGAGCGATTCATGAATTTTATCCATCCCTCTGCTATGGTGGCTCGTTCCGCCAAAATGGGATATGGGAATGTGGTTCTGGCTAATTGTGTAATTAATAGCAATGCGATACTGGGAAATTTCAACACGTTCAATTCAGGAACCCTGATAGGGCATGACATCACCATGGGTGACAATAACTTCTTTGCAGCCCAAGTGACTGTTGGAAGTTTGTTATCTATCGGAAATATGAATTTCTTTGGACTCAACAGTTCGATTAAGGGTGGAGTTCACATTGGGGACGGTGTCCTCATTGGGCAGATGTCAAATGTTACCAAGGATTTTGAGGATGATGTGGTAATATTTGGTAATCCAGCTCAATCTCATGGACTGATAAACAAGAAACCATTAAAAAAGTATTAATTCTAGAGCGATAGGTGTAGAAAGCTATAGTATGAGAATCAATACTATTACAAGTGAGACGAAGGACGGGCGTGTGTTCGTATCGTCAAGAATTGAAGGGAATAATATCAATGAGATAATTTTCTTTTCTGTTCCAGAAGAATATGGGCAATACCTAGTCGATGAGGTGGATGATGCATTTATTTATGCTCTTCTGTTGCCCGCCTTGGTTGAGGGCGAAGATATTGTGTGTACTAACGTCTCTGAGAGTGTAAGATATCATTTTGACACGATATCGTATCTTCTTGGAAAGGTTTTTGGGTATTCACCCATAAAGCTGAAGGCTGAAAATGTCCTTAACCCACAGTTCCGGCCTCAAGCAATAGCAACCGGTTTTTCAGGCGGAGTGGACTCCTTTGCCACATTTATTCATCATACATCAGATGATTGCCCCGACTTATATAGGTTAACTCAGTTAACTCTATTCAATGTCGGTTCGTACGGCAATGATTATGCAAAAACATCGGTCACTTTTTCTAAAGACCTTTGTAGAGCAAAGTCTTTTGCCAACGATGTTCGTTTGCCTCTGGTTGATCTTGACTCGAATATGAGTTCAATCTATACACATAAGGACATCTATGCTTTTTCCCTTCGTTTAATTATATGTCTTAGTGCAGGAATTCTTGCATTAGGAAAACTTTTTAAAACTTATCTCATCCCATCTTCGGGCACAATCGAAAAAACGATATTTAGTAGGTGGGATCAGGGCTTCTATGAAAATATTCTTGCGCCACTGCTCTCTACTGCAACCACTCAGATTTGTATAGGAGAAACCGATTTGAATCGTGTGGAGAAGACAAGGACATTTATAACAAATCCTATAGCAGAGAAGTATCTTTATGTTTGCGCTGCCGACATTTATAATGATAAGCAGGGTACAAATTACGTCAAGGCTGATTTTCCCAACTGTGGCGAATGCCCCAAATGTGTGCGAACATTGTTGGCTCTAGATTTTCTGGGCATCCTAGATAAATATGCTGACAGATTTGACCTTAATAAATATCGCCAACATAGAGATGAGTACATTTTTGAGGTATTTAGAGATTATAGAGAAGACCGTTTCAAAAATGAACTGAGGGATTTAATGCTTTCTGCCGGATATGAGCCAACGGCTTCAATGAGGCAACGATTGTCCAAATTGGAGACCAAGAGAAAAATTAATAGAATTAAAGATATAGTAAAGAGAATTTTAAGGAGGATTTTCTAATGGAACCTGCACCGATTGGAAGATATTTTGAGGAATTTACTGTAGGCGAGGAAATTAAGCATTCGCTTTCAAAGACAATTTTTGAGAGTGACAACAATTTCTTCTGCTTGCTGACAATGAACAACCATCCTGTTCACACCAACATTGATTATGCGTCCAAGAACCAGCATGGCAAGGTGTTGGTCGTCGGTACGTTGGTATTCTCGTTGGCTGTGGGCATGACCGTGCCTGACATCAGTGGAAAAGCGATAGCCAACCTGGGCTATGAAGATGTAAAGCATCTTGCCCCCACGTTTGTTAATGACACGTTGTATGTGCGCTCAAAGATTTTAGATAAGCGTGAATCTCGTTCTAAAAATGACCGTGGCATCATCTATGTTGAGTCGATTGCTTCTAACCAAGATGGTGTTGATGTGCTCTCGTTCAGGCGTCATGTATTAATCAAGAAGAAAAATCATGGATGAGCAGAATACATATCTGATGCGAAGCCTCATGTTTGTCCCAGCAAACAATGAGAAGTTCCTTGACAGCTCGGTCAAGCGTGATGCCGATGTTCTGTTGTTGGACATCGAGGACTCGGTGCCTCCTGTCGAGAAGCAGAAGGCGAGAGACAATATCAAGCGGTTTGTCGAGCGACCAGACGTAAAGGGAAAACTGATATTTCCCCGTGTCAATGACCGTGAAAGCGGTGAATTGCTTCGGGACGTGTACCAGTTGACCATTCCGGGCATTGCGGGCTTCATGTATCCCAAGTCAACTAAGCCCGAGGATGTATATTTCATTGGCAAATTGCTTGAGACGATTGAGTACGAGAAAGGGTATCCCATAGGGACCTTTAAACTCATCCCGTTGATTGAAACGGCTGGAGCCGTCATCAATATTAAGGAAATCTGTCAAGCCTGCACACGAGTGATAGCTGTAGCCTTTGGGTGTGAAGACTATGTGACCGACATGGAAGGAAAGCATGACCTGGAGGGAACAAGCATTTTGACGGCACGCAACTTGATTGCCATCGGTGCGCGCAGTTGTGGGGTCCTGCCCATAGATACCGTTCACATTAGGGTGCATGACCTTGAGGATTTGGAAAAGAATTTGATTCTTAGTCGCAATTTGGGCTTTGAGGGAATGTTGGTGCTTAGTCCCCGCGAGTTGCCCCTCGTCAATAAGTATTATTCTCCAACCCAAGAGGAAGTCGAGTGGGCCGAAGAAATGATTTCGCTCGCAACAGCTGCCCAACAAGAGGGTAGGGGTGTAGCGATGAAGGGCAATAAGTTCATAGGCCCGCCCATGGTCAAGATGGCCAACAAAATACTGACTAAACAGCGCCTGATAGAAGCACGCCAATAGTCAATGCTTCATGCCGGAATCTGTAGAGAAATTGTTTTCCTTTTTCCATCGATAAGCCAGTGAGTGAAGATATAGTTCCTTTGGTATCAATCAAGTGCTTGGTTTATAACCATGAGCCGTACTTGAGGCAATGTTTGGACGGCTTCGTGATGCAGAAGACCAATTTCCCCTTCGAAGCCATCGTCCATGACGATGCCTCGACCGACGGGTCGGCTGCCATCATCCGTGAGTATGCCGAGAAATACCCCGGCATCATCAAGCCCATCTACGAGACCGAGAACCTGTACAGCAAGCACGATGGCTCATTGGCCAGGGCCATGGATGCAGCCATGCATCCCAACTCCAAATATATTGCGTTGTGTGAAGGAGACGACTACTGGACCGACCCAGACAAACTGCAGATTCAGGTGGATTTTCTAGAGAGACACCCTGATTACTCGATGTGTTTCCATCGTGCTAACACGGTCATTCACGAGAGTGGAGAGGAAATGCATGGAAAACCGGGTGATATTTTTCGTAGTATAGAGAATCGTGATTATGAATCGACAGAATTATTTTCTGTATGGACGGTCCCAACCGCATCAATGGTATATAGGAAAGAATGCCAGTTTTATCCATTAAAGAGGAGATACCGGTTTCTGTTTGGTGATATCGTTCGTGTACTTTCCTGTGCTGAAATGGGTAAGGTCCGTGGCATGGACAGAATGATGTCGGTCTATCGTGTTCAGGATAAAGGAATCACTTTCAGCCCGAAGAGTGCTCGAGTTTTCTCAATGGGTGGTCCCGAGCATTATTTGTTTGTGAAGGATAATTTTAAGAGAGTGAATCACCGTGTGATGATGAACGCAATTTCCTTTAGATATTGGGAAAGGGCTCAATGTCAAGCTTCAACATTGTTGAAACTGAAGGATTATTTCTACTCATTGAGATACTGCCCGATTCATTTTATTAAGAGGACACTGGTAAGGTATACCCCACCATTGGCCTCGGCATTGAAATTGTCAAATAACGAGGCAGACTATCAGTAGATGCCTCCCTTTTCTACTAGATACCAATGAAACGATACGATTACTTGATTGTTGGGGCTGGGTTGTTCGGCGCGGTGTTTGCCCATGAGGCACACAAGGCGGGCAAGCGCTGTCTGGTGATCGACCGCCGTCCCCACCTGGGTGGTAATGTGTACTGCGAACAGGTCGAGGGCATCAACGTGCACCGCTACGGAGCGCACATCTTTCACACGGCCAATAAGCAGGTGTGGGAATATGTCAATGCCCTGGTCGAGTTCAACCGCTATACCAATTGCCCGGTGGCCTGCTACAAGGGCGAGCTGTATAATCTGCCGTTTAACATGAACACGTTTAACCGCATGTGGGGCGTGAAAACGCCCGACGAGGCGACGGCCAAGATCGAGGAGCAGAAATCCGAGGCTGTGGCAAGGATGCGTGCCGAGGGAGTGACCGAACCGCGCAACCTCGAGGAACAGGCGCTGATGCTGGTGGGCAAGGATATCTATGAGCGGCTCATTAAGGGTTACACCGAGAAGCAGTGGGGGCGTGATTGCCGTGACCTGCCGGCGTCAATCATCAGGCGCCTTCCTGTACGCCTCGTCTTTGACAACAACTATTTCAATGATCCATATCAGGGCATTCCCATCGGAGGCTATAACCGTCTGGTGGAGCGATTGCTCAATGGCGTGGAAACTCGCGCGGGTGTGGACTTTGCCGAACTGCGTGATTCTTGGCGTGAGATGGCCGACAGGCTGGTTTACACGGGTCCTATTGACGAATTCTTTGGCTACTGCTATGGTAACTTGCAGTACCGCACGGTCAACTTCGAGACCGAGGTGCTGGACACGCCCAACTACCAGGGCAATGCGGTCATCAATTATACTGAGCGCGAGGTGCCTTATACGCGCGTGATTGAGCACAAGCACTTCGAGATGTTTGGCAACGCGGTCTATGATACCCCCAAGACGGTGGTCAGCCGCGAGTATTCCACCGAGTGGAAACCCGGCATGGAGCCGTATTACCCGGTTAACGACGAAGCGAATTCCGCCTTGTATCAGCGTTACAAAGCGTTGGCCGAGCAGGAGCTTGGCGTGACCTTTGGCGGGCGCCTTGCCGAGTACAAATACTATGACATGGACAAAGTGATTGAACAAGCATTGTTAACTGTTAACGCCGAGTTGAAGAAATGAGCAAGTTACTGAGCATATGCATCCCGAGTTTTAACATGGAGGAGTACCTGAGCCGTTGTGTAGACTCTATGCTGGTTGATGAGATACTGGACCAGCTCGAGATCATCATCGTCAACGACGGCAGCAAGGACGGTACCCTGGCCATCGCCAACGATTACAAGCATCGATATCCGCAGTCGGTGGTAGTCATCGATAAACCCAACGGCCATTACGGCTCGTGCATCAATGCGTCGCTGAAGGTGGCAACGGGCAAGTATTTCCGCATTGTCGATGCCGATGACTGGGTTGACAGCCAGGCATTAGCCCAACTGGTGAAGAAGCTCAACGACCTGGACGTGGACTGTGTCTGCACCAAGTATACCGAATGCCGTGCTGGCATTGGTGATAGCGTGATTGCAGTAAACGATGTGCCGGCCAATGTGGTGCTCGACCTGAACGAGTTTATCGTTCCTGAGAGTTGTCATAAAATGCATAGCTTGACCTATGCTACCGACCTGCTGAGGCGGATAGACTATCGACAGACCGAGGGTATTTGCTACACTGACACACAGTATGTCTATTTCCCGCTCTCATGTGCTCGGTCTTTCTACTTTATTGACATCTCGTTGTATCAGTATTTCTTAGGCCGGGATGACCAATCGATGGCACCTCGAGTCTTAGTGAAGAACAATGATCAATACATCAAGATTGTCAATAGCATACAGGAATACCATAAGGGGAACCATCCTTTCAACGGCAACGAGAAGCACTTGTGGTCATGCATGCTTGGCAGTGTACTGGAGATGTCGATTCCCTACTATGTATTGTTCCTCGACTATAACAAGACCAAGGAGCACGTATTTAGAACTGCTATGAAGGAATTGCGTCAGCAGGGAACGATCAACTACCATGATGTGTGGTCTCAGAATGTGCTGCGTGTAGTGAATCTCTGGTATTCAACGGGTGGCCTCTCTCGGCTGTGGCTGATGCCCATCAAGGCGATAAAGAGAAAACAGCTGCAGTAAGCTGCCACGCGCAAGCGCGAATAAATAATGAAATGAAAAAGCCGACTCGGGAACGGGTCGGCTTTTTTTGTGTAGGGGGAGGGTGGGGTTACCACTGGGAGTTGAGGAGGTAGTCGATGATGGCGCTGGCGTCGGCGATGGTGATGCCGGCAGCGAGGTCGCAGTCGGCTCCGGCGTGGTTGAGGCCGGCGGCGTTGCCGTTGAGCAGGTAGTCGATGATGATGCTGGCATCGGCGATACCGACTTCGCCGTCACCGTTGCCGTCACCGCGCAGTGCTGCCACCTCGGGCTCCTCTTGGCCGTCGACCCACATCAGCGAGAACAGGTAGCGGTCCTGGAGGTTGGCCAGGCGACGGGCTTCACCGGTGGTGATGTCAACCTCGTAGAGCGATGTATCGTACTTGCCGTTGGCCTTCCAATTCTTGTCAGGCAGGGGATTCCAGTTGCCGTGGTCATCAAATCCGAGGCCGCAGTTGAAGTAGCCCATCCAGTACATCTTGTTAGGGTCGTCCTTGGAGAAGCAGGCCGACTGGCGCTTGAACTGGCTCATGTAGCCGGTATTGCTGCGGTTGTCCTCCATGATGAGGCCCGTGTTGAGGTCAAACTCAAACAGGTGGGCACCGGTGAGGTCACCGTTGATGTCATAGACCTTGCCGTCCTCGGAGGGGATGGCTGCCGTGGCGCCGCTGTTCAGGGCAAAGGCGCGGCCCTCACTATTGATGGCGAAGGTGATAAAGTTGTAGTAGTACAGGCCCGGGGTAATCTGGGTGATTTCCATCTTGTCGAGGTCGATGGTGCAGATGGCATATCCGCTGTCGGTCGAGTCGGCAGCCTCGTCGGCAAAGAAGTCGGGGTCGTTGAGGATGGAGTCGGGCAGGTACTTGTGGGTGATGTGGAACAGGCCGTAAACCTTGCCGTCGTTGGGGTTGACAGCCATGCCGGCCGACTCGATGCACTGCCAGGCGGGATAGATTTCGTCCTCAGCCGACAGCAGGTCACCGGTCTTGATGTCCCACCTGCGCACGGCAAAGCGGTTGGTGTCGTTGGTCACCCAGGTGCCGTCGGGGTTCTGCATGTCGGTGCGCGACGTCACGGTGGTGAGAATGCCGTTGTGGATCACGGCGCCAGAGTTGCCGTACATCCTGTTGAAGTTCGTCGCCCACAACGCCTTGTCGTTGTCAGTAAAACGGCCGTTGCTGTAGAAGTCGGCCTTGTTGACCTCGGGATCCTTCTCGGGCATGGAGAGCGTTGCTCCGTCCCATTCCATTTTGTACAGGCCCTGGGGAACGATGAAAATGGCCTTCTGCAGGTCATAGTTCCAGCCCACGTACTCACTGCTCACGCTGTTGTCGTCGTTACGGCTGGTTTGATACACGCCGCGCAAGGTCACTCCTTGGGCCATGGCGCTAAGGGTAATGGCAGCCATCAGCGTGGCCGCAATGATTCTGATAGGTTTTGTCATGTCTTAACTGTTAATGTTGATGTTAATGATTAAATAAAAAATGTGTGTGGAGGTGTTCCGATTATGCAGAATGGTTGCAAAGGTAGAATAAATATTTCATTTAAGCAAACAAACTGCCGAAAATGTAACTTTGTGCTCACGATGGGCCTAAAAATGGTGTCAAATTGTTGTTTTTGGGGTGTTTAAATCAATAGTGCATTGGTTTTCAGGCTTTTGACAAATAATCAGGTCAGAAAAATACAAATTTTCGGTCAAAAATAAACAAATAATCCTAATGATTTTCATAGTTTATCCTAATCGCAAAAAATAATCTATTATAATTTTGCCAACGAAAAATACTTCCTGACCCTCATCTGAAATGATTACTGGTACATATCTACCGCATTAAAGAAAATCCTTATGAACCTCTATAAATCGGTTGGAAACGCTGGCACAGTTTCCAACCATTTCTGTTTCCACACCATCGGTGACATTTCCAATGCCGTCGGCCACGCCAAGGCGAGGCCCTACAGCGCGTATACCCTTATAAAAACTTAGCGGCTTTGCGACTTAGCGTGAGGCAGAAACAGCGCGGATGCCGCGGGCGGGGTTTTGTGAAAAAATGTTGTACGGTAGCGTTTTTTGGCCGTGGGCGTTGTCGGGATTGCAGCAATTGTAGTAATTTAGCGGGTTAAAACGGGCCATAATAGGCCAATGAAATAGAAGAAATGAAGTATATATTGTTAATAATCACCGCCTTGTCGCTGTCGCTAGCCGCCACGGCCCAAGTGCAGCTGGCCGAGCAACAGCCCGGCTCCCTGTTTGCCTATCCGCTGGCGCCCGACACGTGCTCCACGCTGGAATCGCGCTGCAACTACATCATCACCCACTTCTGGGACAACTACGACATCAGCAAGCCCATCACCGACGATGCGGCCCTCGAGACCACCATACGCGACTATGTGGGCTTCTTCCGCTATGCCCACCGCAACGTGGTGTTGTCGGCGGTGCGCGACCTGGTCAACAAGGCCCAGTCCAACACGACCAACATGCTCAAGCTGGGCGAGGCTGCCGAGCGTGCCCTGTATGGCCCTACTGCCGAATACTGGAGCGACGAGGTATATATCGCTTTTATCAAGCCGCTGGCTGCTTCCAAACAGTTGCCTAAGGAAACGCGTGAACACTATGCCAGCCAGCTGGCCCGCATGAACGCGGTGCAGGTGGGTGTCGCGTTCGACGTTGAGTTCACGGGCACCGACGGCGTGAAGCGCCGCCTGAGTGAGCTGCCCGAGACGCAGAATTTCATTGTGCTGTTCCTCGGCGACGATGTCGACAGTACAATAGGCCGCGTGCGCCTGAGCACCGATGTCGCCCTCAACGAACTGCTGGACAATGGCACTGCCACGCTGGTATGCCTGTGCGCCAACAAGTACAGCGCTGACTGGGCCGCCACGGCTGCTGGCTATGCATCAAA
>JAEEGF010920457.1_pt1 | contig 16063 bp, 11 predicted proteins | sample 9134171 | NCBI WGS metagenome assembly JAEEGF01 (sample SAMN16246542, study PRJNA631951) | gut metagenome | biome: gut microbiome; feature: rumen; material: AP-attached | host: Bos | place: Iran: Karaj | collected 2018-10
ATGTACCTTTGCACCGCAAACCCTAGATATGATTGAACAGCTTTCCGCGGAGCACGTTCAACAAAAACAAGGGTTAAGAGTGAATGATTCAACTTCTGCCAGGGATAAGAATATAGGTACCTAAAAGGCATTCAACCTATGGCAGGGTTAAAGTAAAAACCATTCAACTTTTTCTAGGGTAGTACAGGCTTTTTCTGAGCTGTTACAGATACACATGTTACACATCTTTTCTACTCCCGCTGCACATTACTATTATTTTTTCTAGACCTTCAATTTCTATACTTTAAAGTGTACAAATATAACAGAAGAAATAGTAAAGTGCATAACTCGCTGAATTACAATTTCTTTCACCCCAATTATCCCTGTTACACATATTGTTACAGATGTGCTACACATTTTTTCCCTGCCCAATCTGTAACAACGGCGTTTGAACGGCTCAAGAGAGGTTCTTGAACGGCTTAAAAGGGGTTCTTAAACGGCTCAAAAGGCTCTCTTGAACGGCCTGAAGATCTACGGCATAGAACTTGAGACCACTCTTATCAAAGGCGATGCCAATGCTGACAAGAAGGTGAACGCTGCCGACATCATCGAGGTGGCCAATGCGATAGTCAGTAAACCGTCGGAAATCCATTCAACTTTTTCTAGGGTAGTACAGCAAATTGGTTACGGTTACAGTTGTAACCATGTAACCGCTGAGGGACGAAGAAAGGTAATCTTTAGCTATAAACACTTTATTGTTAAGTGCTTACACAATATCCTCAGCTATGGTTACAGCAAAAAGGTTACATGGTTACAACTGTAACCGTAACCGTTCTTAACCCTGCGTTCTGAATACTGGTGAAGGTAGTAATGTAAAAAGGGCCTGTCACTATTAGGATGAAATCATATAGATTTTAGGGAATAACTATATAGATTACGTGTGATAATCATATAGATTACAACAAGAAATCATATAGTTTACGACCTCGGAAAGCCATCCGATAGAAAGTTAACAACAATTAATGCTCCAACCCTTGCACATCACGGAAAAAATTGCTAACTTTGCAAGGTCTAATAATAGCGAAAGCGGAACGTCCCCTGTAAGGGGATGCGATAACTACGCCTAATACAAACAATTAATTAACATAATCAAATAAAAAAATGAAAACAAAATTACTCAATTTGACAGGGCTTCGCAGCCTCCTGCTGCTAGCCTGCATGATGCTCGGCATGAGTGTGTGGGGAGAAAAGATTACGTTTACGTTTAACACGGATGAAGGACTCGAAGCGTTGGGGATTGTCAAACCTGAAGATGGCAAAGGGACTGAATTAGGAGATGATTCTTACGTACTAGGAAATGCATCTCTGACCGCCACGACTGCCGAAGGTAAGACAGCAACACGTATTTGGAATAGCAAAGGCATTACAGATTTACGTATTTACGAAGGTAGTACTTTAACAATTTCCTCATCCAGCGATAAAATTACAAAAATCGAATTAAGTGGAGCTGCAGCAAAAGCTTTTACTGCTTCTGAAGGCACTTTTTCATCTGGTACTTGGACAGGAAGTGCACAATCAGTAACTTTTACCGCTACTAACACGGGGAGGATAAATACGATAGCTGTCACTATTGGCAGCCCAACAATTGTCCATGCCGGTACTGAGGCAGACCCTTATACTGTGGCTGATGCTCGCAATGCTATCGATGCAAACACTGGTGTGACGGGCGTATATGTTAAAGGTATCGTATGTACTGGCGGTTCCAGTCTGAGCAATGGGGCTATGAATTACTGGATTTCTGATGACGGAACAACGACAGATAGATTCGAAATCTACAAGGGTAAAGGACTTAATGGTGCTAATTTCACAAGCACTGATGATGTGATGGTTGAAGACGTGGTAGTTGTTTATGGAAATATAAAGAAGTACAACTCTACCTATGAGTTTGATTCGGGCAGTAAATTGATTTCTCTCGAACGTACGAATACCACTCCAGTTATCAATGCTGCGGCTAGCGTAGAAATCGCATACGATGCTACTGATGGCAAGATTGAGTATACCGTTGCAAATCCTGTTAACGGTGTCGCTCTGACAGCAACTTCAACGGCCACATGGATTAGCAATATCACTGTAGTCGACGGAGCAGTAACCTTCGAAACTACGAAGAATGAAGGAAGTGAGGATCGCACAGCTACTTTCACACTTAGCTATTCTGGTGCTGAGGATGTGACAGTGACTGTGACTCAGAAGCACTTTGTTGCTGACTATGCCACATTACCTTTCGAGTTTGATGGTGGCAAGGCTGATATTGAGAACACCGCTGGTCTGACACAGGAAGGATTGGGTAGCGACTACGGTTCTTCTCCCAAACTGAAGTTCGACGGTACGGGTGATTACTTGATTTTGCACTTCAACGAACGTCCTGGCAAGTTGACTTTCGATATCAAGGGCAATCCAAGTAGTGGTTCTTGGGAAGGCAAATTCACAGTGCAGACTTCTGTGGACGGCGAGACTTACACAGACCTGGCTACCTACAAAGACTTGACAAGCACAGCTCAGAGCGAAGAATTCACGAACCTTGGCGAGAACGTTCGCTATATTAAGTGGATTTTGACCGAGAAGGTGAGTGGTAATGTTGCTCTTGGCAATATTGCATTGGCCAAGTATGAGGAACCCGAGTATTACACGCTCACAGTCGCTGACGCAGAAAACGTCACCATTTCAGCAGCTTATGGTGATGAGATTCTGGTGAATGGAGAGAGTGCAGAATTGGAGAGCGACACTGAGGTTGCAGTGGGCCTCAGCATTGCAGAGGGCTACGAGCTGGAAAGCATCACAGCAACTGGTTCAGAAGAAGGGCAGACCGTTACTTTGAACCCTGTTGCCAATACTAAGAATGCATGGACCTTCAACATGCCTTCGTATGATGTAAAGATCAATGCAACAGTCGTTAAGATTGTACCCTTTGAAGAGGTGAAATATACCCTTGCCACCTCTATCACCTCTGGCAAGCGTTATATCATTACCGACGGAGAAATTATGGCAATGGGTAAGCAGAACCCCAACAATCGTGTAGCTGCTGAGGTGACTATTAGCGATGGCGTGGCAACCGTAAAGAGCGCTAATGTGTTTGAGTTTGTGATCGAAAGTGCAACGATTGGTGAGGCAACTGGTTACTCCATATACGACGAAAGTGCTGAAAGCACAGGTTATCTCTATGCAGCAAGCAGCGGTAGTAACCACTTGAAGACTCAGAAGGAGAACGATGTCAATGGCGTTTGGACCATCACCATCGATTCAGAAGGTTTGGCATCAATCGTAGCCGAGGGAAGCTCAAATCGCAACGTGATGCAGTATAATAATGGTAGCTCCCTCTTCTCTTGCTATGCTTCTGCTTCTCAAAAGCCCGTCTACCTCTTTGAGAAGGTAGAGGCTCCGATTCTCCTTGGCGATGTCAATGGCGACAAGGAAGTGACCATCGCTGATGTCGTTGCTATCATCAACTACCTCCTTGATCCGACGTCAGCGAAATTCAACGAGGCTGCCGCCAACGTCGACGGACAGGACGGCGTCACCCTAGCTGATGCACTCGCCATCATCAACATGATTATCGGCAAGCAATAAACTTACCCTACCCCTGCCCCTCCTATTATATAATGAGAGGGGAGTAAGGGAGTGTAATAAGTGCACAATGGAACTGATCCGTTGTGCACTTTTTCGTCAGCCATCAGCCACGGAGCGATTGCCCGTTGCGGACGGAGCGGTTGACCGTTGCGGACGGAGCGGAAGCTCGTTGTGGACGGACAGCACGCTCATCGCGGACGGATGAGACGAAAGTCACGAACGGACGAGGTGCTCGTCGCGGACGGGCGAGACCTCACTCATACAAATTCTTTCCCGTTTGTTTTGCAGATTCAGTTTTTTTCCTTAATTTTGCAGCGAATATGACACAAAAAAGCATACTACCTGTTATCATGATGGCCTTGTGGCTGGGATGTGGCGGCTCGAAAGGTGATGCTGTAGAGGAGTCAAAGGGCATCACGGAGGACAGCATGATGCTGGCCAAGGGGTATACTGCGCTGGACCTGCACAAGATACAGACGGGACATATCACGGTGTGGATGAACGTCAACGGCAAGCCCTGTGTGTTCCTGGTGGACACGGGCGGTGGAGCCACGCTGATCGACAAGAACAGAAGGAGGAAATATGGGCTGGAGACGACGCAGACAGCAAACTATGCCACTGGCATTGGCTCCGTCGAGTCGCTGGTGGCTACGAAGGCTACGTTTCAGGTGAACGGTATAGACATCGACGTGGACTACCTCTTCCTGATGGACATCGCGTATATTAATAAGGAGTTCCGCAAGAACCACGCCAGCCAGGTCGACGGTGTGCTAGGCACCGACTTCCTAGACCGCCATGCCGCTGTGATTGACTATGGGAGGGAAAAGATGTATTTAAGGGCCCACCCCTAACCCCTCCCCAAGGGAGGGGGACTTGATTGCGCTCATTCCTCATTCTTCACTCTTCATTCTTCACTCTTCACTTACCACTGGGACTATCTCGTCTGGTCGGCGGGGGCGGACTTGGGCTTGAGTCTTCTCGTAGCGACGGCGGATGGCACTGAAGATGAAAGAATAGATAAGCTCGAAGACGGCATAGACGAGAGCGGTGACGCCAAGGATGGTGGTGCAGACATTAGCGGGCACCAGACCACGGAACATGGCGACGGCTGAAGCTGCGGCGATGGCCAGCGGAGCAAGCCACATCCAGGGGCCTACAGGCTCCATCTTGCGGGCAGCGAAGATATTCATGACCATATTGATGGCACCCAGCACGAGCACGGCTCCCAGCAGATACATGGCCCACTCGATATACTCTTCGCTGCGCGTGAGCGCGAGCAGAAGACCAAGAAGCAGACTGCCTAAGCCAGCGACAGGGAACATCGCATGGTCGGAATCGACCTCCTCTACGGCCGGAGACTGTCCGCTGTCGTAGGCTCGGAACTCAGCCTTCTTGCGACGGCTGTTGACCCACCCCACCAGCGAAACGACGCCGGCAATGATAAACATCGCGCCGAGGGCCACGGTGAGCACCTTCAGCACATCTTCGTTGTACTTGAGCAACAGCACGCCGACGAGCACTGCTGCGACGGCACGGATAATGGAGATTCTAAACAGTTTCATAGCCATACTTTTTTATGAATGATGGTGCAAAGGTACGACAAATCGGGTAATAAAGAGCCCCGAGGTAGTTAAAGATTCTTAAATAACGGATTTATAAAGGCTGCAAAGGTCTCACTCTCAAAGATTTTGAGTACCTTTGCGGCCGCTTTATGTAAATCACAATTCACATAATGTCCAACTTTATTAATTTAACAAACAAATTTTAATTAAAAATGTCAGAATTAACAAAGAACGTTCAGCCGTTGCAGGACTTTGACTGGGACGAGTTTGAAAAAGGCACCGTGGCCAATGTAAGCAAGGAAGAGCTTGACAAGGCCTACGACGAAACCCTGAACAAGGTGGCCGACCATCAGGTTGTGGATGGTAAGGTCATCAGCGTTGACAAGAAAGAAGTTGTTGTCAACATTGGCTACAAGAGCGATGGTATCATCCCCGCCGCTGAATTCCGCTACAACCCCGACCTGAAAGAGGGCGACGTGGTGGAGGTCTACGTGGAGAGCGCTGAGGACCGCAAGGGTCAGCTGCTGCTTTCTCACAAGAAGGCACGCCTGTCGAAGGCTTGGGATCGCGTGAATGAGGCTCTCGACGAGCAGCAGGTGATCCAGGGCTTCATCAAGTGCCGCACAAAGGGTGGTATGATCGTCGACGTGTTCGGCATCGAGGCCTTCCTGCCCGGCTCGCAGATTGACGTTCATCCCATACGCGACTACGACCAGTTCGTTGGTAAGACGATGGAGTTCAAGGTGGTGAAGATCAACCAGGAGTTCCGCAATGTGGTCGTTTCGCACAAGGCTCTCATCGAGCAGGAGCTCGAGGCTCAGAAGCAGGAGATTATCTCTAAGCTGGAGAAGGGCCAGATCCTGGAGGGTACCGTGAAGAACATCACCTCGTACGGCGTATTCGTCGACCTGGGCGGTGTGGACGGACTCATCCATATCACCGACCTGAGCTGGGGCCGCGTCGACGATCCGAAGAAGGTTGTCGAGCTCGACCAGAAGATCAATGTTGTCATCCTCGACTTCGACGAGGAGAAGAAGCGCATCGCTCTGGGTCTGAAGCAGCTCACTCCTCATCCTTGGGATGCTCTCGACCAGAACCTGAAGGTGGGCGACAAGATCACCGGCAAGGTGGTTGTCATCGCCGACTACGGTGCATTCGTAGAGGTTCAGCCTGGTGTCGAGGGTCTGATCCACGTCAGCGAGATGTCGTGGAGCCAGCACCTGCGCAGCGCTCAGGAGTTCCTGAAGGTTGGCGACGAGGTGGAGGCTGTGATCCTCACTCTGGACCGCGACGAGCGCAAGATGTCGCTGGGCATCAAGCAGCTGAAGGAAGATCCATGGGAGGCTATCGACGTGAAGTACCCCGTTGGTTCGAAGCATACTGCTAAGGTCCGCAACTTCACCAACTTCGGCGTGTTCGTAGAGCTGGAGGAAGGTGTCGACGGTCTGATCCACATCAGCGACCTGAGCTGGACGAAGAAGGTGAAGCACCCCTCAGAGTTCACGAAGGTTGGCGAGGCTATCGACGTTGTCGTGCTCGATATCGACAAGGAGAATCGCCGTCTGTCGCTGGGTCACAAGCAGCTTGAGGACAATCCTTGGGATGCCTTCGAGGACAAGTATGCCGTTGGCAGCGTCCACGAGGGTAAGATCATCGAGGTGCTCGAGAAGGGTGCCGTGGTGCAGCTCGAGGAGAATGTCGAGGGCTTCGCTACTCCTAAGCACCTGGTGAAGGAGGACAACACGCAGGCTCAGCTGAACGAGGTTCTGCCTTTCAAGGTGATCGAGTTCAACAAGGAGAGCAAGCGCATCATCCTCAGCCACAGCCGTACTTTCGAGGATGTGCAGCGTGAGGAGAAGCGTGCTGCCCGCAAGGCTGCTGCCGCTCCCCGTGCCGCCAAGAAGGACGACACTCCAAAGATTGAGAACGTAGCTGCCAGCACCTCTCTGGGTGACCTCGACGTACTGGCTCAGCTGAAGGCTCAGATGGAGAAGGGCGAATAAAGTAAACCCACCCTACCCCCTCCTTCTCCTGTGGAGGGGATATTTTAAAAGCTGTGTCTCGGATGAGGCACAGCTTTTTTTGATGGAGAGCCGGAATGACCGGAGTTTCTGGGTTGTCCGGGTTATCCGGGCTTTCCGGATTATCCGGATTATCCGGAAATGCCGGCTAATGCTACAATAGCTGGAAGATGCCAGTGGGCATCGTGCGCTTGAGGACCTCCAACTGGAAGTCCTTGCCGGCGATGATGCCGTAGCCGCGGAGGATAGCCTCGACGGTCTTACGTGCCAGCTCAGGATGGTTGTTCTCCTCGGAGAGATGACAGAGCCACACCGACTTCAACTGCTCAGTCATGTGCTGAGCGATGGCTTCGCCGCAGGCTTTGTTGTTGAGGTGGCCCGTAGTACTGTTGATGCGTCCCTTGAGATGTGCAGGATAGGGACCGTTCATCAGCATCTCAGTGTCGTGATTGGCCTCGATGACCAGATAGTTGGCCTGCTCGATGTAAGTGCCCATCTCCTCAGTCACCTCACCTGCATCGGTGATGATACAGAATGTGTGGCCCTGCACCTCGATCATATAGCCCACGTTGTCGCTGCTGTCGTGAGGCACAGCGAAAGGAGTGACAAGAAAGTCACCCAGCTGCATAGGATGCCGAGGCTCTACGAGATGGCGGTCGGCAGGATTGACCTTACGCGTGACGCAGTAGTTATGATCGATGCCCTTGTGCACCAGTTCGGTGGCATAAACAGGAAGGTGCAGCTCATGACTGATGCTGCCCACGCACTTGATATGATCGGCATGATCGTGGGTAATGATCAGATGATGAACGGAGTTCATCGCCAGCCCGAAGTCCCTGAAATACTTCTTCAGAGTACGTATGCCGATGCCTGCGTCGATCATCAGACCGTCGTTTTCTGTATATAAAAAATAGCAGTTTCCACTGCTTCCGCTGCCAAAAGAGATAAATCCCAGCATGGTTTGGTGTTCAATTTGACTGCAAAGGTAATAAAAAAATAGGAGTTAGGGGTTAGGAGTTAGGAGTTATTTCCCTTACTTAATATTTTTTATCTATTCCAGAGAGTGCACTCATCTTTCATCTCCCATCTCGTCAGAACGGCAGTCCTACGGCAAAGTGGAAAGCATAGTCGCGGCTGAAGCGGGGGTGCAGGATGGGATAGTGCTCGTCCTCATATTCCTCATAGGCAGGATTGACTGCCTTCATGCCCAGGTCGAAGCGGAGGATGAAATAGCCCATGTTGAAGCGCAGGCCCAATCCGTAGCTGACGGCAAGCTGACTGGGGAAGTCCTTCAGCGAGAACTGTCCTCCCGGCTGTATATCGTACTCACGCAATGTCCAGATATTTCCTGCATCGATGAATGCAGCGCCATCGAGCTTCCAAAAGAGGTGAGTGCGATACTCGGCATTGAGATCAAGTTTCATATCGCCTGTCTGGTTGATGAAGTTGATGCGCCCGTCACGTTCCTTGTATTTGCCTGGCCCCAGTGAGCGTACGCTCCATCCGCGCATGCTGTTGGCACCACCCGAGAAATAGCGCTTCTCAAAGGGCAGCACACTGGAGTTGCCATAAGGATAGGCAATGCCGAAGCCCAGGTGGAGTACCATCTTATTGTTCTGGTCGATGTCGAAGGAGCGCGTGAGGTCGATGTCGCCCTTCACATACTGTGCAAAGGCAATATTGAACAGACGGTAGTGTCCATCACGGTCCTTGTCGGTAGAGAAGACACGCGAGCCCAGCGAGAGGATGTTGCCCGAAGTCTCGATGTTAGTCTTCAGCGCCAGCGGTCCCTTGGCATAGGAATAGCCAAAGCCCAGCTTAGTGATGAACAGGTCTTCGTAGTTATAGCGGAGGATGGCATTGCGCGAAGTCTCACTGTCGAGGTATTCAGTACGGAAGGTGTGAGAGATCCAAGGCATGAAAACATAGTTGAGGTCGAGCATGTCGAGCTGGAAACGTCCGTAGTGGTCGGGCAGGTTCCAGCGATAGCGCCAGGCTGCTGAGAGCACCCGCCGATGGAACTCAGGACGGTCCTGCAGGTCGTAGAGCAGCGACACCTCGCTGGTGGCATTCATCTTATGGCGCAGGTTGTTGCTGAACCAAGGGGCTATGAAACGGGGAAACTGCAGGCGTGCCTCCAGCGAATACTCAGTGAAGTTCTGGTTGGAATATCCCTCTAGCCCTCGAATAGCCTCGTAGGCTCCACGCAGCTCGACACTGAGCACCTCGCTGCCTCGGAAGAGGTTGCGATTCTGATAGGTAAGAGATGCCGCAGCTCCCAAGTCGCCAGCGGTGTTGGTACCTTCCGGCTGGAAGCTGATGGTCGACGGTTTGTTGGTTTGTATCTGCACGTTGCAGTCGAGCCATCCAGTCGACTGATCCAGCGTAGACAAGACATCGGGCGACACAGGCGTCAGCGAGATATTGGTGTATTTCACTGCCTGCAGACGGCCGAAGTGGTTGTAGGTGTTGCGAAGTCCTGAAGCTGAATAAGGCTGTCCGGCATAGAGGTGCGTACACTCGTCGAGCACATGCTGACGCAGGTGCAGACGGCTGTCGGAAGGATCGCCGCTGGCATAGCTGATGTGTCGCATACGGTAGCGGGTGTGCAGCGTGTCAGGACGATTGTTCTGTCGGAAGAGCGAGAGACGCAGGGTGAGGTCGATGAGATGCGACCCTCCGATGGTGTCGGCCTGGTAGGTGATAAACTCATTGTGAAAACGATAGTAGCCACTATCGGTGAGCAGCGTTGTGATACGCTTGCGCTCGGCATCGAGTCGACTGGCATCGAAACGCATACCCTCGTGCAGCAGGCGGCGGGTGCTGTCGCCCTCCAGCATGCGGGCGATGGAAGGATCGCTGATGTCGTAGGTGATATGATGAACGAAGTAAGGCTGTCCTGGCAAGAGCCAATAGGCGATGTCGGTCTTCTTGCCGTGCCGACGCGTCTCATAGGCCACGTCGGCCTGAAGGAAGCCTTCATTGCGCAGCTGCTGGCGAAGGTCGCTACGCGAGAGCTCTGCCTTCAGCGTGTCGAAGATGACGGGAGCCTCGCCAATGGAGCGGAGTGTGCGGTTGACCCATCGTGTGCTGTCGCTGCCTGAAAGAGAATAAGTGTACAGGGGCAGCGGCATAAACGAGAACCAGCGTGAGTTGGGTGTCTGTCGCACATAGTTGCGCAGATTGGCTGTATTCACGTCACGATATTCACCCATCGTCCTCACCTTGACAGCATGCAGCAGCGACTGTCCGTCAGGCACGTAGCGCGTCGTGCTGCACGATGCCAAAAGGAGCATCGCACACCACAATACAGCTACTATGATTGGTGTTCTGCGCATTTCGATGTGCAAAGTTACACATTTCAGGTAATAACTCAAGGCCTTTAACTCCTTTTAACTACCTTTCGCCCCATTAACTGCTCAAAAAAATGTAACTTTGCACCAAGAAAAGATTGTTATGGCATTCGACAAGATTAGAATCAAGGATATTGCCCTTCGGGCAGGGGTCTCGGTGGGCACTGTTGACCGTGTATTGCATAAGCGTCCCAATGTATCGAAGAAGGCGCTGGAGAAAGTGGAGAAGGCACTCGAAGAGATGGACTATGAGCCCAATGTCTATGCTTCAGCGCTGGCATACAACCGTAATTACAACTTCTGTTGCATCATCCCCCAGCATACCAGCGAGGCCTACTGGGAAGAGATAGAGGAAGGCGTGAATGCTGCAACGCAGCTTCTGCGCGACTTTCATGTGTCACTGCAAATGGTCTACTATGAGCGGTTCAATGGCGAGTCATTCCAGGAGGCTACGCAAGAGTGCCTGAAGGCAAAGCCCGACGGCGTGATCGTGGTGCCTGCGAAGCTCGAGCTGACGCGTGAGTTCACTGATCAGCTGACCAACCTTTCCATCCCCTTCATACTGCTCGACTCGTACTTGCCCGACCTGAAGCCACTGGCATTCTACGGACAGGACTCGTTCCAGAGCGGCTATTTCGCAGCACGCATGCTGATGCTCATCGCCTCGAAGGAAGAGGAGATCATGATGATGAAGCAGCTCAAGGACGGACACATCGGCTCGAAGCAGCAGAACAACCGTGAGACGGGCTTCCGTCACTATATGAAGGACCACTTCCCTGAAATCAAGATTACGGAGGTGAACCTGCCACTGGGAGGCACCCGCGAGGAGTTTGACGTGATTCTCGAGAACTTCTTCACCACCCATCCTCAGGTGCATCACTGCATCACCTTCAACTCGAAGGCACACCTCGTAGGACAGTTCCTGCTGCGCACCAACCGTCGCAACGTGCAGATCATGGGCTACGATATGGTGCCTAAGAACGCTGAATGCGTCAGGCAGGGCAGCATCTCCTTCCTCATCGCACAGCATGCCTACATGCAAGGCTATTCGTGCATCAACACCCTCTTCCAGGCCATCGTCCTGCGCAAGGAGGTGACTCCTGTGAACTATATGCCCATCGAACTGCTGACCAAAGAGAACATCGAGTTCTACCGGCGCATGAACATCGGGTAATCAAGCAAAAAACATCAAACCTAAACACTATACAATGGAACAAGCTACTTTCTTAAAGATCAATCCCGCCGACTCGGTGGTGGTGTGCCTGCAGCCTAAGCAGCAAGGCGATATCATCAGCATTGACGGCAAGGACATCACCATCCTTCAGGACACGCCTGCTGGACACAAAGTACTCATCAAGGACGTTCGCACTGGCGAGAACATTATTAAATACGGCTATCCCATCGGACATGCACGCCAGGATATGAAAGCCGGCGAATGGGTGAACGAGAACAACCTGCAGACCAACCTAAAGGGTACGCTGGAGTATTCGTATGAGCCTGTCGACGAACAGCTTAACATCGCCAAAGAGAACAGAACCTTCAAGGGCTATCGCAGGAAGAACGGTGACGTAGGCATCAGGAATGAACTGTGGATCGTCCCTACCGTGGGCTGTGTGAACGGCATCGCTGAGCGATTGGCTCGGCAGATGAGTGAGGAGACTGGCTGTGAGGGCATCGACAATATCTATTGCTGGCACCACAACTACGGCTGTTCGCAGCTGTCGGGCGACCACGAGAATACCCGTAAGGTGCTGCGCGACATCGTGCTGCATCCCAATGCAGGAGCCGTGTTGGTGCTGGGACTGGGCTGCGAGAACAACCAGCCTGATGATTTCATGACCATGTTGGGTGACTATGACCACGACCGCATCCGACTGCTGGTGACGCAGAAGGTGGACGGTGACGAGGTGGAGGCAGGCATGCAGGTACTGCGTGAGCTCTATGCCATAGCCCGTCAGGACCAACGCGAGGATGTACCCGTGTCAGCTTTGCGCGTAGGACTGAAATGTGGCGGCAGTGATGGCTTCAGCGGCATCACCGCCAATCCGCTGGTGGGCGAGCTGAGCGACTGGCTGGTAGCCCAGGGAGGAACAAGCGTGCTGACGGAGGTGCCTGAGATGTTTGGTGCCGAGACCATTCTGATGAACCGTTGCACCACGCCTGAGCTTTTCCAGCAGACCGTCGACATGATCAACAACTTCAAGGAGTACTTCCTTTCGCACGGCGAACCTGTGGGTGAGAATCCTTCGCCAGGCAACAAGGCCGGCGGCATCTCCACCCTTGAGGACAAGGCTCTGGGATGCACTCAGAAGTGCGGACGTGCTCCTGTGACGGGTGTCCTCGAATATGGCGACCGTCTGAAGGCTCATGGTCTGAACTTGCTCTCAGCACCTGGTAACGATCTCGTGGCTGCTACTGCACTGGCATCGTGCGGCTGCCATCTGGTGCTCTTTACCACAGGACGCGGCACACCTTTCGGCACGTTCGTTCCGACCATGAAGATTGCCACGAATCCCACGCTGGCAGCACGCAAGCCGCAGTGGGTGGACTTCAATGCCGGTCAGCTCATTGAGGGACGCAGCATGCAGGAGTTGCTGCCTGAGTTCATCGACAAAGTGCTCAGCGTAGCCAGCGGCGAGCATGCCCGCAATGAGGAGAACGATTACCGCGAGATAGCCATATTCAAGAACGGTGTAACATTATAGACGGGTTGAAGAGAGGGCTCATAGCATTGTCGCCACTGGCAGTGTTCATCACGCTGTACCTCGTCACCAGCATCATCGCAGGCGATTTCTATCGTGTGCCCATTACTGTGGGCTTCCTTACGGCATCGGTCTATGCCATCACTATCACCCGCGGCTCACTCAGGCGACGTATCACGGTGTTCAGCCGAGGAGCTGGGTCGAGTCAGATGATGCTGATGATATGGATCTTTGTGCTGGCAGGTGCCTTTGCCAACTCGGCGAAGGTGATGGGAAGCATCGATGCTACAGTCAACCTGACATTGTCGCTGCTGCCGGCAGAGATGATGCTGGCAGGACTGTTTCTGGCCGCATGTTTCATCTCGCTGTCCATCGGCACCAGCGTTGGCACCATCGTGGCACTCACACCTATCGCTGCTGGCGTGGCACTACAGACAGGAGCATCGACGGCAGTGTTGGTAGCCGCAGTCGTGGGAGGTTCGTTCTTTGGCGATAACCTCTCGTTCATCTCCGACACAACCATCATCGCCACCCAGACACAAGGCTGCAAGCTGAGCGACAAGTTCCGAGTCAACTCGTTTATCGTAGTGCCCGCAGCCATAGTGGTGCTAATATTATATGTGTTCATGGGCCAAGGCATCACTTCGCCTGCCAATATCCCTGAGGTGGAGTTCAGCAAAGTACTGCCCTATCTAGTGGTGCTGGTCACAGCCATATTTGGTCTTCATGTGATGGTCGTGCTCACACTGGGCATCATCCTTGCCGGCATCATTGGACTGCTGACAGGTGGCTTCAGCGATGTGTTCGTGTGGATGCAGGCCATGGGCGACGGTATCAAGGGTATGGGTGAGCTTATTGTCATCACGATGCTGGCAGGAGGACTGTTGGAGGTGATCAAACACAACGGAGGCATCGATTTCATCATCGAGCGGCTGACACGTCACATCAGTGGCAAGCGTGGTGCAGAGCTGTCGATTGCAGCATTGGTGAGCATTGTCAACCTCTGTACGGCCAACAATACCGTCAGCATCATCACCGTTGGGGGCATAGCCAGACAGATAGGCCGGAAGTACCAGCTTGATCCTCGCAAGTGCGCCTCACTGCTCGACACATTCTCGTGCACGGTACAGGGACTCATCCCCTATGGAGCACAGATGCTGATGGCAGCAGGACTGGCAGCCATCAATCCCATCGAGATTCTACCCTCGCTCTACTATCCCGTAGCCATCGGCGTGGCAGCACTGCTGGCCATCATGCTGCGCTATCCACGCCGCTATTCAGCAATAGTCATTAACGACAAAACATCACAACAGTGACCATCGCTCAACGAAATTTCTTCCGGCTGCTACGTGCAGGAGCTTACGGCAACCAGGAACAGATAGAACCTATGTCGGCATGGAAATGGCGACAAACCTTGAAGTGGGCACAAAAGCTAGGTCTTTCACCACTGCTCTATGACGGTGTGAAAGCCTGCGAAGGCCAGTTCTTCATGCGTCTCACCGACGATGTCTGGCAACAACTGCAAGAGGACACTCAACAGGCAGAGCAAAGCTATCATCAGACCGCCAGCGAGGTTGCTGAGCTGCTGACGCTGCTTGGTGAGCGACAGCTGCGTCCCATTCTTCTGGAACCGTGGACAAGCGGCAGTCTCTATAGCGAGCCTAGGCATCACCGACTGGGGATAGTGAACATATTCTTTCCCTTTGCTACTCAAGGTAATAAAGCCGACGAATGGGCCAAAGAAAACGGCACTAATGTCGATACCTCACGTAAGAACATGCTGCGCTACCAGTGGAAGAGCCTGCGCGTGGAGCATCGTCATCGTATGTTGGTGCTCAACAATAAGCTCAACAACCACACCCTACAAGGCATCATTGAACAGGAACGACTGGAGGGTGGCACCACGCATGTCATTGTTGCTGGACAGCGCATAGAGACCATCGCCCCTACCCTAGACATGCTTATCACCCTGCTGGGCATAGTGAAAGCCACCTTGCGTGACGGTATACAGCTATGGCAGGTAGCTGACCTGGGACAACAGCTGCGTCAGCAGGGCGACCGTGTGGATTTTGTCAAGTTGCAAGGATGGATAGAACGCCTACATTTTACGCGGATGGCACAGCTCGTAGGGAATATGCTGACGGGATTGTTGGGATTCAGCGTGGACGAGGTGCCCTTTATGCAGCCGTCATCTTCCGACGGTGACATCGACAACATCGTCGAAAGCCTTTTCACGGACAGCGCTCGTCGGCCCGCGAAGTATCTGCGCTACTGTCCTGGCGAGAGCATTTCCAGCGTGGTAGCAAGCATCACTCACTCTCTAGGCAATATCGAAGAATAACACTATGAGGCGCGAGGTCAGCATCATCATCACCCTGCTGCTTGCCTTCCTCATCACAGAGACAGCAACAGCCAACACCCCCGAAGATTCGCTGGTGCTGAATCGTGTTTTCAATTTTACCAACAAGTATACCAACAACGTAGCCGGATTTCAGTCGAACGTCTATATCAAGCACCTATACCAGACACATCGCCGTAACTTCACCTTGTGGTGCGTACCTTCGATGTATGCCATTGCCAGAGGCGAGCGTACCTTTGTCAGCGAACAGTACAGCAGGCTGACATTCAAGAATGACGGAAAGTTAGAGAACCAGCGGCAGGTGTACTACACCACCATTCCCCATAACCGCCGTACGATGCCTACCCTGCTGGAGTTTATCACACCCAAGCTCTACGACGAGACTCTCTACGGTGATCATATCCTCTCGCCTTTCTATCGTTCCTACCGTGTGTTCTTTCGCTACAGTCAGACGCAGATCCAT
>JAEEGF011461649.1_pt1 | contig 16062 bp, 15 predicted proteins | sample 9134171 | NCBI WGS metagenome assembly JAEEGF01 (sample SAMN16246542, study PRJNA631951) | gut metagenome | biome: gut microbiome; feature: rumen; material: AP-attached | host: Bos | place: Iran: Karaj | collected 2018-10
GCACAAAGGGCACGGCCATTCCAAGACCCAGGGAGGTCTTCACGGTCTTCGACACGGCAAGGTAGGAACACATGCCGAGGAAGAAGGCGAAGATCATATTGTCCACAAAGATGGACCTGAACAGTAATGATATTGCGTGTTCCATAACTTATTTCTCCTTATAAAAATATGCACGATGAACCCAAATGACGCAACCGACAAGGATGAGGGCCATGGCGGGCATGGTCATCATACCGTTGTTCTGGTAACCAAAGTCATAGAAACCCTGAGGCAGAATCTCGAAGCCCAGTAGCGAGCCACGGCCGAGGAACTCACGCACAGCACCCACGATAACGAGGATCATAGCGTAGCCCAGTCCGTTGCCCACACCGTCGAGGAACGACGGCCAAGGCTTGTTCTGCATGGCGAATGCCTCCAGACGTCCCATCAGGATACAGTTGGTAATAATTAGTCCTACATACACGCTCAGTTGCACGCTCACGTCGTAGGCGAACGCTTTGAGCACCTGAGAAACGATGGTTACGAGAGCCGCTACTACCACCAGCTGCACCACGATGCGGATGCGGTTGGGAATGGTGTTGCGGATGATGGAGATAATCACATTCGCAAAGGCAGTGATTACCGTTACGGCGAGTCCCATCACAATGGCAGGCTTCAACTGCGAAGTGACGGCAAGTGCCGAGCATATACCCAATACCTGTCCGAGAATCGGGTGGTCTAGATTCAACGGGTTAGTAAAAACCTCTCTATTTTGTTTACTGAATAATGCCATAATAGTAATTTACAATTTACTCATTTACATTTTACTATTTATTACTCTGCAGTGGCTGTTGAGTCAGCAGGCTCATCCTTGGTGCATTGCATCTTTACAAACAGTTGTACAAAGCGTTTTCCTGCATCCTTCAAACCTGCCTTAATCATATCGTTCACACCATTAGAAGTCAATGTAGCACCCGTCACACAGTCAACCTGCGTCGTGGGGTCTTCCACCTTCTTCACGACCGAGAGGGCCACTTCGCTACCATCGGCAGGGTCAACGAAGACCTTCTTGCCAATGAATTGCTCCTGCCACTCTTGAGAGTCTTTAATCTCTGCGCCCAGACCAGCCGTCTCACTTTCATGGTTGAAATAGGCACCATAGACAACGGGGTCTTCATCACCATGAATAGCAATATAACCACTGATGCCGCCCCAAAGTCCCATACCTTTCAGGGAAACAACAAGGATATTCTCGCCATTGATTTCGCAGGAGTAATACTTCTGACCATCAATCTCACCCTCTTCTTTCACTACATCCTTGTATTTGGCTTCGGCCTCAGCACCATCCAGGTCGCGGATATTGAGCGAATAGAGAATCTGCTTCTTCACATCGAGTTCAACATTAGCATCCTGCATGGGCTTCAGCGCCTGATAGACGAAAGCCAGCAGGAAGGCCACGATGACCACGAGCACGGCACTATATATAATAATGTACGTGTTGCTATTTGTATTTAGTTTCATTTTGTACCTCCTCTCTTCAAACGTTTCGAAATATTACGCTGCACCACGAAATGGTCAATGGTGGGAGCAAACATATTACCAAAGAAGATGGCGAGCATCATTCCCTCCGGATAACCGGCATTCATCACGCGGATGATAATGGCCATAGCTCCGATGAGGAATCCGTAGATGTACTTGCCACACTCGGTGCGGCAGGAGGTGACAGGGTCAGTAGCCATAAACACGGCACCGAAAGCAAAGCCACCCAGTACGAAGTGCTCCCACCAAGGCATGGGCGACATGCCCGTGCGCTCGAAGAGGAACGCAAAGACGGCACCACCAACGAAGACACTCAACATGGTCTTCCAAGAAGCGATACCCGTCCACAACAGGATAACGGCACCGATGGCAATGGCAATGATGCTGGTCTCACCGATTGAACCGGGAATCAGACCGGTAATCATATCCATATTAAAGGGAACATCTGTAACCTGAGCAATCTGGCCAAGCGGCGTGGCACCCGTAGAAGTGTCGAGCGGTGTTCCGCCCAGTCCGAAGATGGGACTGTCAGCAATCCAAACCTTATCGCCAGTCATGACAGAAGGATAGGAGAAGAACAGAAACATACGTGCGGCAATGGCGGGGTTGAAGATGTTCATGCCCGTGCCGCCGAAAATCTCTTTACAGAAGATAACGGAGAAGGCGCAGGCCAGAGCCAACATCCACAGCGGACAGCCGACAGGGACAATCAGCGGAATGAGAATACCGCTGACGAGGTAACCCTCCTGAATCTCCTCGCCCTTCCATTGTGCCCAGGCAAACTCAATGCCGAGACCTACAACATAAGAGACAATAATCTTGGGCAGCACTGCCAGGAAGCCGAAGCCGAAGATTTCCCAGAAAGTGGCCGTTGCCAACGTTCCGGCTGCCAGATAGTTCTGATAGCCGACGTTGTACATGCCGAACAGCATAGCGGGCATCAAGGCAATGACCACCATACTCATGATACGCTTCGAATCGATAGCATCGTGGATGCTGACGCCCGTCTTTGCCGTGGTATTCGGCACGTAGAGGAACGTCTCGAATCCGTCGAAGATGCTACGGAAAGCGTGCAGCTTACCTTCCTTCTCGAAGTTGGGCTTTATCTTGTTGAGATAATTTCTTAATGCTTTCATCTTTATTATTTTCGATTTTCTGATTTTCAATTTTCGATTTAAGCATTCTCCTTGCGAAGATTATTAAGTCCTTCACGCACAATACGTTGCAACTCGAGCTTCGAGGAATCAACGAACTCTGCCACAGCAAAGTCTTCAGGTGCCACCTCGTAAATTCCCAACTGTTCCATGCGGTCGATATCGCCGGCGATGATGGCCTTGATGAGGTATTCACCGTAGATGTCCATCGGCAGTACCTTGTCGTACTCGCCGCTCATGATCATGTGACGCTCACCGCCCTTAACGCGGGCATCGAGTGCATACTGCTTCTTGCCGAAAAGCCATGAGAAGTAGCTGCGGTTAGCCGAGAACTGTCCGAAACGCGGCATGATCCAACCCAGCATCTCATCGTTGTCATCACCCTCGGGAATGACGCAGACCTCAGAGGTATGAGCACCCAGGAAACCGTCCTTCGTCGTCGGCTTGCCTGTCAGCGGATTGCCGTTGAGGATGCGGACAGAGTGACTGGCATCATAGCTGTTGCTAAGCAGCGTAGCGAGTTCCTGACCCACCAACATATCCACATAGGCAGGACTGTTGACCTCGCTGCCTGCCAGCGCCACCGTGCGGGTGAGGTTCACCTTACCGGTATTCAGCAGACGGCCGATGAACAGCACCACCGTGGGGTCGCCGATGGTCCACACCACCTCACCCTTGTTGACCGGGTCGATGTGGTTGACCTGAACAGCCACGTTTCCTGCAGGGCACTTGCCGTTAAACACGTTGACCTCTACGTCTCTGTAGTTCTCCATGCTTGAATGCACGCCCACGCCCAGATAGGTCTTTGCCATCTTGGCTAGTGCTGAGAGTCCGGTCTGGAAATCCTTCTCCTGTCCCTTCAGCTCGAAGTCGAAGCTAGCAGCCAGGGGTTTGTCACGCAGAGCCGAAACGAAGATGGCCTTCGGAGTAGTGTCAGGATTGGTGGAAACAGCATAAGGCAGCTGGTCGATATAGCCGAAGAGTCCGGCATCGAGCAGAAGCTGCTTTACCTCGTCGCCCGTCATCTTGGCCACATCCTTCACACCAAAGTCCTTGAATTCCTGATTTGCATCAGCATCCACCCGCACGCAGAGCACTTTTCTTCTCTCGCCACGTTCCACGGCAGTCACCGTTCCGCTGACGGGAGAGGCAAACTTGACAGTCGGGTAGTTCTTGTTGACGAACAAAGCGTCACCGGCCTTGACCTTGTCACCTTCCTTGACAACAACCTTGGGGACGACACCTTCGAAGTCATCGGGCACCAATGCAAACTTGCCGTTTGACTTCAGCTGGATTTTCTTCTCCTCAGCCTTGCCTTTCAGGTTAATGTCCAAGCCTTTGCATAACTTGATTACATTTGCCATATTGTTAATTTTTGAAAGAATCGAATCGTTGCAGGCGCAAAATTACATAAAAATATGTACAATAAAAAGAAAAAAGCGCAAAATGTGACGTTATGCCAAGAAAAAAGATTACTTTTGTATCAAAAATAGAAGCTTATCAAGAAATTTAGGCGTTTTATCATAGGAGTATTCTGGGTTGTAGTCGTATTTTACATCCTGCTGTTCACACTCCCCCACGTACCTCAGGTGCAACGTTTCTTAGGCTCACAGGTAGCAGGAACGTTGTCGGAGACCTTGGGCACGGAGGTGAGTGTCGGACGGGTGCATCTGGGATTCCTGAACCGCATCATCATTGACGATGTGGTGATACTCGACCAGCAACAGAAAGAAATGCTGAAGGCATCACGCCTGTCGGCCAAGGTGGAGCTGCTGCCCCTGACCCAGGGACGCATCTCCATTTCGACGGCCCAGATCTTCGGTGCCCATCTACAGCTGTATCGCGACAGCCTGCAGGCTCCGGCCAACTACCAGTTCGTGATTGACTCCCTTGCCTCACGTGACACGACGGAAAGCACACCGCTCGACCTGCGCATCAACTCGTTTATCATGCGCCACAGCAGCGTGAAGTACGACGTGCTGAACGAGGAGGAAACCAGCGGACGACTCAACCCGAGCCACCTCAACCTAACGGACATCAGTGCGCACATCGTCTTGAAGGCCCTCAAGGAAGACTCGCTCAACCTGAACGTCAAGAAACTGGCCTTCAAGGAGCAGTCCGGCCTGCAGGTCAACCAGCTGACACTGTATATGGAGGCTTCACCGAACAGGGCCGTCCTGGAGGACTTCATGCTCCAGCTGCCACACTCCCAACTGAAATTAGGTACGGTCAATGCGCTCTATACACTACAGGACGGGAAACTCCAGAAGGGCTCGCTGAACTATCACGGAACACTTGAAGAATCTGACATAACTTTCTCGGACATAACGTGTTTAGCACCTGACATACAGTCCATCACCAGCCGTCTAACGCTGACCTCCTCGTTCAGTGGAACAGACAATAGTATCGACATTCATCAATTGCAGGCGACATCGGCTGACGGCAACATTGACATTCATGCCAGCGGATTCCTGCACCACTGGGACGTAACGCCCATGTGGCAGTTGTACCTTGACCGGCTGAAGCTGTCTTCCGGCAGCATTGCCTTCGCCAAAGAGCAGCTACAGGGGAAAGTCAACATCCCAGAGCAGATAACCAGATTAGGCAATATCAATCTGACCGGCGAGGCCGACGGAGAGGGGCAAGCCGTGAATGCTGAGACCCACCTGGTATCAGACATCGGCTCGCTCGAAGCGACCGTTGCCATTGACCACCAGCGACACTTCAGCGGCCACCTGACGAGCAACGACCTACAGTTGGGACAACTGCTGGCCGACGAGCAGCTTGGCGAGACTGCCCTAGACGTTGACTTCGACGGACTGTTACGTGCCGACAACCAGCCAGAGGCTAACGTCAGCGGAGTCGTCTCTAACTTCAGCTATCGTGGTTACCTATACCAGAACATTGAACTGGAAGCGAGCTACCTGCCGCAGGAGATTCACGGCATTGTCAGCATTGACGACCCCAATGTCAAACTGGACCTTGACGGCTATATCATCAAGAACGGCAACCTGTCGGACGTGCAGCTGAACGCCAATATTTCCGAGTTCCGTCCTTCACAGCTGAACCTCACCCAACAATGGAAGGACGCTACCTTCAGCGCCAACCTGAATGCCAGCTTCACTGCCGCCAACCTGAACGACGCAACAGGAACGCTCGACATCAGCCAGCTCTCCATGCAGTCGGAGGAAGCCCGCTACTACCTCCGCAAGCTGAACATGACCAGCGGCTACGACAACGACGGGGAACACTTCCTGACGCTGAAGAGCGACTTTGCCGACATGTGGCTGAAGGGAGTGTTCGACTACACCAAACTATCCCAAAGCATCACCAATATGGTGGCGAGCTACCTGCCCACCCTGCCCGGCATGCCGCCGATAAGCACTACCGACAACGATTTCGCCTTCCAATTGGAGCTGAAACGAACCGACTGGCTCCAGCTGCTGTTCGGCGTCCCCCTGCAGATCGACAATCCCCTGCTGCTGAGCGGATTCATCAATGACAAGCAGAAGAATGTCAGCATCATGGGCAGCTGTCCTGACTTCACCTACAATGAGGGACGTTACACGCAGGCAGCCCTCCATATAGGAACCACCAGCGACACCCTGCGCTGCGCCGTTGACGTCATCAAGCACATGGACAACGATGTTCCGTTTGCGCTCTCACTGAGGGCTGGAGCAGCCGACAACAAGATCAACGCATCACTCAGTTGGGACAATCACGACGAGCAGCGCATGAGCGGTACCCTTAATACAGCCAGCCACTTCTTCCTGTCGCCTGACGGAAAACAGACGGGCATCATTTCCGTGCTTCCATCACAGATTGTCCTGCGCAATGCCGACTGGCAGATAGAGTCTGCGGAAATCGTCTATGCTAAGAACAACCTGTCCGTCAACCACTTCACCGTGAAGCACGGACAGCAGCACATCATCATCGACGGCAAGGTTTCGGATAACGCTGACGACTGCCTTACGGCTGACATCGTCGATGTGGATGTAGAGTATATTCTCGACCTGGTCAACTTCCATTCCGTTGATTTCGGAGGATCGGCCAGCGGCACGGCTACCGTTTCATCACTCTTCACGGAACCACAGGCCAGCGCCCACCTGAAGGTTCATGACTTCTTATTCGAACACGGTCCACTGGGCATTCTCGACGTACAGGCCCAATGGGACAACCAAAAGAAGACCATACAGATTAACGGCATCGCCAACGACGGCCCTGCCTCTGCCACACTCGTCAAGGGCTACATTGACCCTTCTGACCCAGGCTATATTGATTTGGACATCCAGGCATTGGGGACGAACATCAGCTTCGGACGCACCTTCCTATCCTCCTTTGCCGACCGCTTTGAGGGAAAGGCGGAAGGCAGCCTCCGCCTGTATGGCCCATTGGACAACATCAACTTGGTAGGCCAACTTGTCTGCGACGCCGAGGTGGACGTCCGTCAGTTAAACACCACCTACACACTGCGACAGGACACACTGAACTTCATTCCTGACAACATTGAGCTGCACCGATGCAAGTTTACGGACCGCGACGGCCACATCGGCGAGATCAACGGCTACCTGCACCATCGGCACCTTACCCGCATGACCTTCGATATCAATGTTGAAGCGGAGAACCTCCTCGCCTACGACTTCCACGACTTCGGCAGTGAGATTTTCTACGGCACCGTTTATGGTACAGGTAATGTGACCATTGAGGGGCGGCCTGGACGCATCACCTTCAACATTGATGCCACCCCCGAAGAAAATACGCTCTTTGTCTATAACGTCAGTTCTCCTGATGCCATTACCAGCCACGAGTTCATTGAGTGGACAGTCCCCCAGACATCCATTGACGGGAGCACCAACAGAAACAAGAGAAATGAAGACACCTCAGGAGGTGGACCTACCACAGACCTATTCCTTAATTTCTTGGTGCGCTGCACGCCCAATGCCACCATGCGGCTACTCATGGATGCCAAGACGGGCGACTACATCACCCTGAACGGAAGCGGAACGGTGCGTGCCAACTATTATAATAAAGGAGGAATGCAGATGTTCGGTACCTACACCGTGAGCCAGGGCACCTACAACGTTACCATACAGGAGCTCATCAAGAAGAACTTCACCTTCAGCGAAGGCGGCACCATCGTCTTCGGAGGTGCTCCCTTCGATGCACAGCTCAACCTCCAGGCACAGCACACCGTCAATGGCGTCAGCCTCTCTGACCTGAACGTAGGCCGAACGCTCACCAACAACACCGTCCGCATCACCTGCCTGATGAACATTACCGGACAAGCCCAGGCGCCCCAAGTGGATTTCGACCTCGCCATGCCGACCGTCAGTGCAGACGAACAGCAGATGGTACGCTCCGTCATCAACGGACAGCAGGAGATGAACCAGCAGGTGCTCTACCTGCTTGGCATAGGACGCTTCTATCCTCAGACAGGCAACAACGCCACTGCCGAAGGCCAGACGCAGCAAAGCCAGACTGCCCTCGCCATGCAGAGTCTGCTGAGCGGTACGCTGTCAAGTCAGATCAACAGTCTGCTGAAGAATGTGGTCAACAACAAGAACTGGAACTTTGGTGCCAACATCTCTACCGGTGACGAGGGATGGAACAATGCCGAGTACGAGGGACTTGTTAGCGGAAGGCTGCTCAACAACCGCCTGCTGCTCAACGGACAGTTCGGCTATCGAGACCGTTCAACCACTGCCACCACCTCCTTCATCGGCGACTTTGACGTGCAATACCTGCTGACACCCAGCGGCTCCGTAGCCATCAAGATGTATAACCAGACGAACGACCGCTACTTTACACGTTCGTCGCTCAACACACAAGGACTTGGCTTCATCCTGAAGAAAGACTTCTCCTCATTTCCTGACCTCTTCGGCATTCAACACAGAGACAGTACCGTGAACAGGCGTTAAGCGCTGTAAAAGTACCGTAAACAGGCGTTAAGCACAGGGACGAAAATGTTAAATCAAGACAAATCTACATGCCAAAATGGCAGTTTAACATATTTTGCGGCTATATTTGCACACACTTTCACGGGCATGGCCCAAAGTTAGACAAGACGACGCAAATTATATTCGCAAAATATCAAACAGTAAATAACAGTTAATAGATTGTCAAATGAAAAAAGTATTGAATTATCTTACGCCGGCGCTGTGCGTAGTAGCACTCGCCTTCTCAGTTGCCGCATTCAGTAAAGCGTGTTCCAACAATGATCAGTGGTCAGTGTTCAATGCTCATCCCTCTACTCCGGCAGGCCAGCCCGTTGACCTGACCTACGCAGCAGAAAAGGCACTGCCCTCCGTCGTACATATTAAATATGTACAGAACAGCCGCATACAGACGATCGAGACCGACCCCCTGGAGGAATTCTTCAACGACCCCTTCGGCGGATTCTTCGGACGTGGACAAACCCCTAACGGCGGTCAGCGCCGCATTCAGACCCCACGCCGTGAGGCCACAGGCTCAGGTGTCATCATCTCTGCCGACGGATACATCGTCACCAACAACCACGTGGTATCAGGAGCTGATGAGTTGACCGTCACCCTTCATGACAACAGCGAGTATTCGGCTCGCATCATCGGTACTGATGAGACAACCGACCTGGCACTGATCAAGATTGACGGCAAGCGTCTGCCTGCCATCACCATTGCCAGCAGCGAAGACCTGAAGGTGGGTGAATGGGTTCTCGCCGTGGGTAACCCCTTAGGACTTAACAACACCGTAACTGCTGGTATTGTCAGCGCCAAGGCCCGCCGCCTGGGAGCCAACGGTGTAGAGAGCTTTATTCAGACCGATGCTGCCATCAATGCAGGAAACTCCGGTGGTGCTCTGGTCAACACAAGTGGCGAGCTGGTGGGAATCAACGCCATGCTCTACTCACAGACGGGTGCCAACATCGGCTATGGATTTGCCATTCCCACCACCATTATGAATAAGGTGGTCGATGACCTGAAAAAATACGGTACCGTTCAGCGTGCCTTCATCGGCATCCAGGGACAGGACGTCAAGCAGTATGTTGACAGGAAGAAAGCCAATGGCGAGGAAGTTGACTTAGGCACCATGGAAGGAATCTATGTCGCTAAGGTTGTTGACGGAGGCGCTGCTGCTGAAGCAGGCATCGAGCCGGGTGATGTCATCATCGCTGCCGATGGCCAGAAAGTCACTAGCTTCCCTGAGCTGCAGGAGATTGTAGCCAAGAAGCGTCCGGGTGACCGCATGTCGCTGACCTATCTGCACAACAAGCATAAGAAGCAGGAGACAGTAACACTGAAGAACGAGCAGGGCAATACCCGCGTAGTTCAGAACCGCGACATCGACGTCTTGGGTGGTCAGTTCCGTGAGATTACCGATAAGCAGAAGCAGGAGCTCCACATCTCCTATGGTCTGGAGGTCATCAAGATTGATGAAGGCAAACTGAAGAAAGCCGGTATCAACAAGGGCTTCATCATCCAGCGTGTCAACGACGAAAGCATGAAGACCATCGAAGACCTGCAGAAGGAAGTACGCAAGGCTTCCACTGGTCAAGACCCCGTGCTCTACATCCAGGGAATCTATCCTACCGGAAAGAAGGCATACTTCGCTATCTCTCTTGAAGAGTAGGAGGAGTTAAGAGTTAGAAGTTAGAAGTTAGGTGTTAGGAGTTTGGCGTTGGGAGTTAAAAAATCATAAAGGAGTAATGAAACTCCTATCTCCCAACGCTTAACTCCTAACTTTTTCGTACTTTTGCATCCGACTTTTAGACCAAGACCCAATAACAACAACATGAGACAACTGAAAATAACGAAGTCGATAACTAATAGAGAAAGTGCTTCGCTTGACAAATATCTACAGGAAATAGCTAAAGAGGACCTGCTCTCGTCTGACGAGGAAGTAGAACTTGCTCAGCGTATCCGAAAGGGTGACCGTAAGGCGCTCGACAAACTGACAAAGGCTAATCTGAGATTTGTCGTTTCTGTTGCCAAACAGTATCAGAACCAGGGGCTCTCACTCGCCGACCTCATTAACGAGGGCAATGTAGGACTCATCCGTGCTGCTGAGAAATTCGACGAGACGCGTGGCTTCAAGTTCATCAGCTATGCCGTGTGGTGGATACGTCAGAGCATCCTGCAGGCCATTGCCGAACAAAGTCGCATCGTTCGTGTCCCCCTAAACCAGGTGGGCTCGGTCAACAAGATAACAAGGGCGCTTAACCAGTTTGAGCAGGAAAACGAGCGTCGGCCCAACACTCAGGAAATCTCTGAACGCACGGATATCCCCATTGAGAAAGTGGGAGAAGCCCTTCAGGTGACAGGCCGTCACGTATCTGTTGACGCACCTTTTGCTGAGGGTGATGACAATTCACTGCTCGACGTCATTGTTAACGACAATGCACCCATGGCCGACATTGGTCTGGTGAAAGAGTCGCTGAGGGCGGAAATCAAGTCAGCTCTCCAGACGCTCAACGAACGTGAGCGCAACGTCATTACAGCGTTCTTCGGCATTGACCAGCCGGAGATGACACTTGAGGAGATTGGCACCAAGTACGGACTGACCCGCGAACGCGTCAGGCAGATCAAGGAAAAAGCTATCCGCCGCTTACGTGGCAATACCAAGAACAAACTGCTGAAGACGTACCTGGGATAATCAAATGAGATTAGATATTATTTAGAATGAAAAAGTTAGGATATTGTTTGATGGCTCTTGCACTTGTTGCATTGACCATAATGGGTGCCAGCGAAGCTACAGCGAAACGGCGCCAACTCTCCCATATCTATATGTTTGGACTGGCAGCCTCGTTTACAGACTCCACCGTCTATTTCACGGAGATACAAACCGTTGATAGCGCATGGATTGACGACAAGACCTTCTTCCTGGAAAACCGCGAGGTATATTCACAACAACTTAAGGACTACCTTGCCGCCAGCATGATACCCAACCGCGTCTGTGTGGTGATGTATGCCCCCACCCTAAAGGAAGCCGAGAAGAAATATGTAAAGGTACGCCGCATCTACACGACTAAGGCCGACACTCCTTACGATGTGCATTACCTTACCAATGCCGAGTTCCGTTTCAAGACCGTCCCCTCAGAAATCGAGGATGAACCAGCTGCCGAATAGTTGAAGTATTTAAAACATACACACATAAAAAGGAGCATCCGACCTGTCGAATGCTCCTTTAAATATACCATTTAAATTGATTAGTTCTTGAAGAACTCCTTAACGTCCTCGTTGGGAACCATCTGCTCGTCAAAGATGTAAGCACCCGTCTTCGGGCTCTTCACCATCTTGATAACCTTTGTGTAAGCGCGACCATCCTTTGAGCCTTCGTGGAGGGTAGCAACGGTTTTCTTTGCCATAGCGTTTTACCTTTTAACTGTTAAACCTTATTACCCTTACTTAATCTCTTTGTGAAGAGTCATCTTTTTCAGGATGGGGTTGTACTTCATCAATTCCATTCTCTCAGGAGTGTTCTTACGATTCTTCGTCGTAATATAACGGCTGGTTCCAGGAAGGCCCGAATTCTTCTGCTCGGTGCACTCCAAAATAACCTGGACGCGGTTACCCTTTGCTTTCTTGCTTGCCATATCGATTAATCTCCTATAACTTTAATGTCCTTCCAATCTACATAACCTTTAGCAACAGCCTGCTTCAAGGCAGCATCCAGACCTACTTTGTTAATCAAACGCAGACCAGCGGCGCTGATCTTCAACTGAATCCAGCAGTTCTCCTCCACATAGTAGAACTTCTTGCTGAAAAGGTTCACGTCAAAGACGCGCTTTGTGCGGTGCTTTGAGTGCGACACATTGTTACCACGCTGTGCCGTCTTTCCCGTAATTTGACAAATTTTCGACATTTCTATCTACTTTTTTACTAGTTCCTTATACTAACTTATTCCAAACAGGGTGCAAAGGTAGTAACTTTTTTTGAGATTTGAGATTTGTGATTTGAGATTTATTTCAATCTTAATGTTTTTTAACTTTACTACTCATTTTCAGGACGCTGAGCCTTCAGATAATCCAAAAACATCTGCATCGCCTTGTTTGTTGCGATGGCCAGATTGATGTCTCTTCCATGGTCTTCTTCTACCTTACAGGTCACGATATTGTCAGGAGTGCCGCAAGCCAGCCAGATGGTACCGACGGGAATATCCTTCGTGCCTCCTGTAGGGCCGGCAATACCCGTTGCTGAGACGGCATAGGTCGTGTTCAGTGCCTTACAGGCACCCTTCACCAAATCAATGGCCACCTCCTCACAGACGGCTGTCTTCTCTGCCAGCAATTCCTTGCTGACACCCAGCAAGTTCATCTTAACCTCATCCACGTAACAGATGATGCCACCCTTGAAATACTTCGAAGCTCCGGGCACAGACATCATCGCCTCTGCAATACGTCCACCCGTGCAGCTTTCAGCCGTCGAAACGGTCTCTTCTCTCTCCCATAGCAGCTGACTAATGTCGCGGCTGATAATTTTACCTTCAAAATCCATCTTTATAATTTACAATTTTACAATTTACCATCTCCTCACTTAAACGTCACCTTCGAGAATGCAGGCGCGTCAATCGAACAAAACTCCTTGTCCAAATATTTATAATACCCCACGATGCCAATCATAGCGGCATTGTCGGTGGTGTAGCTAAACTTCGGTATGTAGATGGTCCAACCGTAGCGGCGCGCATGATCATGAAACGCATTGCGCAATCCGTTGTTGGCGCTCACTCCACCGGCAACAGCCACATGTTTAATGCCCGTCTGCTTCACGGCCAGTCGCAACTTCTTCATCAGGATATCTACAATGGTCCACTCCAGCGAGGCAGCAATATCCTCCTTATGATGTTCGATGAAGTCAGGATCATCGGCAATCCACTTTCTCAAAGAATAGAGGAACGATGTCTTCAGCCCCGAGAAGCTGTAGTCCAGTCCAGGAATGTGTGGCTCCGAGAACTGGTAGGCCTTCGGATTACCCTGACGCGCAAGACGGTCGATGATGGGACCGCCGGGATAACCCAGACCCATGACCTTCGAACACTTGTCGATGGCCTCACCTGCTGCATCGTCAATGGTCTGTCCCAGTACTTCCATATCGTTATATGCATTCACCTTGACTATCTGCGAGTTACCGCCGCTGACCAGCAGGCAGAGGAAAGGATATGGTGGAGCCTGCTCCACTGCCTCCGAGGAAGCCCCCCCTACTGCCCCCGAGGGGGCTTCATTACACTTTAGGACATTTGTGTCCCCCTCGGGGGACGAAAGGGGGGCTTTTATGAAATGTGCCATCACATGTCCCTGCAGGTGATTCACGTCAATGAGCGGAATACCCAGCGAACGGGCGAAGCCCTTAGCGAAGTTCACACCCACCAATAGCGAACCCATCAGACCCGGTCCGCGCGTAAACGCCACAGCCGACAACTCTTCCTTGGTGATGCCGGCACGTTTGATGGCTTCATGTACTACCGGTACCACATTCTGCTGGTGAGCCCTCGAAGCCAGTTCTGGCACCACGCCACCGTACGCCTCATGCACAGCCTGCGAGGCCGTCACATTCGACAGCAGCGTGCCGTCTTTAAGAACGGCTGCCGACGTGTCGTCGCAGCTTGACTCTATTCCTAATATATAAATATGTTTCGTCATCTCGTTATTATGTTATAACGTTATTACGAACCTAAAATGAAAGCACTTCCACACCGTGTTCCGTCATCAGCAGCGTGTGTTCCCACTGGGCGCTGGGCAGCTCGTCTTCCGAAATCACCTCCCAGCCATAAGGGTCACCTTCATCGATGAAGACCTTCCACGTTCCCATGTTAATCATCGGCTCAATGGTAAACACCATGCCTGGCACTAGCAGCATACCGTCACCACGCTGTTTGAAGTGGGCCACTTCAGGGTCTTCATGAAACTTCAGTCCTACCCCATGGCCACACAGGTCACGTACCACGCCATAATGATACTTGTCAGCATGTTTCTGAATGGCACGACCTATCTCGTTCACTCCGTGCCAAGGCTTGGCAGCCTCCATGCCGATTTCCAGACACTCCTTGGTCACACGCACCAGCTGTTCCTTTTCCGGTGTGGTCTTGCCACCCACAATGAACATTCGCGAGGCGTCAGAATAGTAGCCGTCCAGGATGGTGGTAAAATCCACATTGATGATATCACCCTCCTCCAGCACGTCTTCCTCCTTGGGAATGCCGTGACAAACCACCTCGTTGATGCTCGTACATACACTCTTGGGGAAGGGTGGAGTATCCTTGTCGCCACCATATCCCAGACAAGCCGGGGTAGCACCATGCTGCCTACAGTATTCCATGCAAATATCGTCTATCTCCTGTGTATTCATACCAGGACGGATAGCCGCCTCCACTGCATTGAGTACACCTGTGTTTACCACGCCCGAACGGCGTATACCCTCTATCTGCTCGTCGTTAAGCACCAATTCACGTGTAGGAACAAGGGCTCCCTTGTTCTCCATATACATTATTTTCTTGTCAAACTCAGTCGGCTGTTCACCCGGCTTACAGCGCCATATTCTTTTCATTCGTTTCTCGTCTTGTGAACCTCTATACTTGTTAACATCATCTGCTAACAGCGTGCAAAAGTACACATATTCTCTGAATCTACCAAATAAATCGGCGCTAATCTTCAACCTGTTATTTCCTAAATACCAACTGAAATGCAAGCGTGAGTGTATGAAATGGAAGTGCATGAAAAAGTCTTGAGAAATTTTGACAAAAATGGTACTTCGTCAACTTAGTTGAAAATAGCCCATCGAAGGGCACAGAAACGTCCGGTATTGAGTTTTGCGTACAAAACTCGATGCCAAGTTACACAGAACTCAACACCAAGTGGCGCAAAAGTAGATTCAAAGGCGTGCACATGGGAGGAAATAAGACACATTTTACTGGTGACACAGGAGTAATCAGAACACTTGGTGCCGACTCTCTTGGAGATACTGTGGCGACTTTCAAACAGACAGGCGGGAGGAAACTAGGAGAAACCCTGCCAGTAACGGGGTGATTGGCCGGGGGTAACAGGTACTTTCCCCGGGCGTAGCGAGAATGACACGGGCGTGTCAAGTTATTGACACGTTCGTGTCAAATTGTTGACACGGGCGTGTCAAATTATTGACACGGGCGGGGAAATACCTTATTGTTGAACTTTTGTCTAACAATAAATTCTGTTGCAAAGATACAACTTTTTCCTGAGATTTCCAAATTCTGATGGATGTTTTTTTCGGGATTCCCCACGTTGAATAAGCGTTGAATTAGGTTTGCCTGAGGCTGAACAGGAACTGTTGTCCAATATAGCTCCATTGTACAACGTGAAAGCGAATGAGGCGTGCCAGCAGGGTGATGACCTTATGGCGGGGAATAGCTGAACGACGGACAAGCTGGTTGAGCGTGCATTGCTGAA